>ENA-OQCN01001383-OQCN01001383.1-human-gut-metagenome-genome-assembly--contig:-NODE-1383-length-12147-cov-3.525458_pt1 | contig 12147 bp, 14 predicted proteins | sample MGYA00242497_ERZ504576 | MGnify/ENA primary metagenome ERZ504576 (study PRJEB26092, sample SAMD00036296) | human gut metagenome | host: Homo sapiens | study: EMG produced TPA metagenomics assembly of...
TATTGCACCTTCTTTATCCATTCCGTATTCGACAACATTAAAGTAAATAATATCCTGAAAACTACTAATATCATCTACAAAGAAAATGGCATTATTATTTTCAAAAGAATGTTTCAAAATAAAATTACGCAAATTGCAATAGTAAGTTGAAACAATTTTTAACTCATAGGCTTTGTCAAGAAAAGTGTGTAAGTTTTTTAAAAATCATAAAAACGCAGATTGTAAAATGAAGATGAAAGAATAAAAAAGAATATCCATAGAAACGATTTCGTAGTAGAATTAAGTTACCACAACAAAAATCCGAAAGGAAACCGTCACTATGGATACACTTAAGTTTATTTTCTGTACCGTCGGCGCTGTTTACGGAAATCTTGTTGCGCCAATCATACAATCCTTTGAAAAATTACCGTATGTGCTCGGGTTACTGCTTTTATTGGTTTCATTATCCCGGGTGAGCACACTGTCAAGCGGAGTGAGAGCTGAAGTTTCGGTAATGTAAATTTTTCTCGGATTCTGCATTCTCATATAAAGGTCAAAGCAAAGGTAATCAACACCGGGAGTTGCCTGCGACCAATCGACATCTTCGTCGGGCTGTGCCGACTTATTCATAGCATACCTGCTTATTCTCCGCAGAAATATATGCCGATAATTCCCGTTGACTGTATTCTTCTGTTTTGAGAAACAGTTACCTTACAATCAGCTGTTTCTTTGATTTTACCTGCAATCTCGTCGGCAACCTCACTTCCAACACCTGCAAAGCTGATAAATACAGGCTGTCCCTCAACACCGCCGAATGAAGAAACAGTGTCGCCGATAGCTACATCGTATCTTGTAACGCCTGCATAAAGTTTTAAGAGTTTTGCGGAACCGTGGGTGTACATTGTGAGTGTAATACCCTTTGGTGTGGGCGCAATCATAATTGCTCTGATTGCCGCTGTTGCCGATACAAGGTGGTCGGCAAAGTCTGTTCTGCCCTCAGATGCGTATTTTTCGGCAAGCATTGCCATAAGTCCTACCGAACCTGCCGCATAAGCCGCCTCGAATACCTCTTTTTTCTTCTTAAAGAGCTTATTTTCGCCCTTTGCCTCTGCAATTTTTTCTTTTGCTGTTTTTTCAGCCTGACGAACTTCGTCTTTAGCTTTCTTTTTAACATCAGCTATAGTATCGTTCATCTTCTTGGTAGTTTCTTTTTCAAAATCAGCCATTCTCTTTTCGCATTCTTTGGTAATGGTCTTGATTTCTTTGGCGTGGTTATCGTTAAGTTCTTTTACATTCTTAGCGTTTTCCGCATTAATATCGGCAATCTGCTTTTCGTAATTCTTAATCTGCGAGGTGTAATCCGCTTTCATGGAAGTAAGCTGTCCCTCGTAATCGGATTTCAAATTAGCTGTTGCGGTTGCGTTTTCTTTATTAATAGTATCAATTCTGTTTTCATAATCGCTCTTAAGCTGTGCAACCTCGTTGCTGTGGTTAGTATTTAACTCGGCAATCTTATTTGCATTATCTGTGTTGAGCTTTGTTACATATTCGTTGTGAGCGGTCTGTGCGTCGTCAAATTCTTTCTGCTTTGCACTAAGTCGGTTTGCAAAATTTTCTTCCGCAATTCTTGTTTTTTCGGCAAAGTCGGCATTCATCTGCTCTACCTGCTTTGCGTGACTTTCTCTTTCGTTTTCAAGAGCAGCGATTTTGCCCTCCTGTGTCTTTATAATGTTTGCCTGCTCCTCAATCTTTTGCTTTTGCTCTGCGATTTTCTGCTTAAGTTCCGTAATCTCCGCAGTAAGTTTTTCAATTTCTTCTTTGCGCACTGCCTCTGTCTGTGCCTCAAGTACCATTTCCTTTACCTTTTCGGGGCGGTCAGCCTCTTCTTTGGCAAGGGCATTTTCTTCTTCGTACTTTTCCTGCAGCATTTTTCTAAGTGCGGGGTTAGTGGTAATCGACATCATAAAATGCTGAAATTCCATAGCAAGATATACATCTTCCTTGTTCTCGTCAGTCATCTTACCATTGTACTCTTCGCCTACGAGTTCAAAGCCCTGCTTTTTGTATGTATCAAGGAAGCTCCACAACTCTACTGCCTTTTTAAAGTTAGGGTTTTCCTTGAGCAGGTTAGTCTGTGTGAGCGGTGGTTTTACCTGCGGTTCTTTTGCAATCTCTTTCATAAGCGGAGTTGCAAGGCACTCGTTAAGTCCCTGGCGAATTCTGCGGATACGGTCAAAATCTGAAAGCGACTCAATATCCTCTACATCAAGGTCTTCTGCAAGTGATTCGTGGTTTTCGTTTACATAATTAACGCTGAAATCAAGCTTTTGCTGATCAAGCTCAAGGTGACGGTTCATTGTTATTTTATTGTAAGAATCGTTAGGTACATCTTTCATTTTTGAATATTTGTCATCAACAAACATAAGCGCCTTGTGAATAAGGGTCAAAAGCACACGATTTTCGTAAATAGCAAAACCCTCCTCACGCTCAACCGTAAGAATTTTCTTTGCCTTTTTAATGCGAACAACATTTTCTGCCTGTTTGATAAATCTGCGCTGTTCGTCAATTGCTTTTTGAATATACGGCAAGGTTTCTTCGATTGCGATAACCCAATCCATATCAATTACTTTTTCATTAGTTTTGCCGAATATAGAATCTTTGCCCTCGTCCCCGTCTTTGAGAGCCTCTTCTATATAATTGTGAGTAAAATCCGATTTCAGCATATCCTGCATATATTTGTAAGACCTGTAATACTTACTAAAATCTGCCATTTTAGACACTCCTTATAATTTTATTTTAGCGTAACAAAAGCCATTATATATAGTTTATCAGCAAAAATGAACAATGTCAATAAATCAGCTAAAGGGCAAACAAAGTTCGCCCTTATTTTGCAAATTATACAAGCTTTTTGAGCATCTTTAAGTAGTCTTTACATTCGTTCATATTCTCTTCACCGAACAGCTCGTCAAGATAAGCAAGCAAGCCGTCAATTTCATCTCTTATATAAGAGAGATTAAGCGCCTCAAACTTTCTGAAAACTTTGCGGGCAAGAACATAATCAAGTCCATCGATTTCTGTACCGTAGTTTTCCATACCTACTTTCAGCTGTGTGCTTACTGAAATGCTTAAATTGAGGTTATCTACACCGGCAAAAGTATTTATGCTGAATCACGCAACCGTTGTGGTAACCATAGAGAGCAAAGTGATGACAGTTATAAAGATTATCAAGCGTTTACGCTTATGACGGGAGATATTTTCGGTCATCATACGCTCGACAGCTTTACCCAAAAAACTCATCACGCACTCCCCTCTCTTGTAATTTTCCGCATTCACAAAACAGTTTGTTTGTAAACATTACTACATTTTTTCTATAAGCCACTATATTATTTTAATACTTTTGGCACACCATTTCAATGGAAATATCAATATTAGAATAACTTTTGTATAGTTGCACTAACAAAACAGCAAAAGTTCGGTATTTTGAATAGTTTATATTTTTACGGATTATATCTTTTTATTATTCTATCTGTTTATAAATGACAATAAAAAACAAAAAAACTTCCTTGTAAAAAGGAAGTTTTGATAAGATATAAAAAAGAACAAAAATTGAATTTTTCTGAAGATTTTAAATAAATATTACAAATCTTTAATCAATGTGAATTTTATATTCACATTATATTTTTGGAATAAAGAAGATTTAATTTTGTTTCTGCACGATTTTGTACTCGTCATAGAGCCTGAAATAATGGCATTGTTCGGTATTGCCTGTCAAAAACTTTTCCATTTCGTCTTCATCAAGACTCAAAGAACAGTAGTCGCCGTACTCGTCATCTTCCACAAAATATGTGCATTGGTCACAACGATCAGCCATTGTTGTCACCGTCCCTTAAAAAAGCCGTACTTATCATAGGTATATTCTTTATAGTTGTCTATCTGCTCAAAAACCTCTTGTTCGGTATTTGCTACGGTAAAGAGTTTAAGACAATCGTCACTCATAAAGCCCTCTGATACGGACTTTTTCATCATATTTATGAGTGAATCGTAATATCCGTTTACATTGTACATAACAATCGGCTTTCTGTGCTGACTAAGCTGTTTGAGAGTAAGCACTTCAAAAAATTCTTCAAAAGTGCCGATACCGCCTGCGCAAATTACAAAAGCGTCCGCACGGTCTTCCATTACACCTTTACGCTCACGCATCGTGTCCGTAAAAACAAGTTCTGTGCACTTGTCGTAAAGAACATTGTCTTTCTTGAAAAATTCAGGCGCTACACCTATAAGTTCACCTTTTTCAGAGGTTACGCCCCTTGCGGTCGCACCCATTACACCGTATTTTCCTGCGCCGTAAATTACGGCGTCGCCACGGTTTGCAATCGCTCTGCCCAGACTTTCGGCGGTATCTATATAAATTTTCTCTATCTGCTCGCTTGAAGCACCGAATACGCAAATTTTCATTTTATTTATCCTTTCATAATATAAAATCTTAAAAACAATTATAAGCAATATAAGGTTTATTTTCTGACCTTATTATACAATATTAAAATATAAAGTCAACATACATCTTATAAAGGAAGTGTTTTTTTATGGCTGAGTCGTCTGCCAAATTAAAGGAAAAACAAGTTGATCCCTTAAAACGAACGGTATTCAGTCTTGCACTGCCGATATTTTTTCAGTCACTGCTCGGACTTTCGCTCGGCTACATTGACACTATTATGCTGTCAAACTACAATGACATTGCAGTCGGTGCAATAGGCAATGCAAACTCTATTCTCGGATTTTTAAACCTTGCGTTCAACATTATATCGAGTGCAACGGGCGTTATTGTAAGCCAATACCTCGGCGCAAAGCAATTTGAAAAAATGAATAAAATCTACACGGTTGCAATTTCATTTAACCTTGCGCTAAGCGTGGTAATAAGTCTTATTGTATTTTTGTTCAGCGAACCCCTACTTATTATTATGCAGGTACCTACCGAAATGATACCTGACGCCAATATGTATATGAAAATAGTCGGCGGTACAATATTTACACAGGCGGTCTTCAATGCTTTTTCAGCAATATTTATGAGCCACGGCAAAACGGGATTCGGAATGTTTGTATCCCTCGGTATGAATATTGTAAATATCGTGGGTAACTACTGTTTCCTTTACGGCCCGCTTTCTTTTCTTGACCTTGGCACAGAGGGTGTTGCGATTTCTACATGCTTAAGCCGTATTTTTGCGCTTGTAGCCGCAATTATTTACTTCTATAAGGTTATTCAAGGCAGACTCGGTATTAAATACCTCCGCCCGTTCCCTATAAATATTCTTAAAGAATTGTTAAAACTCGGAATCCCGACCGCAGGCGAAAACATAAGTTATAACTTTTCACAGCTTGTGCTGCAGGCACTTATCAACACAATGGGAATGGTCGCAATTAACGCACGAATTTACGCAAATATGATGTGTACTTTTACATATATGTTTGCTTATTCCGCTGCCATTGCAACGCAGATAATTGTAGGACACAGCGTTGGCGCAAACGACTACGACTTTGCATATAAAAGAGTTATGAAAACGCTAAGAATCGGTATGATAGTTTCGATTTCCATTGCCGTTATTAACTGGCTTGTATCGGGATATACTTTCAAAGCATTTTCAGACGATATGGCAGTTGTCGAGCTTGCTTCAAATATGATGTTCATTTCGATTTTCCTTGAAATAGGCAGAACAACAAACATTGTAATCATTAACTCCATGAAAGCCGCAGGCGATGTAAAATTCCCGACAATACTTGCAATCTTCTCAATGTGGGGCATAAGCGTACTGCTTGCGTATGTGCTCGGAATTGTAATGAATATGGGACTTGCAGGCGTATGGATAGGTATGGCGTGCGATGAAATATTCAGAGGAATTATTGTGTTTATCCGTTGGCAGAGAGGCACTTGGAAAGGCAAAAGAATCGTATCTTCCGCCGCATAAGTTTTATTTAAAATTGTATATTATAATCAGTCCTGTAAGGCTTTAATGCTTTGCAGGACTTTTTGTATGATTTTTTGGATTTTTATTAAAGGTTGACCAAACTTTCAGAACAAAACCTTATTATTTAACGAAACCCACTCTTCGACAAATCCTGATAACCAAACAAAAAGCATTGACAAACAATTTTGTTTCTTATTATAATAAACAGGCAGAAAATTCTGAATATATCAAAAATAAGGAATATAGGAATAATATGAACGAATTTAAATTTTACGGTGAAGAAAACACGGAAAACGATGATGCCGTTCAGTTACGGGAACAACAGGCAGAAAAAGAAAGGAAATACAAAAAACACTCTGTTTTGGACAACACGGCTTTATTTCTGTTTATCGTGTTAATTGCGGAAAATACGATACTCTTTGCAACAAGAATATTTTTCCAAGAAGAAATGTATGCAAAAGCTATGCCTTTTTTTATGGAACTGTTTATACTTGTTCTGGGCGCAGGCATTTTTTCGGCATACAGATATATTTACCACTCGCTCACAATAACTAATATGAAAGCAATAATCATTACAGAGGCTGTTCTGATAGTCGGCGAATTTATTGTATACAGCTTTTGCGTCCCCGTACTGCTGTGGTTTTTGATTGCTTTAAGCGTCGCTTTCATTATATATACGGTAAAGTTTTTAAATTGCAATATATTTATACGGCTTGCTATGTGCCTTGTGCCTATTACAGTGCTTTTGGTGTGCAATATCATTTGTTTAAGAAGTTTTGAATTTACTCCACGGTATGTTTATATATCAACTTCGGGTTATAGCGACAAAACAAACGATGAAAGTAACTTTTATTATAAAGACCCAATCAACACAGTATATGCTGACGCTATTGACGAATATGTGTACTCCGACGACTTGAATGGCAACGCAATAGACGAAATAATAAACCTTACAGATGCGGTTTCCGGTACATTAATGGGAATACGCAGTACCAAAGATACATATGACAGCTTAAACTATTTAAATGAGATATACAGCAAAGTTATGCCTATGGGTGATGTAATTAATGTTGACAACAGATATAACGATGAATTTTTTAAAAAATATTCGTTATACTTATGTGCGGTAGAGTTAGACAACAAAGACGATACGTGATATGTACAAATATGTACTACTCCGAAAGATATACAAGCCCCCACATAACTTACTGCCGCAGTAAAGAAAACAGCGAAGATAACGAAAAAGCCGTATGCATTATTATTTATGAAGTGCCCATTGATGTTGAAGCAAAGGTTTATACAAAACTCGGAGGCTTTTCGGAGAAAACCGCACAAATCAGATACCGCTGACACAACGGTGTGCATAAATTATTGCAACGATATTGACTTTTACAGCAGATAATAATAAAATTAATATGTTGAGGAAAAACCGCCTCAAAATTAAATTTGGAGTAATTTTGCAATGAAAAAAATTTTTACTAAGTCGATTATAACCACACTTGTATGTTCAATGCTTGTCGTAACTGCGGCCGGTTGTTCAAACGGCACAAATGCCGAATCGAGTAGCAGTACACCGACAGAAACTCAAGCGACACAGGCACAGACAACCGCACCCGAAGGAGTGAATTTCAGCCTTGATGCTCTGCATGCACCGCTGGAAAATCCGGCAGACCCATTTGCCGGATTTTGGAGAATAGCGGAAGGCGCAGGCTCTAAACTTGAAGTTTTACTTTTTGTTTAACGGTAAAGGCGGAGCGTCAATTATTGTGGGAAATATGGGATATTGCGGCAAATATTCGGTCGGCACTGACGAAAGTACAGGCGAAGAAACCTTTAAATGTCAGCTTATGTTCGGCATTAACGGCGAGTATTCATATACAGTTGCCGAGGACGGCAAAAAAATTACAATTACAAATAACGGTGAAGATTCAGTGCTTGAAAAGGTGGATAATCCGACCTTTGTTCCAAGCGCACCGGAAAATCCGCAGATAGACGAAAAACTTGTAGGCGCATGGGACAGCGGAACAGGACTTTACTATTACTTTGGCGAGGACGGCAGAATGTACTGCAACTCCTACGGCACAACATTTACATATTTCACATACAATACAAAACTCAATAAGGTGAAAGCCGTTTATGATATGGACGGCGAGCAGACAGACACATATGATTATACCTTTGACGGCAATGACCTTGTGTTTGACGGAATGAAATATACACAAATAACACCTGAAAAAATGCTCTCTGCAATACAGTCATATTGATAATCGAATATTTAAAGACCGCTATTTTGATGATAGCGGTCTTTTTTGTATGTTTATTAAATTACAGATTTTGAAAAGCATCAAAATTCCTGCCAAACAATTATAATAGTTTGGTCAACCTTTTCAAAGGCTTGACCTAAATTTTTAAATTTATTAGTTTGACTATTCGCTAAACCAAACTCACACCAATCTGAAAGTAATACTCGGGAAATTATCTTCCCCGCCGCAATTGCCGTTATTGTAAGAAATTCTGATTTTTTCGCTTTGAACACTTCCGTCCGTAACTGCACGCTTACATCAATCTCTGCCCCGTCAACAATTTTTGAAAGTATGCTGTTATTTATATTTTCCATCTTTGTTTCAAGAGCATTTTCCTCATCTGTAACTTGATTTTCTCCGTCATCACTCATACAATTTTTCGCTCTCATACTTAAAAGTTCACTGTCAAGTCGGTAATATTCGTCTGCCCAATTGTCAATTTCACTGTCTGTTCTGTCGGTTTCAACCATAAGATTTATCGCTTTATCAAGTTTTATCTCCTGTTCGTTTTCACTCGGGTTTTTTACCGTAAATGTAAATCCGTCACAAAACTCCCCATATAAACCGTCCGAATGTTCTTTAAATTCCGCTTTTGTATATTGTGAATTATCAAGACTTCCGTAATTTGAAAAATCTCCGATTTCGGCTATGGCTATACTGTTATAATAATTATAACTATTGCCGTCTTCTGCATCTTCCGAATTTTCATTATCGTTTATATATGAATTTATAAGAAAATAAATTCCTTTTTGTTTTGAATTAAATGTCACGCTCTCAATATTTTTTCCGCTGATTTTAAGGTTTGTAAGTTCAAAATCATTAAAATAATCGGTTTTTCCCTGTGCGTTTCGATAAATCGTGTCATCATTATTAAAATCTTTCAATAAATATTGACTTCCGTTGACCGACGAAAATACACCTATTTCAGACTTGTCCTCAATTTCGGCGGCGTTTGCCGTTATTGTAAAAATATTTTTATTTGAGGAAATTCGCTCTGTATCCGGTTTAAAAAATCCTGCATATATTGCAACAAATACAAACACTGCGGCTATTGCTGCCGCTGTTCCTGTTTTCAAATTGAAAACTTTGTGCGATACATTGTTTTGTTTATATTGTTTTTCGGTATTACGCATTACTTTTATCAATTCAGCTTTCTGCTTTTCGCTAAGTTTAATATTTTTCACATTATTTTTATATACTTCCGCATTAAAATCTTTTTTATCAGTCATATGATTGCTCCCTTTCAATAATTTCTCTAAGTTGTTTTCTGCCCCTTGCTAGTCTTGATTTAACCGTTGATTGTGTTACATTCAGTATTTTTGAAATCTCACTGATTTTTAAATCTTCATAATAAAACAAATAAATCGCAACGCTGTACTTTGGCGGCAATTGCATAACGAATTGAAAAATTGCTTTATCAAAAGTATTATCCGACACACCCTGTTCTCTTGCCTCGGCAAGCGGTACGCAATGGCGAACATATGCCGATGTTTTGCAGCTTTTGGCGCAATTTACGGCAACACGCAAAAGCCATGCTTTCAGATGACTGCGGTCTTTGATTTTATGTTTGTTTTTAATTAATCTTATAAAAACTTCCTGACACACATCAAATGCGTCAGCACTGTTTTTTGTTATGTTCAAAGCCACCCTGTAAATCGTATCGGAATATTCATTTACGACATCTGTAACAAAATCATCGTTGTTTAAATCATTCATTATTTCACCACCTTTGTATATAACACTTTTTTAATTATAAAAAGGTTGCAAAAATATTTTTATTTTAATGGGAATTTATTGAAAGTTGGGAAAATTATGGTTTAACACAGTGTTTAAGGCAAATAATTTAAAAATTCAGGTCAAGCCTTTTCAAAGGTTGACCAAACTTTTATAATTTTTACGAAATACTCTGCTAAACCCTAATTATTAACTTTATTCCAAAATTCAAACAGACCATTAAACTCCATACAAAAATAATCACCACCCTAACAGGTGATGATTAAAAATTATTATAAAATTTGTTATATTGCAGCTTTTAATTTTCGGATACAGATTCATCAAGAACGGTTTTATCATATTCTTTTTCCGATATTACAGAACCGTCGCTGTTACAAAACCTTAATACCACAATCGGATTTTCTTCCTTTACATTGCCTAAAAGCTGCTCCATCAACGGCTTTACGGTCGATTTCATTTCTTCAAACTTTTCGTCAAACGCTTTCTTTATCTGCGGCAATGCCTCATCGCCTACAGTTTCAAGATATTTGTACTCGTAAACAAATTTGTTATCCTCCGCATAGCAATCAAAATCATACATACACTCATATGATTTTTCATACTGTCTATGGCCTTTTGGGTTTCTTCTGCGTTTATATAGTCCTCTATGCTCGCAAAACTTTTTCATCACCGCTGTTCTGTGCGGATATTTGCGTAGTTTCAGTTTTACTGCTTTTTGTTTCAGAATTATTTGTGCAGGCAACAAATATCAATGCTGTAGCAATGCAAATGAATATTGCAAAAAATCGTTTCATAAAAACCTCCCTGTTGTTTTATAATATTTTCATTTTATCATAAAAAGTTATATAAAACAACAATCACCACCCATAAAAGGTGGTGAGCTGACAACTTTTCACTTATACCGATTTCTCATCGCTTGAATTAACATCTGATGTTGTTTCCTCAAGAATTGACTTATCAAATGATTTTTCTGTGATTACAGAACCGTCATTATTTACATACTTTACAGAAATAATCGGATTTTCAATATCTACATACTCTAAAAGTTCTTCCATAAGAGCAGATAAAGTAGAATCCATATCTTCAAAAGTATCATCAAGTATATTCTTCACATTTTCAAGCTTATCATCGGAAATCTGCTTTGTAAACTTATATTCATATATGAGTGCATCACCGTCAGCATAACAATCAAAAACATAAAGAGTTGTTGAAAGGGTGCTTTTCATAGTTTCAATAGATTTTTTCGTATTTGGATATTCAAGATATTTCTGAATACTCGCAAACATTTTAGAATCATCTTTGTTTGACTCTGCCTGCGAACTCTCATCGTTTGATACTGTACTATTAACAATTTCTGCACTGCTTTCAACATTATCGCCTTTGTTACTGCCTGTACATGCTGTAGCAGATACTATCATAACAGCACAAATAACTACCGCAAAAAATTTTTCATTTAATTTTCTCTCCAATTTTTGTCGTTTATTAACACCATATTTTTGTATTATTATAACATAAAACCAAATAATTACAATAAGAAATACACATTTTACAAACCGCTAAGCAATATTTTGAAAGTATAACTATATCATACAAAATTGTATATTTTTTATTGGTAATAATGATATGTAGATTTTGATACTATTATAATGTACAAACAAATTTTATTGTGTTTGCCAAGCAATTATAAAAGTTTGGTCAACATTTTCAAAGGTTGTAGGTATTGGCAAAGCCACAAATACTTTTTACTAACGCTGTTGTGTTCAAGCCGGCAAACAGCGAGGCAGTTTGCGTCAGATAAAGTATATAATATTGGAAGATATTATGAGCTTTGCTTAACTCGTGTGCTAAACCATAATCTGCTCCAGCTTTTAATAAAGCAGCAATATAAGCTACCAAAAAATTCAAAAATAAAGTAGAGCAAAACTTCCACGCACAAAAGGCAAACAAAAAAAGCACTACCGAAGTAGTGCTGTAATCTCAAAACTCACCTTAAAGGTGTATATTAAAGGGAGTACCCTGAAAACTGAATAAAGGTTAAGCAAATTGAGATAAGCAATATTGTAAATACTTTAATAAGCTGACCAAAAGACTCTTGTGGTCAAGCCCTCGACCTATTAGTACTGCCAAGCTAAATGCCTCACGACACTTACACACGCAGCCTATCAACCTCG
>ENA-OQCN01001384-OQCN01001384.1-human-gut-metagenome-genome-assembly--contig:-NODE-1384-length-12146-cov-1.741243_pt1 | contig 12146 bp, 17 predicted proteins | sample MGYA00242497_ERZ504576 | MGnify/ENA primary metagenome ERZ504576 (study PRJEB26092, sample SAMD00036296) | human gut metagenome | host: Homo sapiens | study: EMG produced TPA metagenomics assembly of...
CCGCGCGATGGCGGCGAGGGCCTCGCCGCGGGGCTTGGGTCGCGAGCGAGAACATCGTGATCAACTCCATCCACTCGCACTCGTGCGGCCACGGCTTTGAGGCGCGGGCGCCATCGGGCATCCCCACCACGCCCGGTCATGTCGAGCTGGTCACGGGCTGGTGCTGCAGGCGGCGACGGGTTTGGATGAGGAGCTCGTCGACGCGCGCCCGAGATGCTCACGAGGCACGTACGCGGTTGGTATTCCAACCGCAACGATGCCGACCTGCCGTTTGACGATGAGGCCCTGGTGCTGCGCTTTGTGGCTGAGGGCGGCAAGACGCTGGGCGCGATGCTCAACTTCAACTGCCATGCCACGGTGGTCGGCCCCACCAACCGCCTGCTCACGACCGACGTGCAGGGAGGCGTGCGCGACAAGCTTGCGGACTGGATCGGCTGCGTGCCGTATATCTTTACCGGCGCCTCGGGCGATCTGGGCAACCGACAGTTCCGCCAGGGCAACGACTTTGCGGAGCTCCGTCGCGTGAGCAACGGCATCGCGGGCGAGATCATGAAGGGCGCCTTTGAGCCCATTGAGTTCGCTGCGCCCAAGGTTTCGCGGTTTGAGCACCATGTCCACTACAACAAAGAGGACTTTTACCCGCAGTACCAGGCGCAGCTTGACGAGGTGCTCGAGGTGCTCGCCAACAATCCCACGTTTGACGAGAAGAAACTCGCCGATACCGAGAAGGAGATGCTCGAGCAGCAGCTCCAGCGCCACGAGATGGACTTCACCGTTGCGATGACGACGCTCGACTTTGGCTCGGTGGTGTTCACGACCTTCCCCGGCGAGCTTGCAAGCGAGCTAGGCGCCATCGTCAAGGGTGCGTTCGACGGGACGGGCAAGCATCCGGTGATCATCGGCTACGCCAACGATTACCAGGGCTATTTTGTCGCCGCCCACACCTATGGTGGTTCGAGCTACGAGAGCTACGTGACTCAGATGCCCAAGGGTTGGACCGAGCAGATGCTCGCGTCCTATGGGGAGCAGCTGTGAGCGCCGGCGGGGTGCGCTTGGAGAAGGGTCCGGTCGTTGCGTTTTTCGACGTTGACGGGACGTTGGTGTGCCGCGATCCCGTAACGGGCCCCGGCAGCTTTCCCACGGAGCGTGTGGCGTGCGTCGTGGAGGACTTCGCCGAGCGCGGCGGTATTCCGATTCTCTCGACCGGGCGCGCCCGAGTGGGGATTGACCAGCTGCTTAACAACCTTCCGTTTCGCGGATATGTCTCGCTCGACGGGGCACACGTGGTGCTTGACGGCAAGGTTATCCTCGACCGTTGCTTTCCGCGCGATGTGCTCGAGCGCATGGTGGCGGAGATGCTCCGCGTGGGGATGCCCGCCTTTTTTGAGGGGACGGAGCTTTGTCTGGAGCTCAATGCGAGCGGCGGGAGCCTCTACAACTGGGGTCCCGTGGCGTGCGACCTCGAGGAGATGCGCATGGCCAAGCCCGACCTGCGGTTTGCCAAGGTCGATTTTGTCGACGAGGCGTACGGGGCCTACCGGGCGAGCAACTTTTTGATGGAGGAGCTTGGCTACTACAACGTGGGCGAAGGAAGCCATGAGCTCGTCATGCCCGGGGTGTCCAAAGGTGCCGGAGCTCGGGCGCTGCTTGCGGAGCCTCTGCCGCAGTGGGTGCGGTGCCGGCGCGCGTCTTTGCCTTCGGCGATTCCGAGAACGACCTGCCCCTTTTTGAGGCCGCTGATGTTGCCGTGGCGATGGGCCAGGCCGCGCCCCACGTGCGCGAGGCCGCCGACTATGTCGCGCTCTCCTGTGCAGACGACGGCGTCGCGGAGGCCATGGAGCACCTTGGCTGATCTGCTCCGCGCCCCATGATTCCCTGCAGGACTGAGGGGGCCAAATGTTCCTGCTAGAGCCTTGGTAAAGGCTTTACTAGGAACATTTGGCCCCCTCAACCGTTTTGTAGCCATTTGAGGCATGCGGTCGGTCGGGCGGTTCGGCAATTGAGACAATTGAAATCTTGCTTTCCAGCTAATCAAGAATTAGTACAATCTTGCTTAGACGAAAAGCAAGATTGGAGAATAATGGCTTATAACGACTTGGTGGCCCAGAAAATAAAGGACTTTGAGCAACAAGGAGTTCCACAGGTCTTTGAGCGAGACCTTGATCTAGGAAACCCACAGGAGCCAAAGCGCGACAACATCGTAAATGTGATTGTGGGGGCCCGCCGTTGTGGAAAGACGTATCGCCTGTATCAGGAGATGCGGCGGCTTCAGAGCCGGGGCGTCGAGCTTGACCGGATGCTATATTTCAATTTTGAGGATGAGCGCTTGCGTCCGTATGAGCCATCGCTACTAGCGGACGTGCTCGATACATTCTATGCACTATATCCTGCTGCTCGAGGCGAGGGCGCCTACCTTTTCTTTGACGAGATCCAGGAAATACCCGAATGGGGTGCATTTCTGCGGCGTGTAGTCGATACGGAGAAAGCGACCGTCTATGTGACGGGATCTTCTTCTAAGATGCTGTCCTCAGAACTTAAGAGCGAGTTCAGGGGTCGTTCTCTTGTGCGAGAGCTTTTTCCGTTGAGTTTTTCGGAATACGTTCGATATAAGACGGGGAGCGTTCCCGAGCCAGATGCGACCTTTTCCCCGAGCGATGCAGCGCTGCTTCGACATCATCTGATCGGGTATCTTGAACAAGGGGGATTCATCGCGACACTTGAGCAGACGCCTGCAGACGCGATTCAGCTGCTACAGGAATATGCTTCGCGAACGGTCGCCATGGACGTCGTTGAACGGTACGACGTCAAGAACCCTCGCCTGGCATCGCTGTTCTTGACGCGGTGTATGGCATCTTCGGGACGAGAGCTGTCAGTGAACAAAGTGTACAACGAGTTCAAGAGCAGACAGATACCCGTCAGCCGTAATTCGCTCAGCGATTTACTTGAGTATTATGAGGACGCCTACCTGTTATTTTCTGTGCCGGAGTCACGCGTTCACTGGCAAATAACATGCGGTCTGCGTCTAAGGTCTACGCTGTCGACCCTGCGATGTTTGGAGCATTCTCTCCCGCATCGGCATTGGACCAGGGCCAGAGGCTCGAGACCGCAGTGTTCAATGCGCTAAGAAGAAGGACTCCCGCGGTGAGGACCGGCTCGGTCTGCCACCTGCTAATCAAAGAGAAGAGCAAAAGCCATGAGGTGGACTTTGTGGCTGGGGACGCGCTTCTCATGCGGCTTATAGCCTGATTCAGGTGAGTGCGGATATGGCAAGTGAGAAAACGCGCGAGCGCGAAATTGCCGCGCTTGATGCCTCGATGGCCCAGTTCGATCTTGGCGAGTCGGCAATCGTTACCATGGATGAACAGACCGATATTCCATGCGAGCACGGTGTGGTACACGTTATGCCCGCATGGAAGTGGCTCCTTGCCTAATCATCTATGGACCTGTGGGGTCAGGACCTCCTGGCTCCTTCATCACAGTTGGGGAGCACCTTGCTGCGCCAGGCTAGTCCTGGGCTTTGATGCTCGGCAGCAGGATTTGCGCGAGGTAGTCGGTCTCGAGTTTGGTCGCGGCGTCTGCGTTGCCGTCTTTGCCAACCAGGTCGTTCTTGATCTGACTATAGGTGTAGCGGTTGCCGGTCGTCAGCTCGACAAGCTCAATGGCCGTGTCCATGGGGTAGGTCGACACGGGATTCTGGGTGCGCCCGTTGATAGTCTGGGGCACCACGTACGGATAGACGGGGCCGCTGGCATAGACGGTATAACCGTTGCCCAGGCTGACCGTGCCCAAAACCGTATCGCCGTCATCGGGCGTAAAGTCTCGCCATCGCGCACGCGACGAGCGTCACGAGCGGCGTATTGGCGTCGTCGCCCAGATAGATGCATAGCGTGCTGCCGTTTTGCCAAGTTGCGATCTTACCGTACCACTCGACGGGAATATCGAGCTGGTAGAGGTCGGTTGCCTTGTGGCGAGCGTCAGCGTCACGGGATGCCTGTGCCTTTTGCGCGCTCACGGCATTGACGGCGGCGTCGCGCCGCGCGGTTGCTGCCTGCTGGAGCACTTTGGCAGCTGCGGCGGAGTTCGCACCGCCCTCCTCGGCATACTTGGCGGCGGCATCGATCTGGTCGTCAGTCACCGTGTCGGCCGAAGGCACCTTGAGCTTAAAGGTGGCCTGGGCACTTAAATCCTGTCCATCGCTCTTAACGGTGACCTGCGTCTTGGTGGGCGGGACGGTATAGATGGTGCCGTCGGCCGCGATGGGGGAGGCAGCGATGGAGAGCGTGTAATCGCCGGGCAGCAGTTTGATGCCGCGGCCGTGCTCGTCAACATAGAGCGTTTCGCTCACGGAGGAGCCATCAGCGTCCTGACCGCTTACCTGTACGGGAATCTTGGAGCCGGTGGAACAGTCGAGGCCCGCGGCATGCACGCCAATCTGCACCGACATCATCGTGTGGGCATTGGCGGCGACAGCTGCAGCCTGCTCTTGCTGATATCCGTTCCAGGCAGCATAGCCTGCACCGCCGGCGACGAGCGCGACGGCCACGACACCGGCGACCATCAGATTGCGGCGCTTGGGCGACATCTTGCGATGGCGGACCTCGGCTTCGTGTGCCGAGGGAACGGACGGCAGGGGAATATCGCCCATGGCGATGGTCTCATCCACGGCTGGTGCGGAACCCAGGCCAGGAAGCTCGCGAGTCAGCGAATCCTCGGCCGGTAAGCTGTCGAGCAAGACGGTTTCCTCGCCCGTGTCGGATTCGGGCTGGTCGTCGGCCTCGCTATCGTCCTCTTCGGCTTCGTCAGGAGCGTCTTTGGCGTCGCCGCCTTCGTCCTCAGTGTCTTCGTGCACCTCGTCTTGCGCGTCGACGACCGAATCGCTAAACGAGAGCTCGTCTAGCGCGATCCGGTCAAGGCTCTCCAGGCTTCGGCACATGCTTCCGCATCCTGGGCCGCATCCTCGCGGCCATACGTCTCATCGCTCATATATCCCCCCAATGCAATATCGGCTCAACACTGTACCCAAAAATGGAGCCATATAAAGCGCATACGAAATATAAGATCCGATTTAACCTGAGCGCATCGTTCGGCCGCATCCTCGCGGCAGCAAAAGGCCCCCGGAACGCGGACGAATCACATTCCGGGGGCTCTGCAATGCGTTGAGTTGCGCGGAGCCGGCTATGCTGCTTCACATTCAAGCGGCGTTTGCGCCGGGCATGTTACTCGGCGTGCGCGTAATCAACCTTGGCGCGGCGAGCGGTAGCTTCTCCCAATCGCTGGTGCCCTCAAAGACGTCCTGCTTGTAGGGATTGCGGCCGAGCTTCTTGGCACGGTAGACGATGTAGATGATCGCGGCGACGTTGGCGACCAGCGCGGCGATCGAGACCGCGGTAGCGGCGCCGGGGTCGAGCGTGGAGTGGGTCACAAAGATGGACTCCTCCTGGAAGTACGGGAATACCTGGGCAAACATGCACCAAATAGCCAGCGTAAAGGCACGGTTCTGGATCCAGCCGCCCTTGTTCCAGATAAAGGCGGCGACGGTGGGCGCCAGCAGCAGTGCAAAGCCGCAGAACCAGGAGTGGGTGGGCAAGCAGTTGTAGGTGTAGCAGAAGTTCCAGATATCGTAGGCGATGATGTAGACCCAGTCATGTCGGGCCACAGCATGTCGGTCTTGTCCTCAGAGGCGTAGACACTCCACCAACCGGTCATGCAGAAGATGTTGATGATACCGGCGATGCCGTTGAACACGTTGTTCCAGCCGGCGAGCTGCGTGGCGCCCTCGGAGGTGACCCAGGTGGACTCGCCCAGGACAAAGAAGTGATAGGCGCTCTCAAAGTCGGACACGACGGCGATCATGATGTTGATGGCGACGATCACAAACGGCCACGCGCGGAACCAATGCGCCTTGCCGATCCTGCCCCACTGGTACTTAATGGCAATGAAGCCCCAGCAACCGGCCAGCGCCGCGTATACCTTGGCGTAGTGGAACCAGCTGTTCTGGTACACATGGGTGGGGTTGGTGAGCGCCCACTCGGCACCCTGTGAGACGCCGATGGCGATAGCGACGCAGTAGATGGTCATGGCCAGCGGAGCCACGCCAAAGATGATGGCCGCGCCCAGCTTGGTGCGGCGGCCGACCTCGTTGAGCACGATCAGGCCAATAAAGACCATGGCCCAGCCGGCCCAGTGGATAAGGGTATTGCTACCCAAACATCGAACAGCATGCTGCTCTCCTTTCACAAGCCCGCGCCCCTCTTCTGATCGCGGGCAGTTTGGCCAATGTCGTCAGTTCTGGGGCTTGCGCTCCTGATACTTGGCGGTATAGCCCTCGATATGGAGCGTCGAGGCGATGATTTCCTTGACTGTCTCGTCGGGCACATCGGGGTGCGTGCGGATATACATCAGCAGCCCCATGATGAGGGTGTAGAACGTCTCGTAGACATGGTCGATGCGTAGCTCGTGATGGGCGACAAAATCCACCACGGTGGTATCGCAGATATACTGCGCCACGCGCTGGACCACGTTGTGCAAAAAGCCGCCGTAGAGCGCGCCGCTGCTCGAGGTGAGCGTGCTCGGCAACTCGTGGCCGCTCGCGACCAGGCGCTTAAAGAGCGGAGCAACGGTGTCGAGTGCGCCTTCGATGTCGCCAACCGTGCGGCTGGCGTTCCACTGCTCGAGCTCGGCGATAAAGCCGTCGATTGCCTCGTCCATAACGGCGGTGACGGCGGCATCCATATCGGCAAAGTAGTGGTAGAACAGCGACGCGTGCAGCCAGCCCGCTTGGTCACGGCCGATACCGAAAGATGGGACACACCAAGCTCGGCGCTCACGGCGCGCACAGCGGCGAGGATCTCGCGACGGCGCTCGTCGCCCGTCAGGCGTTTGCCGCGCTATCGGATGCGGGGACGGCATCGACCACAGAGATATCTGCTGCGTTGTTGCCCATGTTTTGCCGCCTTTCATCCTCTTTTGCCTGACCGTTCGCCTAACAGTCTTGAATATTGTTGACGGTTCGTCAATACTGTTTTTGACACAATGTCAACAATAGCGGGTGAACGGCATGGGGGCATGTCGAACCCGTACAAAGAGGGGCGCCGCGGTCTCGCCGGGCTGTGGCAAGAGAAGGGACGACTATGATTCTCAACGGACCGGGGATTAGCTATACCGAGCCCGATATCGGCGCGGAGTTCGTGCCGCCGATACCGGAGCATCCGCGCGAGGCCATCGTCAAACTGTGTGAGCACTGCACCAACCGCCTGCTGCACCGCGACGAGCTGCTGGGCTACGAGTACTGGTCGTTTGCCGAGGCCGCAACCGACGAGCAGGCCGAAGTGCTCTGCAAGATGAAGATGCGCCGTCCCTATACGCTGCCCGAGATGGTCAAGCTCACCGGCATGCCCGAGGCCGATATCGAAAAAATGCTCGACGACATGAGCTACACGGGTCTGCTCGAGTACAACTGGGAAAACCCCGAGCGCGCCAAGCAGTGGGTGCTGCCCATGCTGGTGCCGGGTTCCGCCGAGTTCCTCAACATGCGCGTGAGCCAGCTCGAGGAGCACCCGGTCTATGCCAAGTTCTTTGAGCAGGCGTCCAAGGGACCGCTGTCCAAGGCCACGCCGATGGTGCCGCCCGGCGGTGCCGGCATCGGCATGCATGTCATTCCGGTCGAGAAGGCCATCGATGCCGCGAGCACCTCGGTGCCGATCGAGCATATCGAGCATTGGCTCGACAAATACGAAGGTAAGTATGCCGCTAGCACCTGCAGCTGCCGCGCGAGCCGTTCGCGTGATGGGAGAGGGCTGCGCCGACGACCCGGCCGATTGGTGCATCGCCGTGGGCGATATGGCCGACTACGTGGTCGAGACCGACCGCGGCCATTATGTGACGCGCGAGGAGGTCTACGACATCCTGCGCCAGGCCGAGGACAACGGCTTTGTGCACCAGATCACCAACATCGACGGTGAGAACAAAATCTTCGCCATCTGCAACTGCAACGTCAACGTGTGCTACGCCCTGCGCACTTCGCAGCTGTTCAACACGCCCAACCTGTCGCGCTCGGCCTACGTCGCCAAGGTCGAGAAGGACAAGTGCGTGGCCTGCGGTCGCTGCGTTGAGGTGTGTCCGGCCGGCGCCGCCAAACTGGGCCAGAAGCTCTGTAGCAAAAAGGCTGGCGGACAGGTGCCCGAGTATCCGCGCCAGGAGCTGCCCGATGCCACCAAGTGGGACCACACCAAGTGGTCGCCCAACTACCGCAACGACAACCGTATCGAGACGCATGAGTCCGGCACCGCTCCCTGCAAGACGGCCTGCCCCGCGCACGTTGCCGTTCAGGGCTATTTGAAGCTCGCGGCGCAGGGCCGCTATGACGAGGCGTTGGCGCTCATCAAGCGCGAGAACCCGTTGCCCGCTATCTGCGGCCGTGTGTGCAACCGCCGCTGTGAGGATGCCTGCACCCGCGGTCGCGTGGACGAGGCCGTGGCCATCGACGAGGTCAAGAAGTTTATCGCCCAGCGCGATCTGGATGCCGCGACTCGCTATGTCCCGCCCGTGGTGACCCCGACGCGTGCTGGCGGCTTCGACCAGAAGATTGCCATCATCGGTGCCGGTCCGGCTGGTCTGTCCTGCGCTTTTTATCTGGCCGAGAAGGGCTATAAAGCCCGTCGTGTTCGAGAAAAACGAGCGCCCGGTGGCATGCTCACTATGGTATCCCAGCTTTAAGCTGCAGAAGGATGTTATCGAGGCGGAGGTCGAGGTCATTCGCCTGATGGGTGCCGAGTTTCGCTATGGCGTGGAAGTCGGTCGCGATGTGACGCTCGACGAGCTTCGCGCGCAGGGTTTTAAAGCCTTTTACGTGGCCATTGGCTGCCAGGGTGGCCGCCTTGCCGGTATTCCGGGCGAGGATGCCGAGGACGTGACCGTGGCCGTCGACTTTTGCGCGAGGTCAACAGCGGCAAGATCGACGCGCTGCCCGGGCGCACCATCGTGGTGGGCGGCGGCAACGTGGCCATCGATGTCGCGCGCAACGCCTGCCGTCTGGGTTCCGAGCACGTTGAGATGTTCTGCCTGGAGAGCGAGGTCAAGATGCCTGCCAGCGAGGAGGAGCGTCGCGAGGCCATTGAGGACGGCGCGCACATTAGCTGCGGCTGGGGCCAAGGAGATTCACCTGGACGAGGCCGGTCGTGTGTGCGGTATCACCTTTAAGCGCTGCACGCGTGTCTTTGACGACGAGGGCCGTTTTGCGCCCGAGTATGACGAGAACGACTTGCGCCGTGTCGATGCCGACCGCGTGGTCATGTCCATCGGCCAGTCCATTGTGTGGGGCGACCTGCTGGCTGGCTCCAAGGTGGAGCTCGGCCGCAGCCAGGTGCCCTTGCCGATCCGCAGACGTACCAGACCGCCGAGCCTGACATCTTTGTGGGCGGCGACGTCTACACCGGTCCCAGCTTTGCTATCGACGCCATCGCCGCCGGTCACGAGGCCGCCGTGTCCATCCATCGCTTTGTGCAGCCGGGCTCCACGCTCACCATCGGCCGCAACCAGCGCCGCTACACCGCGCTTGACCGCGACGATGTTGTGATTGAGAGCTATGACAACGCAAGCCGCGAGGTGGCACGTGTCGACCGCGAGCGCGAGAAGGCTGCGCCCTTTAGCGAGTATGTCGAGACCTTTACCGAGGAGCAGGTGCGCGCCGAGACCGCTCGCTGCTTGGGCTGCGGTGCCTCGATCGTCGACCCCAACAAGTGCATCGGCTGCGGCCTGTGCACCACCAAGTGCGCGTTTGACGCCATCCATCTGGATCGCGACCGCCCCGAGTGCTCCACGATGGTCAAATACGAGCAAAAGCTCCCCAGCCTGGGCAAGTACGCTTTGAAGCGTGCGATCAAAATCAAATTTGGGAAGAAATAAAAAACGCAACAAACAAGAGAACGGCGTAGAGAACGGTTGGACAGCGAGCGAGTCCCAGGCGTGGCGAGGTGCCTTGAAAGAGGAGGGCATAGGGCTTTTGCCCATGCCCGACGATTGAAAGCAGATCGTCCGTCTGGGGCTCGCGCAGCGTCAAGTCGACCGCCGTTCGTTAGAACGGCGGAAGAAAAAGTGCATGAATTAGGAATCGTCTATCACATCATTCGCGATGTCGAGAATGTGGCGCGCGCCAATGGCGTGAGTCGCGTTTCGAACGTGACGCTGCTCCTGGGCGAGGTCTCGGGCGTCGTTCCCGATCTGCTGCTTGATGCTTGGCACTGGGCGGCAGATAAAAAGCCTATCACGCAGGGCGCGGAGCTTATTGTGGAGCCTGTCGAGGCCGTGACGCATTGCGAGGCGTGCGGCTGCGACTACGCGACGGTCGAGCACGGCAAGACCTGCCCCCATTGCGGTAGCGGCGAGACCTATCTGCTGCAGGGCCAGGAGGTCATGATCAAGCAGATCGAGACCCCCGACGAGGACCCGACAGACGCTGCCCCCGACGGCCTATCCGATGCCGTCGACGCCGCTAACCCTCTCCACATCGTCTAGCCCCTAGTCTGGGACGTTCTTGTTTGACTAGTCGTTTAAGAACGTCCCCAACGACTACTTGCGCTAGAGCATAAGTTATACAATTAGTCAAGTTATGTCTGTTTAAACAAAATAGCGGCACGCAGCGCATTGGGATTAACCTAAAAGCGGCGTTAATGAACAGAGTGTCTGTATATATCTGTGAAAGTAATTGGGAAATCACGTTTTAGTAGGCAATGAGCTGTAAATCAGCAACGTAATCAATTTGTAACAAACTTAGACGTTTAAACAAATAATGCAACCTTTTGCGAATTTAGCTATAAATCCACAAGACGAACAGGTATACTCCTTTATTGTCGTGTAGGAAATACGTAGACAAAAAGGAGGTTATGTGATGGTAAGTATTGTTCTTGCTAGCATGGTGACTTGGCGGCTGGAATCAAGCAGACGGGCTCGATGGTCTTTGGCGATCAGCCGTCTGTTGCCGTGGTCTCGCTCGAGCCGAGCATGGGCCCGACGACTTCCGTGCCAAGGTCGAGGAAGCAATCGCTTCCTTCGAGGACCAGGAGCAGGTGCTCTTCCTCGTTGATCTGTGGGGCGGCACGCCGTTCAACCAGATCAGCGGGCTCATCGAGGGCCACGATTCCTGGGCTATCGTCACCGGTGTCAACCTGCCTATGCTCATCGAGGCATATTCGCAGCGCTTTGACGCAAAGACACTGCACATGCGATCGCAAAACATCTCGTGACTGAGGCTAAGGCTGGCGTGCGCGTCAAGCCCGAGTCTCTGGAGCCCGAGGAGAAGAAGCCGGCTGCGGCCGCCGCTGCTCCTGCGGGTGCCATTCCTCCGGGAACGGTGATCGGCGACGGGCACATCAAGATCGCCCACGTCCGTATCGACACGCGCCTGCTGCATGGTCAGGTGGCCACCACGTGGACCAAGCAGATCAACCCCAACCGCATCATCGTGGTCTCCGACGGCGTTGCTCACGACGAGCTCCGCAAGACCATGATCGAGCAGGCTGCCCCTCCGGGAGTCCACGCCAACGTCGTGCCTATCAAGAAGATGGCCGAGGTCGTCAAGGACACGCGCTTTGGCGACACCAAGGCGATGCTGCTGTTCGAGAACCCGCAGGATCTGCTCAGGGCCATCGAGGCCGGCGTCGACATCAAGGAAGCCAACATCGGTTCCATGGCCCACTCCAAGGGCAAGGTCGTCGTCACTAACGCTGTCGCTATGGGCGATGACGATGTCAAGACCATCGAGGCTCTCAAGGCCAAGGGCGTCAAGTTCGAGGTCCGCAAGGTTCCTTCGGATTCCTCCGAGGATCTCGACGCCATGTTGAAGAAAGCTAAGGCCGAACTGGCCGCTCAAGCATAGTAAAGGAGGGTCCGATACATGTCTGCAATCACTATTCTGCTTGTTGCGATTGTCGCGTTGCTTGCCGGTATGGAAGGCATTCTGGATGAGTTCCAGTTCCATCAGCCGCTCGTGGCATGCACGCTTATCGGTCTCGTAACCGGTCACCTTCAGGAGGGCATCCTCCTGGGCGGTTCGCTCCAGATGATGGCCCTTGGCCTGGGCTAACGTCGCGCGCCGTCGCGCCTGACGCCGCTCTGGCCTCGGTCGCTTCTTCGATCATCATGGTGCTCGC
>ENA-OQCN01001385-OQCN01001385.1-human-gut-metagenome-genome-assembly--contig:-NODE-1385-length-12137-cov-2.382931_pt1 | contig 12137 bp, 13 predicted proteins | sample MGYA00242497_ERZ504576 | MGnify/ENA primary metagenome ERZ504576 (study PRJEB26092, sample SAMD00036296) | human gut metagenome | host: Homo sapiens | study: EMG produced TPA metagenomics assembly of...
AGAAGAGCTGGAGGGTGATTGAATGGAAAGTGAACTGAATGAACATATAAACCTTTTAAATAAAACTGTATGATGAAAACACATGACAATCGGGTCTTGTTCAGCAAAGCATTGCTAAAGGCCGCAACCTGTCTTTTCCTTACTGCGGGTGCAGGGATGAGCCCTGTATTTGCACTGCCGGGAACGAGCAGAGTACTATGAAATGGAAATTACACAGCAAACTGTAACAGTAAGCGGTGTGGTGAAAGACAAGAAAGGGGAACCTATCATTGGTGCCAATATCATGGAAAAAGGAACGACCAACGGTACCATTACCGATTTTGACGGTAAATATACGCTGAAGGTAAAAAGTGCCCAGTCCGTTTTGACAATATCTTATATTGGCTATAAGACCCAGGAAATTCCAGTCGGAATGGTGGTAAGAAAGATATTACCCTGCAAGACGATTCCGAACTGATGGATGAAGTGGTTGTAATCGGTTATGGTACGCAGCGCAAGGGAGATGTAACCAGTGCGGTGGCTTCTGTGAAGGCCGAAGACTTTACAGCAGGTAAGATTGGAGATGCAGCCGAACTGATTAAAGGTAAAGTGGCAGGATTGACCATTGCGAAAGGCTCCGGTGATCCGAATGCGGAATCTACAATTCGTTTGCGTGGTGTGATTTCATTGCAGGGAGGCTCTACTCCATTGGTATTGGTGGACGGAATAGAAGGTGGTTTAGGAACGGTTTCCCCCGAAAACATAGCTTCTATTGATGTGTTGAAGGATGCTTCTGCGGCAGCTATTTATGGTACACGAGGTGCTAATGGCGTTATTTTGATTACTACAAAAAACGGCCAGCGCGAGTCGCGTACGGCTGCCAATTATTCCGGGTATATGTCTCTTTCCAAGTTTGGCAAGACGCTTGATTTCTATGGAGCAGAGGAAATCCGTCAGGGATTGACAAACTATGCTGATAAAGGGTATGATACGGATTGGTTGGATGCGGTATCCCGTACTGCATTTACTCATAACCATAATTTTAATATTTCCGGAGGATCAAAAAATACCACTTATTCTGCGGATTTTACGTATCGCAAAGAGGAAGGTGTGTTGCTTGAGACCTATAATGAAGAGATGAGAATGAGGTTTGATGTTTCTCACTGGATGTTAAATGATATGTTGAAAGTGAATTTCAATATGGTAAAGACATTCCATAAGAATGGTCCGATTGATGCGGCAGGTCTGGGTATTTACCGACAGGCTATTATGCGTAACCCTACTGAACCCATCTGGAATGAGGATGGAACTTTTTACGAGAATTTTGCCGTAAATTATTATTATAATCCGGTAGGTATCATCCGTGAACAGGATGGTAAATACAATAGTGAGAATACCGGATGACGGGGAATATCACCTTTGAACCGATTAAAAACTGGCAGACCAACCTCATGTTAAGCCGTAGGGTTACTAGTGATCATAATCGTGGATATTATACTTCCGAATATTTTTCACAGAAGAGCGAGAATCACACAGGATATGCTTATCATTCTCAGAATGAATATACCACAGATAATCTGGAAGTTACTTCTAAATATAATCATACTTGGAATAAACATCGTTTGATGCATTGGTGGGCTATAATTACCAGTATAATGTAAATGAAGGTTTTGGAGCTAATAACTATGATTATCCAACAGATTTTTATCTTTGGAATAACTTGGGATTAGGTACAGCTTTGAAAGATGGAAAAGCCGGCATGAGCAGTTACAAGAATGACAATACCTTGATTGGTTTCTTCGGACGTGTGAGCTATGGTTACGATAATAAATATAATGTTCTGCTGAGTGTACGCCGTGAAGGCTCTTCCAAATTTGGTGAGAACAATAAATGGGCTACTTTCCCTTCTGTTTCTTTGGGATGGACTATCAGTAACGAAAAATTCATGGAAGGCCTTACGTGGCTGAATAACTTAAAGTTACGTGCCGGTTATGGTGTGACAGGTGTCATTGTAGGTGACTCTTATAATTCATTAACCCGGTATGAGTATGGTTCTCCTTATTTCTATGATAATGGCGTCTGGCATCAGGGGTTAAGCGTAAAATCCAATCCTAATCCTGATTTGAAATGGGAAACCTCCAAGGAATTTAATATTGGTCTGGACTGGGCTGTATTGGATGAACGCTGAGTGGTTCTATTGATGTATATCAGAAGAAGACTTCGGATATGCTGTATGATTTTACGGTACCGACTCCTCCCAATTTGTATAACAAGACTTTGGCTAATGCCGGCAAGATGCGTAACCAAGGTATTGAAATTGCTGTCAATGCTATTCCTGTACGGACAAAGGATTTTGAATGGAAAACCACAGTTACCGCCTCTCATAATGCGAACAAATTATTGAGTCTTTCAAATGACTTGTATGAGACTTCAAATCAGATAGATCATGCTTATTTGGGTGAACCTATCAATCTTTCTACCCAGCGGATGGAAGTGGGGAGATCTATGGGACAATTTTATGGCATGAAGTCCGTTGGTGTTTCAGAGAATGGCTTATGGCTGATTGAAAATGCAAAGACTGGTGAGATTGAAGAGTTTACAGACAATATGCTGTCTAATGATGACTACCGTCAATATTTAGGGAATGCTCTTCCTAAATTGTATTTGGGATGGAACAACTCGTTCAGATATAAAAATTTTGATTTATCTTTCCAGATGACAGGCCAGTTTGGTTTTAAGATTCTGAACGAGCCTCGTGCTTATTATGAGAACAACTCGATCGCTTATAATCGCTTGAAATCTGTGCAAAAGGCTCCTTATGGTGGACAATATACCTTATCAACAGCCCAAAAACAGACTTTTGTAAGCTATTATTTGGAGGATGGTGATTTTTTGAAAATGACTAACATTACGTTGGGCTATAACATTCCATTGAAAAGCAGTAAGTTTGTGAAAAATATCCGGGCTTATGTTTCTGCCGATAATTTATTCTGCATTACCGGATATGATGGATTGGATCCTGAAATGTCAAATGGTGATATTTGGTCTTTGGGTATTGACTGGCGCGATAAATATCCTTCTACCCGTTCATTCACTTTCGGTCTGAATGTATCTTTCTAACTTTTAAATGAAGAACTAACATGAAAACAATATTCAATAAAGCACTTTGGGCTTCAGCGATAGGAGCTTGTACCTTGTCTTTGGGCAGTTGTACAGATTTGAGCGAAACGATTTATGATACGATTGCTTCCGAGAAGTATGAGTTTACAGAAAAAGACCGGGCGGCCATGTTTGCTCCGGTATACAGCAGTCTTCGTGATGTGTATTGGGGATGGTATAGTTATGCCGATATGATGGACCAGTCGTCCGATTCATGGTGTATTCCTTATCGGATCAGTATCGGCTGGGGGGATTTGTACGTGTCTATGCACAAACATCAGTTCCATTCACAGATAGCCCATTTCAATGATACATGGAACCGTAACTATGCCGGTATCAATGCCTGTAACAAACTGTTGGCAGATGAAGTCATTGCTGCTGATATAACCACTTCTTCGCAATTAAGGCTTATCGCGCTCTTTATTATTATATTTTATTCGATTTGTTCCGCAACATCCCATTGGATACGCAATATGAACATGAAGACGGATGGTTGCCCGAACAGGCAACTCCCCAACAGATGTGGGATTTCCTGATCAGTGAGTTGACGGATGTAAAGGGGAAATGTGGAACAAAAGTAGAAATGGGTAAGCTGAACGACTATGCCATCAATATGCTTCTGGCAAAAATGTATTTGAACCACAATGCATGGTTCAATGATTACTCTGATAATTCTTATTACGGAAAGGCTATTGATGAGGTAAATGAAGTGATTAACAGTGGCAAGTTCTCTTTGGCTCCGAATTATTCGGATAATTTTAGAGAAGATATTTCCGGTTCGCCTGAAATTATCTTTGGTATTCCGTTTGAGTTTAAATACGCCGGAGGTAACTATATGGCAAATATGTGGATGCATGTAGCCGGACGTGCAACGTGGCAGTTTAACGGATGGGCTACCGGTGGAGCGGCTGTTCTTCCTCAATTTCTGGAAACATACGATGAAAAAGACAGTCGCTATAAAGACTGTTGGATATCAGGACAGCAATATGACTATGCCGGTGCTCCCATTTATGTGGACAGTGAACCGTTGGTATATACTCGGGAATTACACAGTATAGACAACCCCGGTTGCTATCCCTTTGAAAGTGAACGCTTGGTGAAATATGAAATACTTTCAGGCGACTATGGAACTTCTTATGATGATGTGCCTTTCTTCCGTTTGGCTGATGCTTATTTTATTAAAGCGGAGTGCTTGCTTCGTTTAGGTGGTTACAATGGAGAAAGCGAGCAAGTGGCGGCCGATTTGGTAACAGCTGTACGCCAACGTGCCTTCAAGTCCGATCCCGGTAAAGCAACGGTTACTGTAGCTCAATTGAAGGGTGGCAGCGTTATAACTACGGACATCGGGAGAATCAGGGAATCATGGGAGAAGCCGATAACTGGATTATCACAGAAGAAGGGGGCGATGATATTGAACTGGGTGGTTTGTTGGACGAACTGGCCTGGGAGTTTGTGGCAGAGCATCACCGTCGTCAGGACTTGATCCGTTTCCGTATAAACGGAACCAATCAGAATGTATATAATGGCAAGTCATGGTTTTGCAAAGATGCGAAGACGGATAAGACAGACAGGCATTGTGATATTTTTCCGTTACCTAAGTCTGCATTGGATGGCAACATTAAGTTGAAGCAGAATCCGGGATATTAGATTAAAAATTATAAAATTAAAATTATGAGAAAGTATATTCTTTTCATATATATGGTTTGCCACTTATTGCATGTTTATGCAGGGAATTTGGAAAATAAAATAAATTCTTCATATCCACATTTGGTCAGGGTTTCAATGATAAAAACTTTAGGCTCTCATCAAACTCCGGTGACAATAGAGGTATCATCTCCAGTGAGAGGCATCATCTCTAATTATAATGGGATAAACTCAATAGTAGAAACCCCTGTTATTATCGGTCCCAATTTAGTAATGTTATCTTTTCGAATATCTGGACCTTTTGAATCAGGAGTACACTATCGTAGCTTGCATATAACTAATAGTTTAGGATATGATAAAATTGTAAAAATTAGTTCAATAGATACGTTTCAAGATGTAATACCATTGGATCCTAATGCTACTACAGTAAATAACTATAATGATAACAGATTAAATAAAAAAGAATAGTACGATGAAAAAGAATTTTATATATGCTTTAATTGCTTGTTTCACTCTGTCACTGGCTGCATGCAGTACGGATCCGGAGGATGCTACCAGCAAGCATGTGTACGGGGAGAATGAAAACCCCTATCTGAAGACGAATGCGGATGCTGTGGTTTCTACCAAAGCAGAGTTTCCCATCAGCCGTTTGGAAGCGAAGACGGTTAAACTGACTGATTATGCAGAAAAGTTTCATACGTATTTGGGAATGACGGTAGATGAGACGTTGGCTGCATTGTCTAATGGGAGTGTGGTGTTTTATCCTATCAATATATCGAAAAACTGTTGGAATAGAACAGCTCCTACCAAGGGTACCAACGGTTGGTACTATAATACGGCAGGCGGTGTTTGTGATGCAGCTTCTGGTATAGCTAGTATTGAGTTGGATGCAACAAAGAAGGAGCTGGTTCTTAATGTGCTCGAAACCGCTTCTGTAGGTACAATTATGTCGATTAATGTCGGATTTGCTATAAACAATGGTGCCGACTTGATGATTATATTCGTTTTTCTTTTGATGTAACTGTTACTGACCCCTCTAAAATTGTAATAAGTGGTACATTGGCAGCAGGAGATTATGCGGGATTTTCAATCAACTTTGCAGATTATGCCGATGCTATAGAACCATGTATCGGATTATCCGTAGACGAATTTTCAAAACAAGTAAAGAACAGCGGAGATGCTAGAGGTGACTCTTCCATAACTCCTACAATTGCTATGTACCCCGTTAAGGAAGACGGGACTTGGGATGAAACTAGCGAGTATACAGCCAATGGTCTTGGTTATTGGTTTGACGGAAAATCGAATGTTTCATCGTATGGAGATAATTGTGTCTACTTTATTGAATCTGGTGAAGGAAGTGTTTTTGTGGGACGCTATGTTAATATTGCCTCAGGAACCACTATAAAGGCGCATTTTGTATATGCATGATAGAGGATCATAGCCGATATGTTGAATTTATTGTCTCGGGAACAATGGAATAATATACTTGGTAAACAATGGAATCTGTTCTTCATTGGAACAGGTTCCATTAATAGTATTAAGTCAGGAGGACTTTGGATAATATGGTACCGGATATTTAGGGTAGACACTGAAAATAGGTATTCCTATTCGCTCTTCCACCCGATAAAAAATAGTCTAAACGAATGGAAGAATAGTACAACCGCCTAACTGTCAAATCCATAAAATGAGATTTATTGGACGATTCTGCCATTACATTATATTATATATTCCCTTTCTTGTAATTTTTTTATTTTACTTTGCAAGTGAACAATGTATACAACCGATAGATTATGAAAAACAACAAGAAACTCTATCTTGCAATTTTATCTTTGCTTTTATTGATTGGAAATGCTTCATTTGCAGCCAAGGAAAAGAAATATGTACTCTCTTCACCCGATGGAACATTGAAAGTGGAAATCAGCGCCGGAAACGAACTGGCCTACCAAGTGATGCATGGAAATGATACAATTCTCTCACACTCTAATATAGGTTTGGTTCTGGAAAACGGAACTATAGTAGGTAAAACTCCCCGTATCACAGGGGAAAGAAGGAGAAAGATAAAGGATAACATAGAATCACCTTTTTACCGTTTCAAGGAGTTCGTTGCAACAGGCAACGAACTCGACTTGAAGCTGAAAGGCGGGTTCGGAATCATCTTCCGTGCATACAATGAGGGAGTCGCCTATCGATTCTATACCACACAATCTTCGGATATCATTATAAAGGAGGAACAGGCCGAGTTTAATTTTAAGGAAGATTATACGGCTTATCTTCCTTATACCACCAATGATAAAAAACCGATGGCGATGGCTTATCAGAATGTATATGACATCATTCCTCTGTCAAAAGCACAGCCTAAACTGGCTTTTCTTCCGGTTACCGTGGATTGCGGCAGCGTAAAACTGACCCTGTTGGAGTCCGACCTCGAAGCTTATCCGGGCATGTTTGTGCAGTCACAGCAGGGAAAGTATGGATTGAAAGGTGTCTTTGCTCCTTATCCGGCTAAAACAGACTTTTATCCTTGGCGGAAGCAGGAATATGTAACTGAAACTACCGATTTTATATCCCGTAGCCGTGGCTCCCGTTCCTATCCGTGGCGTGTGTTGGCCATTACGGAGAAGGATACGGATATGCCGGTCAACAACCTGGTCTATGCTCTGGCTTCTCCCAACCGTATCGGTGATACCTCATGGATAAAGACAGGCAAAGTGGCATGGGATTGGTGGAATGACTGGAATCTGAAAGGAGTGCCGTTTAAAGCCGGTATCAACATGGATACGTATAAATATTATATCGATTTCGCCAGCCGGAACGGATTGGAGTTTATTGTGTTGGATGAAGGATGGTATGATCCGAAGAGCGGGGATATGCTGACCGTTATTCCCGAACTTGATTTGCCGGAGCTGATAGCATACGGCAAATCCAAAGGGGTAGAAATAGTGCTTTGGACGGTGTTTAATGTACTCGACAGCCAGTTGGAAGCAGCTTGTAAGAAATATGCGGATATGGGAATCAAAGGTTTTAAGGTGGATTTCCTGGATCGTGATGATCAGACTGCCGTTGAAATGGTGTATCGCATCGCTGAGATGACGGCCCGATATAAATTGACCCTTGATCTGCACGGCATTTACAAACCGACAGGTATCAACCGTACCTATCCGCATATCATTAATTTTGAAAGCGTGTTCGGTATGGAAGAGGTGAAATGGACGGATATCAAGAACAATATGCCGCTTTATGATGTCACTTTTCCTTATATCCGCATGATGGCGGGACCGGTGGATTACACTCCGGGAGCGATGCGCAACGCTACGAAGGCCGATTGGCGTGCCATGTATTCCACTCCGGCCAGCATGGGAACCCGGTGTCATCAACTGGCTGCCTATATTGTGCACGATTCTCCTTTCACGATGTTGTGTGATGCGCCTACCAATTACCTGAATGAACAGGAGTGTGTGGATTTCATTACTTCCCTGCCTGTGGAGACGGATTCTACTTTTATCGCTTCCGGTGAGCTTGGCAAGTATATCGTGACTGTCCGCAAAAAGGATGTCAACTGGTATGTGGGTGGCATGACCAATTGGGATAGACGGGATGTGGAGCTGGATTTCTCTTTCCTGCCGGAAGGGGTCCGTTATATGGCTACGCTGTTTGTTGACGGCATCAATGCCGACAAGCAGGCAGAAGACTACCGTATGGAGAAAAGGATCGTGGACCGCGAAAGCCGGATGAAACTGCACCTTGCCTCGGGGGGAGGATTTGCCATGAAGCTGGAACTTTGTCCGTTGCGCGGCCGGGTAACTGCGGTTCCCGAAGGCAAGGGGATTCCTTCTTTCTACAAGAAATACATTGAGACGGAGGGATTGTATGTCACTTCTTCGGAACGGGTCAGTGACGAGGCTTTGCTGAAGGCGTGTGATATCATCAGCTGATGCTGGCCAAACGTCCCGATGTAAAGGCCCACATGGTGAAGAGGGGCTGTCATGTGATGGTGATCGGCAAGGATGAGGAGACTTGTGACCTGCCTGAGTTCGCGCATATTTGTAATTGTGAAGATAGTATCAAGTATTGGAACTGGCGGGCACGCGGTTTTGGCGGGGCGCCTGAGGATGAACTTTCGTCTAGTTGCGGAGAAGAGAATCTGCTGGCATTGCCGCAGGATAAATATGTAGGCGAGAATATCTTGATTCATGAGTTTGCACACCTGATTCACACGGTGGGCATTGTCGGGGTGGAACCCGGTTTCAATGACCGGCTGGAGGCTTTGCGGCAGAATGCCATCCGGAAAGGATTGTGGAAAGACACGTATGCGGTCAGCAACAAGGAAGAGTATTTTGCGGAGTGTGTGCAGTCTTTCTTTAACTGTAACCGTTATGCCGATCCGGCTAACGGGGTGCATAACTGGGTGAACCGCCGTGCGAAGCTGAAATCTTATGACCCGGACATGTACCGGTTGTTACAGGAATATTTTTATGAGATAGAGATACCGGTCAATAATATTGTACATAAATAGAGATGAACAGAATATACTTAGTGGCCGCTTTTTTGTTGCTGGGGGCGGTTTCGGGGTTTGCCCGCAAGAAGCATGACACGCCGGGGACGGGTAATCCTGTGATTCCCCGGATACTTTGCCCGATCCTACGATAAAGAAGTTTGGCGACACGTATTACATGTATGCCACTACGGACGGCAGTGGTGCGGGATTCGGACCGGCCCAGGTGTGGACGAGCAAGGATTTTGTAAACTGGACGCTGATGCCCATGAACTGGCCCGACAGCCATTGGATATGGGCCCCTGATGTGATCAGGCATACGGATGGCAGGTATTATTATTTTTATTGCCAGCCGTGTATCATTCATTGCGGGGTGAGCGAGACGCCCAGGGGACCTGGAAGAATATCCTGGGTGAAAGCGAGGCGGTGCTTGTTCCTGACCGCTTCGTGACCAATGCGATTACACTGGATGGACAGACTTTTGTAGATGATGACGGTTCCGTGTACTTGTATTGGGGAACGTGGGGAATCTATAAAGGTTTCGGTTGCGGAGCTGGAAAAATGACTCCCGATCTGAAGGGGTTTACGGAAACGCGGCTCATACCGAATACGGAGGCGGTTGACTTTTTTGAGGCTCCTTTTGTATTGAAGCGGAATGGAATCTATTATTTCATGTATTCTTCGGGCTCTTGCCATGACCATACTTACAGGGTGCAGTATGCTACTTCGGACCATCCGCTGGGACCGTACGAATATAAGGGCTGCATTCTGGAAACGAATGAGGACGGGACGGTGCACGGCCCGGGACATCACAGTATCTTGAAGGAAGGGGATGACTATTATATAGTGTACCACCGCCATGACAACCCGCACTCCAACCGTGGCTTTCACCGCCAGCTCTGCATGGATAAGATGGAGTTTGCGGCGGATGGAAGCATCAGGAAGGTTATTCCTACCCACGAGGGGTAGCGCGCTGGCTCCTTCGGTGGTGAAATCGGAGAATCTGGCATTGGGCGCCGGGGTAAGGGCTTCTTCTTGTTATGATGATAATTTTCGCGCCGAATATGCCGTAGATGACAATAACGGGACTTTGTGGCGTCCCCGCGGTATGGGGCAGGAATGGCTTGAGATAGATTGGGGAGTTCCCGGGAAATACAGACCGTCTGGACCCAGTTTGAATATGGAACCCAGTTTTATCAGTATTTGATAGAGACTTCTGTCGATGGCAAGCATTGGTCTGTTTTTGCTGATAAGCGGAACAACCACCTGGCAGGCAGTCCGATGGTTGACTTCGGCAAGGCGGAGGCCCGCTATGTGCGTCTTACTTTTACGGGCGGCCAGAAAAACGGTTTTGGAGGGGCTGTCTGGAACGTGAAGGTGTTCGGGGGGATTGAAGAGGCGCTTCCCCAGCAATGGCTGGGACTGACCGCTGCCGACTGGGACGGACGCGAGTGGCAGAATAATGAGGGAATGCTGGGCGGTACGTTTGTCTTGAAGGAAGGTGCGGCGCGTACTTGCCGTATAGAGGGACGCGATGCGTTGATGCTGGAGCCGGGCACTGTATTGGAGTATTGCCATTCTTTACTTTCCCCGTCCAAGGAACATACCCTGAGCGGACTGGTTTACCGTTCCGGGAAATGGCGAAGTTATGAGGCGGAGCATTGTCTCTCTCAGGGAATGATTTCGCTCCGCAGCGGCAATGAGCCGTTGGTTATTACTAATTTGCGGTATTATAATTGGAAGCTGGAACCGGCGGAACGGGCTTACGACGCGGCTACGGATGTGGTCCGCCTGCCTGCTGCCGACCGTCGGAAACGTGGCTTGGTGGTGAGCATTACTGCTGATGATTTGCTGTCGGCGATACCGTTCCTTATTTGACGAACCGGGGTGTGAAAGGGTATTTTGAGGCCTTGAAACTCCTGTGGTCGTGAAGGAGACGGAAGGGAAAAAGGCGTTTCATTTTGACGGCAGCCAGTTGTTCCGTTCCAGTTTCTCTTTGCCGGCTACTTTGCAGGACAATGCTCCCTATACATTGGAGGCGTGGGTGCTGAATGATTCCATAGCCGAGAATGAATGTGTAGCCGATTTTACAACCTCGCATGACGAACTGGAGAAGATCATGCTGGTGAACGGTACGGAACCGCGCTGCGGGGTGATCAACCATTACGGATGGTATGAGGATGTGGGATATAAAGGTATGAAGGAGCTGACGGGCAGGTGGCAGCACATTTACATCTGTTTTGACGGACGCATGGAGCAGGTCTATATCAATGGAGAACAGGTGAGTGGAAAAGACATCCAGTTGTTGGTAAAACCGTCTCAGTTTGTGACTTTGGGGCGGAATGCGGAAGGAGAGTGGCCTTTTACGGGGTATCTGCACTCGTTGAAGTTGTGGGATGAATATATACCGTTACAAGGGCGGAAATAGTGATTTTGGTGAATTTATATACCTGGATTGCTTGGAATACGGAGCCTGTTTTATGTTCGGAATGTGTAAATTGCACCTCCGTAAAACAGGCACGGAATATGACGATAACAATTAAATGATATAACCATGAAAAAACTTTTAGTTACTACTTTATTGGCGGCTGCCGTAACCGGCGGTCAGGCACAAGTGAAACACCAGTCACACGGTTATCCTATAGACCCTGTGCCTTTCACTTCGGTGAAGTGACCGACTCGTTCTGGGGGCAGCGTCTCAAGGCCAGCCGTGAAGTGACCATTCCCCTGGCTTTCAGTAAATGTGAGGAGACGGAAGATACCGGAATTTTATCAATGCGGCCCATCCCCAGCGATACCATCAAAAGTGGGGCGGGCTGGCTTTTGATGATACGGATGTATATAAGACGATAGAGGGGGCCAG
>ENA-OQCN01001386-OQCN01001386.1-human-gut-metagenome-genome-assembly--contig:-NODE-1386-length-12128-cov-4.474877_pt1 | contig 12128 bp, 19 predicted proteins | sample MGYA00242497_ERZ504576 | MGnify/ENA primary metagenome ERZ504576 (study PRJEB26092, sample SAMD00036296) | human gut metagenome | host: Homo sapiens | study: EMG produced TPA metagenomics assembly of...
ATACTATACTAGTTATACTGTAAGCTAAATCTGCGGATCCGGGTGGAGGGTGCGCTTTCTACGAAAGAACGCAGCTTTGAGGCGGTGCGCACCGGCGGCAGGAAAAAAGACGACCTGCGTTGGATCGATCGGTTGGAAGAAATGGATGCGGCGCTGTAAGCGGACGAGGTGCAAGAAATGAACTTCTGGAAAAAGCTGTTTGCCGGCATGGGCTTTGTGTGCGGATTTCTCGTCTTTGAAGCCATGTCGCTGGCGTATCACAACTCCAGCCGCCGCCTCCGTCTGCGCTGAAAACGACAGCAAAGACCGCATCGGCATCCACGGCAGATAGGCTGAAGCCCCAATTGCTCCAGCCAATGTCAGAGTTTCTTAATTGTCCATCAAAAATACGTTGGTACGTTTTACACTGTGACAATTCAAAAAACAGAGGAGAGATATTTTGCTATGATCTACAAAAAGCAATACGGTCAACCGTTTGATACCGAAAGTGTAGTGGGTTCTTTTTTGCCCATGATGGAAACGATACCCTATCTGACCAAGGAGCCGGATGGTTTCTCCTATGCCATGGAGTCGCAGGATGTTCTGTATGGTCTTGGCGAAAACGTCCGTGGTATCAACAAACGCGGGTGGGTGTACGAAAGCAAATGCTCCGATGACGGCAACCATACCGAGGGCAAATCCTCGCTGTACGGTGCTTATAATTTTATGATCGTGTCCGGCAAGGATACATTTGGCTTTTTTATCGACTACCCGGCAAGGTCACCTTTGACTGCGGCTACACCGACCTGGATACCTTACGCATCACGGTGGCCGAGGAAAATTACGATCTCTACATCATTGAGGCGAAAGCCTGACCGATATTGTGCACCAGTTCCGCCAGTTGGTGGGGCGCAGTTATATTCCGCCCAAATGGGCTTTTGGCAACGCCCAGAGCCGCTGGAGCTACATGAACGAGGACGAGGTCCGCGAGGTGGTGGCAAATTACCGTGCCAATCATATGCCGCTGGACGCTGTGGTTCTGGATATTGATTACATGGAGCGTTACAAGGACTTTACGGTGGATGCGCAGCGCTTCCCGCGTTTTGCAGACTTTGCCGCCGAGATGAAAGCGCAGGGCATCCATCTTGTCCCCATCATCGATGCAGCAGTCAAGGTCGAAGAGGGATATGATGTGTACGAGGAGGGCGTGAAAAACGGCTACTTCTGCACGAATCAGGATGGCACCCCCTTTGTAGCCGGTGTGTGGCCGGGACGGGTACACTTCCCTGATATGCTCAACCCGGAAGCCGTGCTTGGTTTGGCAGTCAATATAAAGTTCTGCTGGATCAGGGGATCGAGGGCTTCTGGAATGATATGAACGAGCCTGCTATCTTCTACGCAGAGGAAAGACTGAAAAAGACCTTTGCTCAAATTGAGAAATACAGCAAGCAAAACCTGGATATTTCCAGCTTTGGTGCTTTTACCGGCATGGTGGCAGAGCTTTCCAACAACGAAAACGATTATAAGCTGTTCTACCACAACACCAAACAGGGGCGTATGCGGCACGACAAGGTACATAATCTTTTTGGTTATAACATGACCCGTGCGGCAGGCGAGGCTTTCGAGCGGCTGGAGCCGGACAAGCGCATTTTGATATACTCCCGTTCTGCCTGCATCGGGATGCACCGGTATGGCGGCATCTGGACCGGCGACAACCATTCTTGGTGGAGCCACATTCTGCTTGCACTGCACATGATGCCCTCCCTGAATATGTGCGGCTTCCTGTACGAAGGCCCCGACATTGGCGGCTTTGGCAGCAATACCACGGAGGATCTGGTGCTGCGCTGGTACGGCATGGGCATCTTCTCTCCGCTGCTGCGGAACCACTCTGCCAACGGCACCCGCCGGCAGGAACCCTACCGCTTTAAGAACAAGGCCGCCTTTGCCGGTATTTTACAGCTGCGCTACCTGCTGCTGCCCTACATTTACAGCGAGTACATGAAAGCTGCCCTGCACGACGGCATGTACTGTATGCCGTTGGCGTTCGCCTTCCCGGAGGACGACTTTGCCCGCCGGGTGGAGGATGAGGTGATGATCGGTGAAAGCCTGTTGATCGCCCCGGTATATGAGCAAAATGCCCGAGGTCGGTATGTTTATCTGCCGGAGGAGATGCTGCAGGTGCGGGTAAAGTGCAGCGAAAGCAACCGCATCGAAACCAGCGTGCTGCCAGCAGGCCATCATTACATTCCGGTGGAGCTGGATGAAGTGGTGTTCTTTATGCGCAAGGGACACCTTCTGCCCCTTGCCAAGGACGGCAAAAAGATCCAGAGCGTTGCCGATGTGGATTTTGCAGATCTGCGCCTGCTTGCCTATGCTCCCGATGGTGCATCCTATGAATACTATACCGATGACGGCGAGACAAAGGATTATGATAAGCCGGAACATTTTGTGCATATCACGCTGGATGCGGATGGAAACGCAAAGAGCGATCGCGCTACGGTCAAAGTAGAAGGATAATCGTCAGTCATTACGCAGTTCCTGCAGCACGATGCTGGCATCTATGAGAGCCGCCAGAACTCGGTTCTGAGCAAGCTCTTCTGAATGATTTGAAAAAAGGCTGGGATCGTTGTAGATCCCAGCCTTTTGCAGCAGCCCCTTATGGTATATAGTAACTCAGTCCTTCTTCTCGGCGGTGCGGGCAAAGAAGTTGGCGAGGACGGCACCGGAAATGTTATGCCACACAGAGAACACAGCGCCGGGGATGGTTGCCAGCGGATACTGTGCAAAGTGGGCGGCAGCCAGAGAAGTGGCCAGACCGGAGTTCTGCATTCCGACCTCGATGGAAATTGCACGGCACTTGGTGGAATCCAGCTTCAGCAGCTTACCCACGCCAAAGCCGGTGAGGTAGCCCAGCAGGTTGTGCAGGATGACCACGGCAAGGATCAGCAGGCCGCTGGTCATGATCTTGGCGGAGTTTGCGGACACAACAGCGCAGATGATGAGCACGATGGCGGTGGTGGAGATCAGCGGCAGCACACGGACGGCGTTCTGGGTGAAGGCATGGAAGAAGTGATTGACCACAAAGCCAGTGCGATGGGCACCAGCACCACCTTGACGATGGACAGGAACATATTTACAGGGTTCACATCCACGCGCTGGCCGGCATACAGCAGGGTGAGCAGCGGGGTGAGGAAGGGTGCCAGCACGGTGGAAACAGCGGTCATGCCGACGGACAGTGCAACGTCGCCCTTGGACAGATAGGTCATCACGTTAGAGGAGGTGCCGCCGGGGCAGGTACCCACAAGGATGACGCCGATCGCCAGCTCGGTGGGCAGATGGAACAGCTGGGTCAGCGCCCATGCCAGAAAGGGCATCAGGGTGAACTGCGCAATGCAGCCGATGATCACGTCTTTCGGGCGGCTGAACACTACCTTGAAGTCCTCCGGCTTCAGGGTGAGACCCATGCCGAACATGACGATGCCCAGCAGGGTGTTGACCCATGCGGTCTTTACCACACTGAAGGTGCCGGGGAACAGCAGAGCCAGTGCCGCCACCACAATGACGATGGCGGCCATGTACTTGCCCACAAAGTCGCTTACTTTTTCCAATGTTTTCATGATGAAATCTCCTTTTCTGAACACTTATTTTTGCGGATGCAAAGGCAATGAAACATCCGGAAAATGGCTTTCCCGCAAACAAAAACGCTTTGTCCCTTACGGTTCGTAAGAGACAAAGGCGTATAAACTCCTCTGCGGTACCACTCTTATTGCCGGTGCAAAGCCCGGCCCCTCAGTGCGCATCCAACAATGCGCGGCCCGTGATAACGGGGGCCTGCCGTTCCCGCTTACTGGGGCGCAGATGCCGCCCATTCAGCCGGAAAGCTCGGAGAGGATCTTCCCACGGACACCCTGCACTGCCTTGCACCATCCGGCAGCTCTCTGCAGCATTCTTTCCGGGTACTCTTTCTCGTCATAGACGAATATTTCACTGCCCCGGAGTATACTCCCCTGCAAGGGGAAAGTCAAGTGATACGGCCCGTCGGATTTTTCATCTGGTTTGCATCCGGAGTGAAAGCATTTCAGACAAGGGCAGTGCCGGGGTCTGCGGCAGACGATGCGGAGGCAAAGCAGAACGAGCAGCCTTATCCACACAGCGAACAAGTGATATACCAGAAAGCTCGATCTTACGACCGATTTCGCGACTTTTTCTGCCAAAAAGTGGTTAAGATGCGGCAAAGATTTTTCTTTTTGTGCTTTCGATTTTCCGCGGAGCATTTTTTCATCTGTTGCTGCGTGAAGTTTATTTTTCTTGATTTTATACGATATTACGTAAAATCGTTCGTTCCCGTTTTCCGGTTCGTCTTTTTACTGCACCACCGGTTTCACCGGACATGCAAAACACGCCGCCAAATTTTGAAATTTTGGCTGTTTATTTTGAAGCCAAGAGATGGTATATAAATTTTGTCAGAACATTTTGCGGGCAGCGAACCTGCATTCATGCAGCCGTTTCAAAGCGGCGTGACAATTTTGACAGAGAGGTGATTGGTGTGTTTTGGTATCATTGTGTTATGGAACGACTTTATCATCCCGCGTGTGGTGCGTATACATCCTTTGGCATCGCCGCGTATTCTACATCTCACGGACGACACCGAAAACTGCGGTTCATCTCAGATGTTTCCGTTGACCCGGTGCAGGTCCTTCGCCTGGCCGCGCGCTGTACCGCGTGCCAGCTCGATCCGTCTCAGCTGATGGATGTGGTGGAGGATCTGCTGGCGGCATAAGGCCGCTTTTTGCGGGAGGAGTTTTTTCTGTCACAATTCTATGGTATACTGGTAGACGCCGGAGGATACCACCATGGCAGAAACGAATCAGACCCAGCGGGAAGAAGAGCTGGCCCGCCGTGAGGCACTGCTTGCCCAGCGGGAGGCCCAGCTGGAAAAGGAGCAGGCAGAACTTGCCGCCGCCAAAGCCCAGAGCGCTGAGCGCAAAAAGACCCTGCTGGACAACAACGATCCGAATTTCGTCAACCCCAAGGAAAAGCTCTACGATAAATTCCCCCTCACGGTCCACCAGATGGACATCATCATTGGGGTGCTGTTTGCCCTCATTCTTCTGTTTCTGGTGCTGGGCATGACGCACACCAGCTTTTTCGGGCTGTTCGGCGGCTGAACCCTGCCCGCCCCACCCGCGCAGGAACCCATAAACGCACGAAAGCCCCGGCCGGAGCCGGGGCTTTCTGTTTGCTGCAAATGCCTGTTACAGCAGGACGTATTTCAGGATGAACAAAACGGTCAGCACATACATCAGTGGGCTGATCTTCTTCTCCTTGGCCTTGCCGGTGATGACATTCAGCAGGGTCCAGGAGATGACACCGATGGCGATACCCTCAGAGATGCTGTATGCGGTGGGCATTGCAGGATGGTCAGGAATGCGGGGATGCCCTCAGCAGGATCGTCGAACTCGATCTTTAGGGCAGAACCCATCATGTAGAAGCCAACGATGATCAGGGCCGGAGCGGTCGCAAAGCTGGGGATGGTCAGGAACAGGGGGCTGAACACCACGGCCAGCAGGAACAGCACACCGGTGGTCATGGAGGTCAGGCCGGTGCGGCCGCCCTCGGTCACGCCGGAAGCGCTCTCGACGAAGGTGGTGGTGGTGGAGGTGCCCAGCACGGCACCGGCGCAGGTGGCGATGGAGTCGGCCATCAGTGCGCCCTTGATGTTGGGCAGCTTGCCCTCCTCATCCAGCATATCGGCCTTGGAAGCAACACCGATCAGGGTGCCCAGGGTATCAAACAGGTCAACGAAGAGGAAGGAGAACATCACGGCGAAGAAGTTCAGGATGCCCACGCCGGAGAAATCGGTCTTGAACACCTGACCAAAGGTCTTGCCCAGAGCAGAGAAATCGAAGCTGATGAAGCTGGTGGGGATGACACTGTACATGCCGGCATCGGGGTTGGGGATGTAGATGCCGGTCATCTCGCAGAGAATGCCCAGCACCCAGGTGATGAGGATGCCGTACAGGATGCCGCCCTTGACCTTTTTGACCAGCAGGATGGCGGTGATGAGCACGCCCACCAGCGTGAGGATCGCGCCCACGCCGATGCTGTGGAAGGTCTCGCCCTTGAAGTGCTGATAGGTGACGAGGGTGGAATCGCTGTTCACGATCAGCTTTGCGTTCTGCAGGCCGACGAAAGCAACGAACAGACCGATACCCACGCTGACAGCGCTCTTCAGGGTCATGGGGATAGCGTTGAAGATGGCCTCACGCACATTGGTCAGGCTCAGCACAATGAAGATGATGCCCTCCACAAAAACGGCCATCAGAGCCAGCTGCCAACTGTAACCCATGGTCAGGACGACCGTGTAGGAGAAGTAGGCGTTCAGGCCCATGCCGGGAGCCAGAGCGAACGGATAGTTGGCCAGCAGAGCCATCAGGGCAGTGCCAACGAACGATGCCAGCGAGGTGGCGATCAGGACCGCATTGGCATCCATGCCCGAAGCGGACAGGATGCTGGGGTTGACCGCAAGGATGTAGGCCATCGTCATAAAGGTGGTGACACCCGCCATGAGTTCGGTCTTGACATCGGTGTGGTTTTCTTTCAGGTGAAAGATCTTTTCTAACATGAAAGTTCCTCCTGTGTTATAGTAAAAACAAAAACCGCCGCGTGGGAACCGGCGGAAAGAACAGCTCCCATTGTAGCAGAACTGTTCCCACCTGTCCATGGTCGAAACACAGAAAATTCACGAAAAGTTCAAACTTTCTTGTATGGGTATGACTTATCCAAAGGCTTTTTGGCGTTTTATGGAAATTTTTCTTTCCGGTCATGGAGTTTGTGCTGACCCTTATATACCCATAGTCTGTATTTGCGATAAAATCGACCTCCTATTCACAAGAAAGCGCCCCCGCTCACTGCGATTTTACAGTGAACGGGGGCGCTGTGCATTTTCATAGAAAAGAGCGGATTTTGCAAGAAAAAAATCTCTGTCGGCCCAAGAGGCTTACACCTGATGCTCTGCGATCCACTGGCCCATCTGCTGGGCGATGGCCTTGATCGAGCCATCCTCAAAGGGAACCTTCAGCCCGGCGGTCTGCATCAGCTCCGTGTAGCTGGCCAGACCGGCACGGCGCACCAGCTTGAGGTAGCGTTCCCAGGCATCCTTGTGGTCCTTGAGGCTCAGCAGGAAGAACTGCAGCGCAGCCATGGTGGACAGGCAGTAATCAATATAGTAGAAGGGGCACTCATAGATGTGGAGCTGACGCTGCCAGCCGGCACCGCGGCCATAGAAGGGCAGGTTGTCGAAATCGATCCAGGGGCGGTACTTGTGCTCCAGCTCCAGCCAGACGGCGTTGCGCTCGTCCGGGGTGAGGTCGGGGTTCTGGTACATCCTGTGCTGGAACTCGTCCACAATGCAGCCATAGGCCAGGAAGAGGAAGCTGTCCTCGGCGTGGAGCAGGGCGTATTTCTCAGTGTCCTTGCCAAAAAGCAGGTGGTGCCAGGGAGCCGTCAGGAATTCCATGGCCATAGAGTGGATCTCGGCGCTCTCCATGCCGGGGCACTCGAGGTCTGCGGGGACCTTGGGGTCACGCTCGGCCACATAGCCCTCAAAGGCGTGGCCGCACTCGTGGGTCAGCACGTCCACGTCTGCGGAGGTGTTGTTCCAGTTGGCAAAGATAAAGGGGGCCTTGTAGGTGGGCAGGCTGGTCATATAGCCGCCGGACATCTTGCCGGGGCGGCTCTCCACGTCGAACAGCTCATTGTCCTGCATGAAGTCAATGAATTCTGCGGTCTCGGGGCTCAGCTCGTGGTACATGGTGCGGGCAGCGGCCATCCGGGCCTCGTAACCTCAATGGGAGAGGGGTTGCCGTCCTGAAACGCCACAGGCAGGTCGGAGAAGGTCAGGTGGGAGATGCCGGTGCGCTTGCAGCGCAGCTCGATCACCTTTTTCAGCTCGGGCACCACATCGTTGGCCACCTGGTCGCGGAACTTCCGGATCTCGGCAGGGCCGTAGCCGATGCGGTTCATCCGCACATAGGAAAGCTCGCTGTAATCGTGGTAGCCAGGATCTGCGCCTGTGCGTTCAGGTTCTTGACGATCTTGGTGTACAGGCCGTCCAGCTCGTCACGGTGGGCATCGAAATACGCTGCCTCGGCCTCGTAGGCGGCGCGGCGGACGGCAGGGTCCAGGTTCTCCTTATAGGGGCCCAGCTGGGGAATGGTCAGCTGCTTGCCGTCAAACTCGACCAGCGCGCCGCCGTACACCTGCTGGTACTGGCTGACAAGGGCGTTGTACTCCTTCTGCAGCTCCACGGTGCGGTCATCCATGCCCAGCACGGCGTTCTTCATACCGGCCACGCAGGTGGTGCCAAAGGCTTCGGTCAGTGCGTCTACATGGGCGTTGGCCAGAAATGCCCGGCTGATCTCCACCCGTGCGTTCTCCACGGCGGGACCGTTGGCATCAAAGAAATCCTGCTCGGCCTTCCAATAAGCGTCACGGGTGTCGCAGGTGTAGTGGATGCTTGCCAGCTGTGCGGCGGTGCTGTAATCGGCAAAGGCGCGGCTCTGCTCGTAGTAAACATTCACCAGCTCCTCGCCGCTGGCTGCCCCGGCGGCCTTGGCGGCCAGCGCCTTGCACTGGCCCAGCAGGGCATCAATGTCCGGGCGGGTATAACTCATTTCGCTGAATTTCATGGGATCCATCCTTTCGTTTCTTCTTGTCTGAGTTCTGAACCCATATTAGCACGTTTGGGGAAAAAGGGCAATGGAAAAGAGGAACTGCCCCTGTGGAGGAAAGTGTGTCAGAATTGTAAAAGATAAAATATTTTAGCTATTATTATTGACTTATCCAACGATTCAGATATAATGGTCGTGTTCGCAAGAAACCTCAAACTTTTTAGATAATAAAAATACAAGTCAATCAAAGGAGAATATTACCATGACGTTTGAAGAAATGAAGAAGATCGTTGTTGACACCCTGAACTGCGAGGAGGACAAGGTGACCATGGAGGCCAGCCTGACCGAGGATCTGGAGGCCGACAGCCTGGATGCCGTGGAGCTGAACATGGCGCTGGAGGATGCCTGCGGCGTGTCCATCCCGGACGAGGAGCTGGCAAAGCTCAAGACCGTGGGTGACATCTACAACTACATCACCGCACATATCTGAGGAAACATGCGATGAATGATATCCGAGATCTGCTCCCCAACCGGATGCGGGAGCGCACTTTCCAGCTGAAAGCCAAGCGGGATGCCGGAGCTGTCTGGCACGAGCCGCAGTTTGTGGAGTGCAAGCAGTGCGGCCGCCGCGCTGCCCGCACCTGTGGGCCAAAAGCCTGTATGTCTGCCCCAACTGCGGCTATCACATGCCCATTGGCGGGTATTACCGGCTCAGTCTGGTGCTGGATCACGGCAGCTTCCGGGAACTGGACGCTGACCTTGATCCGCAGGATGTGCTGAACTTCCCCGGATACGGGAGAAGCTTGCCGCCGCCCAGAACAAGACCGGCCTGCACGAAGCTGCTGTCACCGCCGTCGGCCGCATTGGCGGCGTGGCCTGCGTGGCAGCCGTGCTGGACAGCCGGTTCTTTATGGGCAGCATGAGCACGGCTGTGGGCGAGAAGATCACCCGTGCCGTGGAGTACGCCACTGCCAAGCGCCTGCCTCTGGTCATCTTTTCGGCCAGCGGCGGCGCGCGAATGCAGGAGGGCATTTTCAGCCTGATGCAGATGGCCAAGACCAGCGCCGCCATCCAGCGCTTTTCGGCAAAGGGCGGGCTGTACGTCAGCGTGCTGACCCATCCCACCACCGGCGGCGTGACCGCCAGCTTTGCAAGTCTGGGCGATATCATGCTGGCCGAACCGGGGGCGCTCATCGCTTTGCCGGCCCCCGCGTTATTGAGCAGACCATCGGTGAAAAGCTGCCCGCCGGGTTCCAGCGCAGCGAATTCCAGATGGAACACGGCTTTGTGGATCAGGTGGTGCCCCGCAGTCAGCTGCGGGATACGCTGATCCAGGTCCTGCAGCTTCATGCCGGAGGGAAACACGAATGATAAAAGATATTTTGGAGCAGCTGGCCCCGCTGGACGCACAGATCGCCGCGCTGAAGGGCAGCGGCAGTGACATGGAGGCCATCACCGCCCATGCGTCCGAACTGGCAGAGCTGGCGGTGGAAGAGGACGAGATCCTGCGCTCCTGCGGCCCGCTGACTGCCGAGGACCGGGTCTTTCTGGCCCGTCATCCGGAGCGTCCGCACATCGACGAGACGATCTCTGCCCTGTTCACGGATTTCTTTGAGCAGCGCGGCGACCGGCAGTGCAAGGAGGACGCGGCCATTCTGGGCGGCGTGGCCCGCTTCCACGGGATGCCGGTGACGGTCATCGGCCACCGCAAGGGCTCCACGCTGGAAGAAAATCTGGCCTGCAACTTTGGAATGCCGGGGCCGGAGGGTTACCGCAAGGCTCTGCGCCTGATGAAGCAGGCTGAAAAATTCGGCCGCCCCATCATCACCTTTATCGACACGCCGGGCGCTTACCCCGCAAGGATGCCGAGGAACGGGGGCAGGGCGAGGCCATTGCCCGGAACCTGATGGAGATGAGTGGCCTGACGGTGCCGGTCATCGCCGTGGTCACCGGCGAGGGCTCCTCCGGCGGCGCGCTGGCACTGGGTGTGGCCAACCACATCCTCATGCTGGAAAACGCGGTCTACTCGGTGCTGAGCCCCGAGGCTTTGCCAGCATCCTGTGGAAGGACTCCTCCCGCAGCGGCGAGGCCTGTGAGATGATGAAGCTGACGGCACAGGATCTGTACCGCGGCGGCATCGTGGAAGAAGTGATCCCGGAGCCGGTGGGCGGTGCCCAGCGCTGCCACGCGGCCCTGTTTGAGCGCATGGATGCCGCTCTGCGCGCCCACCTGAAAGAATTGTGCCGCATGAGCGACCGGCAGCTGGCCGATCAGCGCTATAAAAAGTACCGCCAGATCGGAGAAACGAGGAACGCATGAATGGTTTACAGCTGATCGCCACCGGCGGGGCACTTCCCGGACGGACGATCACCAATGACGCGCTGAGCCGCATGGTGGATACCAGTGACGCATGGATCACCAGCCGCACCGGCATCCGCACCCGGCACTGGTGCACCGAGGACGAATCTGCCGCCACGCTGGCCATTGCGGCCGCGCGGCAGGCCCTTGACCGCAGCGGCCTTGCCCCGGCGGACATTGCCTGCTGTGTCTGCGCGACCCTTTCTGCCCCGGATGCCACCCCCAGCGTGGCCTGTCAGGTACAGGCGGCGCTGGGCCTGCCCGAAAACCGGCCCGCGCTGGACATCAACGCGGCCTGTTCCGGTTTTCTCTATGGCATGGCTGTGGCGCGGGGGATGCTGACGACTCTGGGCGGGCAGTATGCCCTTGTCATCGGGTGCGAAGCGCTTTCCCGCCTGATGGACCCCGCCGACCGCTCCACCTGCGTGCTGTTCGGCGACGGGGCCGGAGCCGCCATTTTCCGGCTGGCAGATACCCCCTTTGCGTTGACGCTGGGGCACGCGGCAGCGATGTCCTCCATGCGGGCGGGCCGAGCGGGAAGGCTCTGCCCCATCACCATGGACGGCAAGGCGGTGTTCCGCTTTGCGGTGGATGCCCTGCCCAAGTGCCTGCACACGGTGCTGGACGAGACCCGGCTTACCCTCGAGGATCTGTCGTGGGTGGTCTGCCATCAGGCCAACAGCCGCATCATCGACCACTGCATCAAGGCCCTGCAGGCTGACCCGGCAAAATTTTATAAGAACATGGATCGCCACGGCAACACCAGCGCCGCCAGCATTCCGGTCGCCCTCAACGAGCTGGCCGAGAGCGGGCAGCTGACCCCGGGCAGACCGCTGGCCTGCATCGGCTTTGGCGGCGGCCTGACCTGGGGCGGCGCGATCCTGCAATACAAAGAGTGAATACGTCAGCGTTCCGGCAGCTTCTCAAAACGGGCCATCCCAACGGACGACCCACAGAGAAGCCCCGGCCCGCTGACTGGAAACATCATATGAAATTACTGAACGAGATCTTAGGGACGAAATACCCCATCATCCAGGGCGGCATGGCAAACATTTGCCACCGGTGAGTTTGCCGCAGCCTGCTCCAATGCAGTGCGTTTGGGCATCATCGGTGCGGGCG
>ENA-OQCN01001387-OQCN01001387.1-human-gut-metagenome-genome-assembly--contig:-NODE-1387-length-12120-cov-3.024514_pt1 | contig 12120 bp, 13 predicted proteins | sample MGYA00242497_ERZ504576 | MGnify/ENA primary metagenome ERZ504576 (study PRJEB26092, sample SAMD00036296) | human gut metagenome | host: Homo sapiens | study: EMG produced TPA metagenomics assembly of...
TATATATATCTATTTTATTTTGTTTCCCATACCATTTCCCTATTTTTCACTTTTTGCTATATTAATGCTAGATAAAATAAGGAAAACAAAGGAGAATCCCCATGAATGTTGTCATTGCCATTGATTCCTTTAAAGGCAGCTTAACCTCACTTGAAGCTGGCGAAAGCGCTGCCAGAGGCATCAAAAAAGTTTACCCGAATGCGACCACGATCATCCGTCCTCTTGCTGACGGCGGTGAGGGCACTGCCTATGCACTTGCAAACGGTTGTGGCGGTCGTCTGACTAATGTTACCGTCACCGGACCTCTTGGGAAACCGGTTGTCTGCCAGTACGGCATTGTCGATGAGACTCACACTGCAATTATCGAGATGGCAGGTGCTGCCGGTATCACTCTTGTCTCCCCAAAGGAGCGAAATCCGTTAAACACTACCACCTACGGAGTAGGAGAGGTCATTCTGGACGCAATCAAAAATGGTTGCCGCCGCTTCTTAATTGGAATCGGTGGAAGTGCAACCAATGACGGCGGTATCGGTATGCTGCAGGCTCTTGGCTTTGGTATTCTAGACAAAAACGGTCGTCAGGTTGAGTTTGGTGCAAAGGGACTTCAGCAGATTGAAACAATCACAACTGACCATGTTGCACCTGAGCTTTCTGAATGTACATTTCGAATTGCCTGCGATGTCACCAATCCGCTGTGCGGTGATCTTGGCTGTAGCGCAGTCTTTGGTCCACAAAAGGGGCTGATCCGACGATGATCATGCAGATGGATAAGTGGCTTGCCTACTATGCTGCTCTGTCAAAGGCAGTTTTTCCAAATGCAAATGCAAAATATCCGGGAACTGGAGCTGCCGGTGGCATGGGCTTTGCATTCTTGACCTTCTTACATGCTTCGCTTGAGTCTGGAATTAAGATTGTTCTTGAAGAGACGAGACTTTCCGATTTTGTGAAGGATGCTGATATTGTCATCACAGGTGAGGGAAGATTGGATGGCCAGACTGTCATGGGAAAAGCGCCAATCGGTGTTGCAAAGATTGCAAAAGAATATGGAAAGCCAGTGATTGCGTTCTCTGGATGTGTCACAAAAGATGCAGTTGCCTGCAATGCAAAGGGAATTGATGCATTCTTCCCAGTGCTTCGCGGTGTTGTCTCACTTGATGAAGCGATGTGCACTGCTAACGCAATGGCAAACATGGAAGATACAGTCGAGCAGGTATTTCGCCTGATTCGGACGTTTGCATAAACTACAGACATTTTCTGCGAAAGAGGTATTTTTATGACATTTACAACTTATGGAGCCCTAATTGGACTCGCAATTGCCATCATATTAATTATTAAAAAAGTACATCCTGCCTACAGTTTGATTCTTGGTGCTCTTCTTGGTGGACTGATCGGCGGTGGTGGTCTGGACACAACTGTCAGCACAATGATCTCTGGTGCTCAGGGTATGATGTCTTCTATCCTTCGAATCCTGACTTCTGGAATTTTGGCCGGTGCTCTAATTAAGACCGGCTCTGCTGAGAAAATCGCTGATGTGATTGTGAAAAAGCTCGGTGAAAAATTTGCACTGGTATCAATCGCAATTGCTGCAATGATTATCTGTGCTGTCGGTGTTTTCGTCGATATCTCTGTTATTACGGTTGCACCAATTGCAATGGCAATCGGCAAAAAGGCTGGCTACAGCAAGCCTTCTATCTTACTTGCAATGATTGGTGGCGGAAAGGCTGGAAATATCATTTCTCCAAACCCAAATACGATTGCAACTGCTGAGGCATTTCAGATTGATCTGACCTCTTTGATGATTCGAAATATTGTTCCAGCAATCTGTGCTGTTGTCGTTACCGTTCTTCTTGCCTCTCTTTTAAACAAGAAGAAAGATAACATGATTTTGGACAGCGATCTTGAGCAGTCAGAGGAAAAGAATCTTCCATCCTTCTTTGCTGCAATTGCAGGACCACTTGTTGTTATCATCTTGCTGGCATTAAGACCACTTTTCAGTATCTCAATTGATCCACTAATTGCACTTCCACTTGGTGGACTTGTCTGCATGCTTATGACTGGTCAGATTCGCCATGTTGTTTCCTACTCTGAGTTTGGTCTCAGCAAGGTTATCGGTGTTTCCATTCTGTTAATTGGAACTGGAACACTTGCCGGTATCATTAAGGCATCCAACCTGCAGTATGATATGATCTCTCTTCTGGAGATGGGAAATCTTCCGGCATTCTTACTTGCTCCTCTGTCTGGAATCTTAATGGCTGGCGCGACTGCTTCTACGACTGCCGGTGCTACAATTGCATCCCAGACCTTCTCTCAGACATTGATTGAAAAAGGTGTATCTGCTCTTGATGCCGGTGCAATGATCCATGCCGGTGCCACTGTGATTGACTCTCTGCCACACGGTTCCTTCTTCCATGCAACTGGCGGCTCTGTCAATATGCAGATCAAAGAGCGCATAAAGTTAATCCCATACGAGGCACTTGTCGGATTGACAAGCACAGTTGTTTCGATTATTGTGTATCTCATATGATACTAGGGTCAAAAGCTCAAAACACCGTTCGTGCTTACACGATAAGTGTTTGAGCTTGAAACCTGCAAAAACATTCGGATGCAGCGATTTTCAGGGAAAATCAGCGAATCCGAATGTTTTTAGAATTGCGAGAGTTGTGAAACAACGGAGCAATTCGTGAGTATCAAATCGGTAGCTAGCTCCTTCACCTGTCCCCGGTGGCTCTCAATTTAATTGCACTGTACAAGACAACCGCATCACGAAATTTTCTTGGATCATACCCAGTCTGCTCCCGTATCGAATTTAACCGATATTGCAGACTATTTTTATGGATATATAACCGTTCACTGGTCGCTTTTAGCGACATTTCCTCTTCGTAGTAGCATTCTAATAATTCAATTTCTTCTTCTGTAAGCGGTTGTAATACCTTTTTGATATAGGCCTCTCTATTATGGGGACTGACATTTCCTAGCAGCAGTTCATAATCCAATGTATCATAGAGTGTCACTGTGCCAGGTTTCTTACAGCATTCAATTGCCATCTGCGCACACTGATAGGACAGTGCGCTTTGCATCAGCTTGACTGCACTTCCCACACCAATCATTAGCACTGTCTCATATTCCTTTGCCAACTGTTTTAATGCTGTCATCTGATGTGACAATCTCTCATTTGGTGCGATCAAAATATATTCGTTTGGGTAGCTGTATCGATAACATGACAAATCCATCTGAACAAAGGTCTGTGTGATTGCAGACTGAATCATGAAAAGATTGTTGGGATTGTATCTTGCATCCAACCGCACAACAACAACACGACAGATTGTCTTATCATTTAGTCCATTCTCAGCAAGCGTCTCTTCAAGATATGCCTTGTCAATCTGTTCATTGCTGATTAATCCTCGAATGACATAATTCAAACGATTCTTTTTCTGTGTTCCAAGTGCCTCAAGTTCTCGCTCTCGTAAAATAATATTCGTGATTTTTTGAGCAAGACAGGCGTACTGACGAACCTCTTCTACCTCTCCGCTAATTCCAATGACGGCAACTAGCCGGTCATGATACATTACTGGAATATTGATTCCTTTTTTCGTACCAAAAAAGCTGTCGTCCTCTGTAACCTCTATTGTCGTCGCCGTCGCTGCTGCCCGATAGCCAATCTCATGAAACGTATTGATTCGCTGCGGATCGGTGCTTGCAATAATCATACCAGACGCATCAATAAAGTTGATATTTTGCTGGCAGACATCCTTAACAGTGTCGACAATCTGTTGGGCGATTGTCGAATTGATCATTTCCATTTTTCCCACCCTCTTTATCTATAAAAAGAGCCACTAGGGACCGGGCAAGCGGCACTAAAGTGCCGCTTGCCCCCGTTCCCACTGGCTCCCTGTCCTCAATGGCTCTCTTATGTTCTTTTATAATTATTTATTTTAAGCTAACGGCTTTCCAGTTAACATCTCATATGCCTGCAGATACTTCTCGATTGTCTTATCAACAATCTCCTGCGGCAGTGTCCAATCGTTGTCCGGGTTTGCCTTTAACCAATCACGAGCAAACTGCTTGTCAAAGGATGGCTGACCATGTCCTGGCTCATAGCCATCTGCCGGCCAGAAACGTGAGCTGTCCGGTGTAAGCATCTCATCACCGATAACGATATTTCCATTCTCATCCAGACCAAACTCAAACTTGGTATCTGCAATAATGATGCCCTTGCTCAGTGCGTAGTCTGCACACTTCTTATACAGTGCGATAGTGTAATCACGAAGCTTCTGTGCATACTCCTCGCCCTTTCCTGGGAAATACTTCTCCAGATGAGCAATGCTCTGCTCATAAGAAATATTCTCATCATGATCACCGATCTCAGCCTTTGTAGATGGTGTATAAATTGGCTCAGGCAGCTTATCAGACTCCTTTAAGCCCTCTGGCAGCTCAATTCCACATACCTTTCCAGTCTTCTGGTAGCTTGCCCAGCCACTTCCAGTGATATATCCGCGCACAATACACTCCAGAGGAAGCATCTGCAATTTGCGGCACATCATACTGTTTCCATCAAACTTCTCCTGCTGGAAAAACTCCGGCATATCCTTTACATCCGTAGAGATCATGTGATTTGGAAGAATATCTTTTGTCATGTCAAACCAGAATCTGGACATCTGAGTAAGGACAGTTCCCTTCTTAGTTACCACGTTGTTCAGAATGACATCGAAACAGCTGATACGGTCAGTTGCTACCATGATCAGGCTGTCGCCATTATCATAGATTTCGCGTACCTTGCCTTCTTTGATTGGCTTTAACTCTCTCATTGTAAATACCTCATCCTTATATAATATTGTATTATGGGCGGATTTTTTGCTTCTTTACAGATATTATTCTGGAAGCTGCTTCCGCAACACATCTACACTACCACTACTTCTGCTGTGTTGTCAATAGTTAATGTGTTTTAAACAATATATTTTAAATGTTACAGTTCATGCGTCATGTTACAAAAGCCCTTGAAAGATTGTTTTGTTTGCGCTTGACAATGGTACGAATCGTACTATACTTCTAAGTACGATTTCGTACCTTTATTTTCAATTATTAACGGAGGAATTTTGTATGAATGTTCAATCTTCTGCTTCTCTCAAACGTCTTAACCATTTGCAGTGTGAGATGAGCGTTGTTTACCATGAAATGTCACATCTGTGTGGTTTATCTGACAGCACAATGCAAATTTTATACACGATTTGTAACTTTGACGAAGAAAGCTGTCTTCTTCGTGATATCTGCCGCCTGACAGGGCTTCCTAAGCAAACTATCAATCTGCACTAAGAAAGCTTGAAAATGAAGATATCATATTTTTAGAGACCGCAAATGCAAAAAATAAACGTGTCTTTTTAACACAAAAAGGTAAACAGCTTTCTTCTGAGACAGCAGAAAAAATTATTGATGCTGAAAACCGTATTCTTGCTGATTGGGGTCCTGAAACTTCCGAACAATATCTTGCTTTAAATGAACGTTATTTAAAATGTCTGCAAAAAGAATTGCAGCGAATGAAAGCTGAAAAATAATACGAAAGGAATAAATTTATTTTTATGAAAATCCAATTATCTGATCATTTTACTTATGGAAAGCTGTTTCGTTTTACGTTTCCTTCCATTATCATGATGATCTTCACTTCGATCTATAGTGTTGTGGACGGATTTTTTGTATCAAATTTTGCTGGAAAAACAGCGTTTGCTTCCATCAATTTAATAATGCCATTTCTCATTATTCTAGGAAGCTTGGCTTTATGATTGGAACAGGTGGTACAGCGCTCGTCTCTCGTATTCTCGGCGAGGGCGATGAAAAAAAGCAAACCATTATTTTTCTATGCTGATCTGGCTGTCACTTTTGATCGGTATTATTCTGGCTATTTTCGGTGTTGCTTTTATGCGTCCTGTTGCTACATTGCTAGGCGCTACAAAAGAGATGATTGATGACTGTGTTCTGTATGGACGCGTCGTAATCGCTTTTCTTGCTCCCTATATGCTCCAAAATGTATTTCAAAGCTTTCTTATAGCAGCTGAAAAGCCTAACCTTGGACTGGCAGCAACACTTGCTGCCGGAATTACAAATATGGTGCTTGATGCAGTGCTTGTCGGTGTTCTTCGCTGGGGAGTTTGTGGAGCAGCACTCGCAACTGGTATAAGCCAGACTATTGGAGGCTTACTTCCTTTTCTTTATTTTATTCGTCCAAATAGCAGCAAGCTTCATCTGACAAAGGCCAAATTTAAACTTCGCCCAATTTTACAGGCTTGCGCCAATGGCTCCTCTGAGCTGATGAGCAACATCTCTGGATCAGTTGTTGGTATTGTCTATAATTTTCAGCTATTAAAATATCTTGGTGAAAATGGTATTTCCGCCTATGGTGTATTAATGTATGTACAGTTTATTTTCATTGCCATTTTTGTCGGCTACTCGATTGGCTGTGCTCCTGCTGTCAGTTTCCATTTTGGTGCCGGAAATCACAGTGAACTGCAAGTCTTCTCAAAAAAAGTACACGCATCGTTGGCTCACTAAGTATCATTTTGACTGTGCTTGCCCTCACACTTGCTAATCCGCTTGCAAAAATGTTTGTTGGTTATGACGTAGAACTTCTTGCTATAACCTCCCATGCTTTTAAGATCTTCTCCTTTAGCTTTTTGCTGGCAGGCTTTAACATTTTTGCATCATCTTTTTTTACTGCTCTAAACAATGGTGCAATCTCTGCTGCAATCTCGTTTTTACGTACCTTAATCTTCCAGACATCATCCGTGTTAATCCTTCCACTGATTCTCGCGTGGACGGCCTCTGGGGTGCAAATGTAGCCGCTGAAATTTTTGCGTTTGTGATTTCACTTGCATTTCTTGTTGCAAATAGAAAGAAATATCATTACTAATCTTTGCAAAAAACACTGGGGACAGGTTTATAGCTCTGACGAGCCACAAAAACCTGTCCCCAATGTTTTTTTATTCTTTGCTTTCAGCCGTATTCTCTGCCTCACTTGTTTCCTTTAAATTCTTTTCAGCAACCTTAGAAGATACTTCTTCGCTGCTTTTTTCTTCGCTGCTTCCTTCTTCGCTAGACTCCTCCTCGATCTGGGATGGATCATAGATATTTACACCGATTACAACTGCGCTTGTTCCATTTCCAGAGTCAAGCTTTCCAATCTGAAAGCTGTTCATTGTATAATCGCCATACTGATCTGTTTCATTGTACCAGAATGCACCCGTTGTGTGGTAAACAGTTCCTTTGCCGCCATCCTGATCATTTTCCTGATAATTATCTTCATCGCCAAATGCCTCACGCGCTGCAGCAACCGCCTTATCAAACAGATCATCTAACTGCTCTGCTGTATAGGTATCCTCAAAGTAAACAGTCAGTGTTGTCAAACCACCCTCTGCATTATATACAGGCTGCATACCAACGGAAATGTAATTAAGAAGCTTAACAGAGTAATTGATGTCACCCATTGTCTCGCCCTCTGTAAATGCTGTCGTAGTGCCAATCGGCATTGCGATCTCTTTTTCAAGATCCTGATAACTGCTTAACCATCCCAGATCCTTGTACTGGAAAGTACCATCAGCTGCCTGAAAATCAGTAATCTTAAACTCCTCTAGTGTATCAGCTGCTGCCGTTGTCTTTATTTTATTTGCATTTGCATAAGAGCCATAGCCCATTCCGCTTCCATAATAACATCCTGCTGCAGACAGCATCATCATGCTGATACCTCCTGCGAGTAATGTCTTCTTTAATAAATGTCTCATAAATAATTCCATGCCTTTCACTCATTGACCTAATTAGCTTATCGTTTGCTGTCAATGTACATTATATCCATTATATCAAATCAGACTGAGAAATCAATAAAAAAACTTTAAAATTACTATTGACAAATCTATTGCGATCTGCTATTATAACACATGTTGTAGCGCTATCGCCAAACGGTAAGGCACTGGACTCTGACTCCAGCATTTTCCAGGTTCGAATCCTGGTAGCGCTGTTAAATTTAAGGACATCGCGGATGCGGTGTCCTTTTCTCGTTGAAGCCAGTGGTGACAGATATAAATCCACAATACCTGTCACCATAGCTTTTTGACTTCTAATTTGTTTCATGGCTACTCCTCATAGCAAATAGACTGGATATTGCCCGTAATCAAAACCTCCTCTGTCGCAAAGTAAGAAATAGTTAAACATCGGCCAGTGATTTTGATTTGATGCCTGCCTGCCAACAGACAGATTTCGTCTTCTTTACAGACAAGAAGCTTTTTAAAATTTCGAATTTGCATCTGGCTGTTTCCAGAAAGAAGCGAAATCTCACGTCCCATCACAACATCAGTTGGAAGATGAAGACAATCGACCAGATACTCAACTCTTTTTCTAGGTGTTTGCTGAATCTGATATTTCTTCAATGACCGAATTTTACTCGATTTCTTATCTTGCTTCCTATTCCGACTTTTATTTTTTCTTGACATTTCTTTCATAATAGACTGACTCACTTTTGTTCTTATAAAAATCTATGACAATTCAATTCTTTTTATGAAAACACCCCTTCAGATACAAATGTATCCGAAAGGGTGTATCAATCCTTAGTAGATTCCCATAAAACGAAGTGTCGGTGATACGCGGGACTTTGTAATTGAAAGCCGAAGCGCATCTGTCTGGATCTTCTCTAGACAAGCAATCTTCTTATAGCCAATCACAGTACCCTCGTAGATCGTTTGATAGTTTCCTGCCTCATCAGCTGCCTCTAGTATAAACTGCTCTACTCGCTGGCTCTTTGTGATATCTTCCTTTAATACAACATATTGAATCGTCTGAGGCTCATTCCACTTTGCTGTGACAGTCAGTGTATGCGTTCCCTTTGGCACTACAAAGGATGCATCATCGTCCACTCGAATGCAATCGATGCTGTTCGATTCATTACTCGACTTTCCTATTTCAGCCTCTGTGTCCGCTGTAAGCGTTGCCAGATCTAACACATTCTTAAAAAATGCGTTTCTTAGAAATGCACCAAGCTCACGAAGCGCGCCTTATCATTTTCATGAAAACGTCCCTCTCTTGTCGGTGGAATATTTAACAAAAAGGTGGCATTTCCGCCCACACTGTTAAAGTAAACCAAAAGAAGCTCCTCAAGTGATTTTACCTTGTTATCCTCTGACTCATGATAAAACCAGCCTGGGCGAATCGATGTGTTGACCTCTGCTGGATACCAAATGAGTGTCTTCTCACCGCGAAGAATTTCTCTGCTTCCCAGATCTAAATCGCTTGCAGCAAGGCGTCTTGTTCGAAATCCATCCTCATCAAGCTGTTGACTCTTTTCGGCAACCTTCTCTGTATCCTTTGCGCGAAGTGGCACAACACTCCACTCAGATGGTCTTGTATCTCCAGCCTCATTGCCACACCAGCGCACATCCGGGCCACAGACACTGATGCAGGCATTTGGCTGAAGACGGCGAATGGTCTCATAGTAACGATTCCAGTCATACACCTGTTTTTTGCCATTCTTGCCCTCACCGCAGGCACCATCAAACCAGACAGCAAAAATCTCACCATAATTTGTCAAAAGCTCCGTCAGCTGACCCACAAAATAGTCATTATAGGCATCCCCTGTTCCGTAAGTCGGATGATTTCGATCCCACGGAGACAGGTAAACACCAAACTTTAAGCCATGGCGATGGCAGGCATCCGATAGCTCACGCACAACATCTCCTTTTCCCTCTCGAAACGGACTGTTTGCAACTGTATGACTTGTAAATTTACTTGGCCATAGGCAAAATCCATCATGATGCTTACAGGTCAAAATAAGTCCCTTCATTCCAGCCTCTTTTGCCACCTGCGCCCACTCATCAGCATCCAAATTAGTCGGGTTAAAAACCGATTCACTCTCTGTTCCATCTCCCCACTCGCGATCGGTAAATGTATTCACAGTAAAATGAATAAAACCATAAAACTCCATCTGTTCAAGTGCAAGCTGACGCGCACTCGGCACAACGCTTGTGAGCTTCTTTTCGTACATAAATTCGTCTTGATTCATAGATATATCCTTCCATTATGAGGATACGAACGAACTGCTCCGTTGTTTCACGCCCCTAGTATCCTCAAGAAATCAGCTGCCCAGAAAATCAGCTCCCCAATTCGATACAGCTCACTTTCTCTGCTAATTTTATGCCACTGTCTGCGGTACTCATAATACCAAATTTCAAGTGCCTCTGCAAGCTGCCTTGGATCACCTGTATAGGCATCCTGATGACCAAGATACTCTTTATCAAGTACCTGTAAAATTGTATTTAATATGATCTGTCCCTCTGCCATATGGAGGATCGGACTGATGCTCTTTCTCTTGTCCGCTTCGATATGAGGAAGCAGTGCTGCTACCTTTTCCATATCACTCTTGATTGTCTCATTGCATGCATCGATATGTGGCAAGCTCTTTTCAATGCGCGGCAGATATCCCTTCCAAAATGCCTCCATATCTTTTCCAGCGATATGATAGCGATAGGTTTCTGAAAACTGCACAAACTCTCCCCAGTGGATCACTGCCTGATCACTCATATGACTTAATGTCTCAATAAGAGTAGCTGATGCATCGCCATACTCAATAACAGAAATATCTGCATTGATCTCTTCTCTTTCTGGAATTACGCGATTCCATCCAAATGCTGCACCATAAATGATGCCCACAAGTGCGAGTTCTGGGTACTGAAAATGTCCATAATCGCCCCAATCTGTCGTGAGAAGTCCCTCTCCGTCAAATTGATGGGCAAATACTGCCATCTTTTTGATATTCTCATAGGCAATTTCAAGTAGGTGAATCGTCTGATTCCATCCCTGAACACCTGGACACAGATACTGATGTGCACCGTTTTCCCAAAGCTTTCTGACATTGGTATCCCCCGGTGCCAAGCCGTAATCCCATGTCATACAGATGATGTCCTTTGGAAGCTCTTTGATGGTCTCTGGATGTGCAGCAATGATATCGCCCCAGAACATTGGTCGCTTTCCGATTTCCTCTACATGCTCGCATACGCGGTTCACCCATTGAATATACATCGCATGTGATCCAATTTGATCGGCAACTTCTTTTCCTCTTCCCTTTCCAAGATCAAAGGTTTCATCACAGTTGATATTGAACAGATTAGAACGAAATAGTGGACTGTACTCATCAATTAATCGGCATACAAATTCATAAGCTCTGTCATCGGTCGTATTTAATGTATGGTGGCACATACGCTCATAAAATGAGAATTGACAGCCATCCGGCTCCTCAATCTCAGACAACTCATGGTATGTCTTTGTGCGAAGCACTTTATACAGATGACCAAATGTGGCAATCGACGGAACAAGTTCGATATTTCTCTGAGCACAATATTCATCAAACTCTAAAATATCCTGCGCTGTAAGCGGCGTGTCATCTCGCCAAGTTTCGCTGAGTCCATCAAATAAAAAGGTATGTTCAATATACAAATGCATCTGATTGATTTTATACAGACTGCAACGATCTGCCATCTCCTTTAAATAGGAGAGTTTCGGAATACGGCCTCTTGTCACATCCATAAACCATCCACGAACCGGAATCTGTGGATAGTCTTCTATATATAAACACGGCAGGCAGATGCCATACTGAATAATCAACTGACGCAGTGTCTGCACACCATTAAAAAGACCTTCCTTTGCGTAGGCGCTCACTGTCGCTCCTTCTGGCGTAATTGTCAGACAGTAAGCTCTTTTCCTGCTTTCTTTGTCTTTTCGCTTCCAGCAGTTTCATCAATACAAAGCACAATCCCCTTATGTGGTTTTTTTGTACGCCTGTCAATGCTAAGCTCGATGCCTGTCGAGTGTTCAAACTGCTCTGACAGCTGCTTTGCATAAAAGTATGCTTCTTCTGGGCAATTGTCCTTAATTGTAATTCTGCAATGGTAATCCAAAAACAGGGTTCCTTCTTTTTCCTCTATCGCTGCGGCTTTGGCAGTATTCGTAACATTTGGGTTCCTCCTTATTTTTTGTTTTTATTGATTTTATAGGTTCCAACTTAAAGTCCTTATCGTATAAGCACAATCAAATTTGGCTCCTAATATCATTTAACATATTGTTAATATATTTTGTTTTTTACGTTTGACTCTC
>ENA-OQCN01001388-OQCN01001388.1-human-gut-metagenome-genome-assembly--contig:-NODE-1388-length-12102-cov-3.444426_pt1 | contig 12102 bp, 16 predicted proteins | sample MGYA00242497_ERZ504576 | MGnify/ENA primary metagenome ERZ504576 (study PRJEB26092, sample SAMD00036296) | human gut metagenome | host: Homo sapiens | study: EMG produced TPA metagenomics assembly of...
GAAAACGGCTCATTTGATTATAAGGGCTTAAAAATGGCTGATTTAAACAAAGACGGCATTATTGATGTAAGAGATGTTACCGAGTTGCAAAAAAATATTTCAAAATAAAAATATTTTAATTGCTTGATTTCATTATATTTTAAGTGCTTTTTATAGAATAATCGATATAACAAAATACCGACTCGCATTAAAATTGCAAGTCGGTATCTTGTTTCTTAATATTAATCTTATCAATTGCTTTTATAATCATAAAAGACTTTCGAGTGCTTCGCCTACGCTTTCTTTGTTTTGTGTGAGCATGGCGAGGATTACTTTATAAAAAGTTGTTGGGTTTTCGTAAAAATTTTTTTTGATTATTTGTGCCTGCGGCATATCCGGAGCGAAAATCGAAAAACTCAGCAAATCAAGATTTCCGCCCGAAATTTTGCAGTTTACATTGTAACCCATATCGGTTTTAACGATTTCTACGCTGTTTTCACGCTCTTTTTTCTTTTGCGCAAGCAGGTTTATTGCGCAGTCATACGCTTTTTCTTTTACGGTGTAGGCAAGTATGGTGTCGAGCTGATTTGCAATCATAACTCCGTTTTTGCTGACGGTGTATGTCTTTATATCTCCGTCGGAGCCTTCTTCAATTATATTTCCTTTTTCAATAAGATCGTCAAAGCATGAACTTGTTTCAAAGTAATTTGCAAGGCTTTCCTCACATATTGAGTCAACAATAATTTCTTTGCTGACGGGTTCTTTAATTGAATTTAAAAGATAGCATATAAGAATACGAATTTCGTATTTGCTCCTCATTCCGCCCGGGACAATACCCTCGTCAAATGTATCAAAAGCCATAGTTTCACCTAATTTCAGTTTAATTTATTTAATTATATCATATAAAAATATAAATGTGTAGAGAAATTTTATAATAACCGAAAAAATATTCCGATATGTATTGCTTTTGCGGTTAATTATGTTTTAATTTAACAGTAATTAAGGCTGAATTTTCATATTTAAAAAATTGCGATATGGAGAAAATATTATAAATAAACACACATAAAATTTCGCAAATAAAAATATTTTAATAATATAGTAACCTAAATGTTAAAAATATTTTAAAAATTATAGTATAATTTGAAAAAATAATTGACTGTATATTGTTCTTATGGTAGAATGTTGTTGTGAAAGGAGATGTGAATATGGAAGAGTATATGCCTTTTGTCTGGATTGGTATTGCAGTGGTTATGGCTGTGGGCGAGGCCGCAACAAATCAGCTTGTTTCAATATGGTTTGTCGTAGGTGCACTTTGCGCTGCCGTATCTTCTCTTATTACTTCATCTGTGCTTGTTCAGGTTATAGTGTTTATCGTAGTTACCTGCGGTACGCTCATTGCTACAAAACCGCTTGTGGATAAGTATAAAAAAGGTCATAAGGAGGTAAAAACAAATTCCGACAGATTTATTGGGCAAACAGGTGTAATGCTTACCGATATTGACACTTTGGAAACAGTGGGTCAGGTAAAGGTGAGCGGTGAAGTCTGGACCGCAAAGCTGAAAAATCCTACACCTGTAAAGAAAGACGACAAAGTCAAAATCCTTGCCATTGAGGGTGTAAAAATGATAGTTGAACCTTGGCAGGGAGAATAATTATTGAATGGAGAAATCAGAATGGGACCGTTAATTGTAATTGCAATTATTTTATTAATCATTTTAATTGCTATAATCAGCAATGTTAAAATCGTACCGCAGGCGCACGCTTATGTAGTTGAAAGACTCGGTGCTTATCACTCAACTTGGGGTACGGGCTTGCATGTAAAAATTCCTTTTATCGACAAAGTTTCAAGAAAAGTATCTTTAAAAGAGCAGGTAGTTGACTTCCCGCCTCAGCCTGTTATCACAAGAGATAATGTTACTATGCAGATTGATACCGTAGTTTATTTTGAAATTACAGACCCTAAGCTTTACAGCTACGGTGTTGAGCGTCCGCTTAACGCTATTGAAAATCTTACGGCAACCACACTTCGTAACATAATCGGTGAACTCGAACTCGACAGCACACTTACTTCCCGTGACACTATCAACGATAAAATCAGAATTATCCTTGATGAGGCTACAGACGCATGGGGTATCAGAGTAAAGCGTGTTGAGCTTAAGAACATTCTTCCGCCTCGTGAAATTCAGGATGCAATGGAAAAGCAGATGAAGGCAGAGCGTGAAAGAAGAGCTAAGATTCTTGACGCCGAAGGTGAAAAGCGCAGTCAGATTCTTATTGCGGAAGGTCTTAAAGAGTCTGCTATTCTAAAAGCTGACGCTGTAAAGGAACAGAAAATCAGAGAGGCTGCCGGTGAGGCAGAGGCTATTCTTACAGTACAGAGAGCTAATGCCGACGCTCTTCGTATGCTCAATGAGGCTGCTCCTACAGACAGAATCATTCAGCTTAAATCTCTCGAGGCGTTTGCAAAGGCTGCTGACGGTAAGGCTACAAAGATTATTATTCCGTCGGAGCTCCAGTCAATTGCAGGAAATGTTGCCGCAATTAAGGAAATCTGGAAAGATGAGCCTGCAAAGAAGTAATACAGTATAATTCTAAATCAAAATATGGCATAAGGGTGCAGTTTTTATCTGCACCCTTAGGTGCTTTTTTATAGGAAGTGAATTAATGGTTCTTATTCTTTGGACATTTGTTATATTTTCGTTTTTAGGCTGGGTCGGTAATGTTATACGAAACCTTGCGGTATATAAAAGGTTTAAAAATAACGGCTTTCTGACTTCTCCGTTTTTTCCTATGTACGGACTTACGGCTGTTATTTGCAGAGTGGTTTTGACTCCGCTTGCAAATTATCCGTGGCTTTTGCTTGCTGCTTCGATTGCGCTTACAACCGCCGTAATAGTTCTTTCGGAATTTTTGTTTGAAAAAATCCTCGGATTTAAAGTATGGGATTATTCGCAGTCAAAACTTAGCATCGGTAGTTATATATCTTTGCCTTATGCATTGTTGGCAGGGATTTTCGGATTTGGTTTTATAAAAGTATTTATGCCCGTATCCGACGCACTTGTTATGCTTATTCCGACTACAGTCAGCTATATAATTTTGTTTGCTCTGCTTGCAATAATTTTGCTTGACTATATTTTTTCTGTGATTACGGTTATAAGATTAAAACGCAGAATAAAATATTTAAGCAATATTGAAGAATTGCTCGGAGATGATGCAGACGAGGAAAAAATAAAACTTATAGGCGAAAACTGTAACAGACTTTTTACGGAAAATATTTTAAGAAGAAGACTTGCAAATGCATTTCCTGACCTTAAAACAAGCGTTTATCTCGGTATGATTTCAGATAAAGTGGGCGAGGTCAAGGATAAAAATATGACCGAATATACGGCTGTTTTTGAGAATAAAGAAGAACGCCCTTTTGCGTTCGGACTTTGTTTTACAAAGTTGTTTTATCTGTTTGTGATCGGCTCGTTTTTTGGCACGATACTTGAAACTTTGTGGGCGTTTATGATTGACGGTAATTTTCAGGTGAGAGTGGGACTTGTGTATGGACCGTTCATTCCCGTTTACGGCGGCGGAGCGTGCTTTTTGACTGTTGTGCTTTATAAGCTGTATAAACTTAACGATACGCTTATTTATGTAATCAGCGCAGTGGTTGGTGCAAGTTTTGAGTATTTTTGCTCATGGTTTCAGGAAACTGTTTTTGGTACGGTATCATGGGATTACAGCGATACTCCGCTGAATTTTAACGGACGAACAAACCTTATGTATGCGCTTATCTGGGGATTTTTGGGACTTGTATGGGTACGCTTTGTTTATCCGTGGATGGCAAGACTTATTGAGAAAATTCCAAAGCGTGCAGGCGGTGTAATGACGGCGGTACTCATAATATTTATGGTATTTAATGCATTTATGTCTTGTGCGGCGGTTTACAGATGGCAGGACAGGGCAGAACACCCCAAAACGGATAACGCTTTTATACAGTATATAGATTATCATTTTGACGATGAGAAAATGGAATTTCTGTTTCCGAATATGAAAGCACCGGAAAAAGATTAGCAGTGAATTGAAAATTCAGAGTTCAACTCGGGCAGCAGGTAAATATATCTGCTGCCCGTTAATTTATGGTTTAGCACATTGTTTGTTGTGAAAGTTTAAAAAACATCGACTTCTGTATCAATTATAAAATTTTTAATCAAAACTGCGTTTAAACTGTAAATTAGCTTATGAATTTCAAAATAATTCCTGTCACATATTGCATTTTATTCTGATTTTTTATATAATGGTAATTAAAGTGATTTTAGGACAATGAATTTTTGCCTTTGCAGAAACTTTGTCTAACAATTTTGCCACCGTTTTTACGGTGCCGTTAAAAGTTAAGGAGTGTAATGATGAAAAAGGTTGCTATTATTATGGGTTCTGACAGTGATTTCCCTGTAGTTTCAAAGGCTGTCACAAAGCTTAAGGAATTTGGTGTTCCATATGAAGTGCATGTTATGAGTGCTCACAGAACTCCTGATGCTGCTATTGAATTTTCAGGCAGCGCAAAGAAAAACGGCTTTGGAGTAATCATTGCCGCAGCGGGTATGGCTGCTCATCTTGCAGGTGTGCTTGCAGCAAAAACAACTTTGCCTGTAATCGGTATTCCTTGCAAATCAGCCGCTTTTGACGGTATGGATGCTTTACTTGCAACAGTTATGATGCCGACAGGTATTCCTGTAGCTACAGTTGCTGTTGACGGCGCTGCAAATGCCGCTATTCTTGCAATCGAAATGCTCGCTCTTTCTGATGACAGTCTTGCAGAAAAGCTTGAGAAAATGAAAGCAGATATGGAAGAAGGCGTAGCCAAAAAGGATGAGGCTATGCAGCTTAAGGTGGCAGAACTTTGATTAAGTATGTTGATATATATGACAAAGACAAGGTAAACGATGAATGCGGCGTGTTCGGCGTTTACAAAGCCGGCAGTGATGACTTTAATATAGCCTCCCTTACCCGTGAGGCCTTGTACGGACTTCAACACAGGGGACAGGTAAGTGCAGGCATTACTGTAAATAACAATGAAAATTTTACTACCGTAAAAGAATTCGGTATGGTGTCAGAGGTCTTTAACGATAAGGCTATAGATAAACTCGGCGACGGAAACATTGCAGTCGGTCATGTGCGTTACAGTGCGCACGAAAGCTTGACAGAGCGGCAAATCAGCCCCTTGTTATGAGATATATTGCCGGTTCGCTTGCTATTGCAAGCAACGGTGCGATTACTAATTTTGCCGAAATTCGCCAACAGCTTGAGCATGGCGGCGCAATCTTTCAGTCTAACTCAAATGTTGAGATTATGTCTTATGTAATCGCAACCGAACGCTGTACCACGGACGACCTTGAAACAGCGGTTTTGTTTGCTATGGATAAACTTGAGGGCGCATATTCCGCAGTCCTTTGCGGTCCGTCAAGACTTATCGGCTTTCGTGATAAAAACGGCTTCCGTCCGCTTTGCATCGGAAAACTTAACAACAGCTATATTATTACTTCCGAGAGCTGTGTAATTGACAGTCTTGGCGGTGAATTTTTGCGTGATGTTGAGCCCGGAGAAATGGTTGTAATTGATGAAGCGGGTTTTCACAGTTACAAGTCGAGAATTAAGGCATATAATACATCTATGTGTATTTTTGAATATGTTTATGTTGCCCGTCCCGACAGTGTTATTGACGGTGTAAGTGTTTATAATGCGAGATTTAAGGCAGGTGAACTGCTTTATAATGAACATCCGATTGATGCCGATATGGTATGCGGCGTTCCCGATTCGGGAATTATTGCCGCACAAGGCTATGCTAAGGCGTCGGGTATTCCGTACGGTACAGGTTTTGTTAAGAATAAATACATTGGCAGAACCGTAGGTACGGGAAAAGATAAAAAGAAAAGACTTCTCAAAACAAGACTTACTGCCCTTAAGGCAAATGTAAGCGGAAAGAGAATTATTATTGTTGACGACTCTATTGTGCGCGGCGAAACCGCAAATCATATTGTAAAACTTTTGCGTGACGCAGGTGCAAAAGAGGTTCATATGCTTATAAGCTCTCCACCTTTTGTATGTCCGTGCTATTTCGGTATGGATATTCACAACAAGGAGTCGCTTATTGCAAATAGGTTTTCACAAGAAGAGATATGCAATAAAATCGGTGCGGATTCTCTTGCTATCTCAGCGTTTCGGGTCTTAATCAAATTGCCGAGGGTGCAGATGTCGGATTTTGCAACGGTTGCTTTACAGGAGAGTATCCTGCGGAAATTCCGAGAACTATATTTGTTGATAAATTTGCAAAGAAAATTAATAAAAAATAATCTGGAGTGATTGAAGATGAAGAGTTTTTCAGAGAGCTACAAGGCAGCAGGTGTTGATGTAACAGCAGGTTATAAGTCGGTTGAACTTATGAAACAGCATGTTGCACGCACAAAAATTGACGGCGTTGTTTCGGGTATCGGCGGTTTTGGCGGTCTTTTTGCCCCAAATGTAAGCGGTATGACAGAGCTGTACTTGTCAGCGGTACTGACGGTGTAGGTACAAAAATCAAACTTGCTTTTCTTATGGATAAGCACGATACTATCGGTATTGATGCAGTTGCAATGTGCGTAAACGATGTAATTTGCTGCGGTGCAAAGCCGTTATTCTTCCTTGACTATATTGCAATCGGAAAGAACTATCCTGAAAAGGTTGCGGAAATCGTTAAGGGTGTTGCAGATGGCTGTGTTATGTCAGAATGTGCACTTATCGGCGGCGAAACAGCCGAGCATCCGGGTCTTATGCCTGTTGACGAATACGATGTTGCAGGTTTCTGCGTAGGCCTTGCAGACAAGCCGAAGATGATTGACGGCTCAAAACTTAAAGCAGGCGATGTTTTGGTTGCACTCCGTTCTTCGGGCGTTCACTCAAACGGTTTTTCACTTGTAAGAAAAGTTTTTGATATTAACGAAAACACAATCAATAATACATACCCTGAGCTTGACAAAACTTTAGGCGAAACTCTCCTCACTCCTACAAAAATATATGTAAAACCACTCTTTGCTCTTATGAAAGAAGTTGAAGTAAAGGCTGTATCTCACATTACAGGCGGCGGTTTCTACGAGAATATTCCCCGTATGTTAAATGACGGTCTTTCTGCTAAGATTAACAAGAGCGCAGTTCCTGTTCTTCCGATCTTTGACCTTATTCAGAGAGTCGGCGGTATTTCAGAGCACGATATGTTTAATACATTCAATATGGGTGTAGGTATGCTCGTTGCAGTTGACAAAAACGATGCGGATAAGGCTCTTGAGGTTCTCAAGGCAAACGGTGAGGATGCTGTAATCATCGGTGAAGTAGTAGAGGGCAATGACGGAGTTGTAATTGAATAATGAAAAATATTGTTGTTCTTGTATCCGGTGGCGGTACTAATTTACAGGCTCTTATAGACGCATCGGAAAGAGGGGAGATAAAGGGCGGTAAAATCACCTGCGTTATTTCTTCAAATCCGAATGCTTATGCACTTGAGAGAGCCAAGAATCACAATATTGCTACCGATATAATCCGCAGAAAGGATTATGCAAGCCTTGACGAATACGATAAGGCATTAACCGAGCTTTTAAAGTCAAAAAATGCGGATTTGGTTGTGCTTGCGGGATTTATGACAATCCTCGGTACAGGTGTAATCAGAGCGTTTGAAAACAGAATTATAAATATTCATCCGTCACTTATTCCGTCTTTCTGCGGCGAGGGCTTTTACGGACTTAAGGTTCACGAGCAGGCTCTTGCAAGGGGAGTAAAGGTGACAGGTGCAACAGCACATTTTGTAAATGAGGTATGTGACGGCGGTCCTATCATCATTCAGAAAGCTGTTGAAATTCAAAACGGCGACACACCCGAAATTTTACAGAAAAGAGTTATGGAACAGGCGGAATGGAAAATTCTTCCTAAGGCTGTTTCACTTTTCTGCGAAGATAAAATAAAGGTAAACGGCAATGTTACAGTAATTGCCGAATAATTCGGAGGTAAACAATGAAACCAATTTCACTTGAAAAAGAAATCTCTTCTGTTACTTATCCGGGCAGAGGAATTGTTATAGGCAGAAGTGCTGACGGCACAAAGGCTGTAATTGCTTACTTTATTATGGGCAGAAGCGAAAACAGCAGAAACAGAATTTTCGTTGAAACTGAGGACGGCATAAAGACACAGGCTTTTGACGAATCAAAGCTTATTGATCCGTCACTTATCATTTACTCACCTGTCAGAAAACTTGACAACAAGACAATCGTTACAAACGGTGACCAGACAGATACAATTTATGAGCTTATGAACGAGGGTGAAACTTTTGAGGAATCACTCCGTACAAGAGAGTTTGAGCCTGACGGTCCTAACTACACACCTCGTATTTCGGGTATTGTAAAGTGCAGCGGCGGTGTTATGGAATATGCTATGTCAATCCTTAAGAGTGCAGACGGTATTCCTGACAGCTGTCAGAGATATACGTTTATGTATTCCACACCTTTACAGGGCTTGGCAGATATATTCACACTTATATGGGTGACGGCACTCCACTCCCAAGTTTTGAGGGTGAGCCTACACTTGTAGAGATTGGCAACGATGACATTGATACTTTTGCTGAAAAAGTATGGAATGCACTTGACGAGGACAACAAGGTATCACTTTTTGTTCGTTACATTGACATTGCTTCAGATACGGCAGAGTCAAGAATTATTAATAAGAATAAATAATCTGATTATGAAAGGATGAACTCCAATGAAGGAACTTGCACTTAAATACGGTTGTAACCCTAATCAGAAGCCTTCAAGAATTTATATGAACGAGGGCGAACTTCCTGTTGAGGTACTCAACGGCAAACCGGGTTACATTAATTTTCTTGATGCATTCAACTCATGGCAGCTTGTGCGTGAGCTTAAGGCGGCAACAGGCTTGCCGTCAGCTGCGTCTTTCAAGCATGTAAGCCTGCGGGTGCTGCGGTAGCTACCGAGCTTTCCGATACATTAAAGAAAATTTATTTTGTTGACGATTTGGAGCTTTCACCAATCGCCTCTGCATATGCGGCAGCAAGAGGTGCAGACAGAATGTCATCATACGGTGACTGGGTTGCACTTTCTGATACTTGCGATGTTCAGACCGCTAAACTTTTGCAGAGAGAAGTTTCTGACGGTATTATCGCTCCGGATTATACAGAAGAGGCTCTTGAAGTGCTTAAGACAAAGCGCAGAGGCACATATAACATTGTAAAAATCGACCCGAACTATGTTCCTGCTCCGATTGAGCATAAGGATGTATTCGGTGTAACTTTTGAGCAGGGCAGAAACGAGCTTAAAATTGACGAAGCTATGCTTATGCAGAACATTGTTACAGAGAACAAAGAGCTTACGGAAGAGGCTAAGCGTGATCTTCTTATTGCTCTTATCACACTCAAATATACACAGTCAAACTCTGTTTGCTATGCAAAGGGCGGTCAGGCTATCGGTGTCGGCGCAGGTCAGCAGTCAAGAATTCACTGTACCCGTCTTGCAGGCAACAAGGCTGACATTTGGTTCTTAAGACAGCATCCGAAGGTTCTTAACCTCCCGTTTGTTGACAATATCCGCAGACCTGACAGAGATAACACTATTGATGTTTACATTTCCGATGATTATGAGGATGTACTTGCAGACGGAGTTTGGGAGCAGTTCTTTAAAACTAAGCCGGAGCCTCTTACACGAGAAGAGAAGAAAGAGTGGCTCGCAACATTCAGCGGCGTTTCACTCGGTTCAGACGCATTTTTCCCATTCGGCGACAACATTGAAAGAGCTAAGCGTTCGGGCGTACAGTATGTTGCACAGCCCGGCGGTTCAATCAGAGATGACAATGTAATTGATACCTGCAATAAGTACGGAATGACTATGTCATTTACAGGTATCAGACTTTTCCACCATTAATCTGCGGGGTGAAGATATGAATATTTTAATGATTGGTTCAGGCGGAAGAGAGCACGCACTTATCAAAAAACTTCTTGAAAGCCCAAAGTGCACAAAACTTTACTGCGCCCCCGGTAACGGCGGTATTTCAAGAGATGCCGAAACCGTAAATATCGGTGTTATGGATAAAGAGGCACTTGTCGCTTTCGCAAAAGAAAAGAATATTGACCTTGCTTTTGTAGCTCCGGATGATCCGCTTGCGGCAGGTCTTGTTGACGCTTTTCAGGCTGCCGGTATCAGAGCTTTCGGCCCTAATGCAAATGCGGCTGTAATTGAGGCATCAAAGGTATTTTCAAAGGATTTAATGAAAAAATACGGTATTCCTACCGCTAAATACGAAACCTTTGATAACGCAGAAAATGCTATTGAATATTTAAAGGCAGAGAATACTGCTCCTATCGTAGTCAAGGCTGACGGTCTTGCACTCGGTAAGGGTGTTATTATTGCACAGACTGTTGACGAGGCTGTTGATGCCGTTAAGTCTATTATGGAAGATAAGCAGTTTGGCGAATCCGGCAACAGAATTGTTATTGAAGAATTTTTGACAGGTCCGGAGGTTTCTGTACTTGCATTTACAGACGGCAAGTGCGTAAAGCCTATGGTAAGTTCAAAGACCACAAGAGAGCTTACGATAATGATGAGGGACTTAACACAGGCGGTATGGGTACAATCAGCCCGAATCCTTACTATACAGACGAGATTGCAAAGGAATGTATGGACACAATCTTTATTCCTACAATCAACGCTATGGTAGCAGAGGGCAGACCTTTCAAGGGTTGTCTTTATTTCGGACTTATGATTACTCCGAACGGCCCTAAGGTAATTGAGTATAACGCTCGTTTCGGTGACCCTGAGGCGCAGGTGGTTCTTCCAAGACTTAAAACAGACCTTGTTGATATTTGCGAGGCAGTTATTGACGAAAAACTTGCTGACCTCGACATTGAATGGGACAACGGTGCGGCTGCCTGCGTAGTTATGGCAAGCGGCGGCTATCCTGTTGCATATAAAAAGGGCATTGAAATGTTCGGTATGGACGAAAACGGTCAGGTAGAGGGCGCTACTGTTTATCATGCAGGTACAAAGTATGAAAACGGTAAATTCTACACCAACGGCGGTCGAGTTCTCGGTGTGACTGCAACTGCTCCTACACTTGATGAGGCACTTGCAAAAGCATATGCTGCGGTTGATAAAATCAGCTTTGAGGGTATGCACTTCCGCCACGATATTGGAAAAACTAAGTGATTATTAATGTGTATAATTCATACTGTAAACAACTTTGAGGATGCAAAAAAACTCATAGACGAAAATCCGAATTGTATAATTCTTGATGTGCGTGAGGAAGAGGAGTATGCAACGGGACATGTGAAAGACGCAGTGCTTTTTCCTGTTGATGATATTACCGTCGAATCGGCAAAAGAAGTTATACCGAGTAAGGATTCTATGCTTGTGGTTTATTGCAGAACAGGCAGTCGCAGTAGAATGGCGGCAGAAGCTCTCTGCAGACTCGGCTACACAGATATTTATGATATAGGTGGACTGATTGCCTGGCCTTACGGCTTGATTATGGGACTTTAAAATTACAATTTATTGTATAAATATTCCTGATTTTAATGTTAAGAGGGAGTAATCGGTACGCATTTTTGCGTATAGTATTATCGACATACTGGTGAATTTCACCCGGTAATATTTTAAATGATGAGACTCACAGACAGCACAAAGGAAATGTTTTTAATTTAATAACTTAATTTATAATATTTAAGTTGTTGGCATTTGCAAAAGGTTGTCTGCGAGTCTTTTTTGACTTTTTTAATGGGGTTCTTTGTCAGAAACGGGGGTAAATTATGGTTTAGCAAATTGATTTGCCAATTAATTATAAAAGTTTTGGTCGACCTTTTTCAAAGGTCGTGGGCAAAGCCCACAAATATTTTCCGTTTATGCAAACTAACGATAGCCAAACAGCTCGCTGTTTGGCGGCTTGAACACAACGGCGAAAGCCCTTAAATGCGATAGCAACAAAAAAGCCATTCATTAAACAATAAATAAGCAAATTCTTTTCTAAAAAGCTACCACCTGTTTTTTCAAACTCGGTGCAAGCACGCAAACTGCCACGCTGTTTGCGCCTGATAAATTGTTATATCGGAAG
>ENA-OQCN01001389-OQCN01001389.1-human-gut-metagenome-genome-assembly--contig:-NODE-1389-length-12089-cov-2.695285_pt1 | contig 12089 bp, 9 predicted proteins | sample MGYA00242497_ERZ504576 | MGnify/ENA primary metagenome ERZ504576 (study PRJEB26092, sample SAMD00036296) | human gut metagenome | host: Homo sapiens | study: EMG produced TPA metagenomics assembly of...
TATTTCTTGACAGAAACAGGGAAATGACTATCATATAAGTTGGTGTGTAGCAGATGATATTAGGTGGGGAAAATAATTAGGATACTTAATTAGGTTATCTGGCGAGTTAGAGAAAGGTTTTAGATAAATTATGAAACTTTATGTAATACGTCATGGAGAAACAACATGGAATGTAGAAAGAAAACTTCAGGGAGCATCGGATACAGAGTTAAATAAAAATGGAATTGCGCTTGCTATAAAAACAGGAAAAGCGATGAAAGAGATTCCGTTTGATTTATGTTTTACAAGTCCGTTAAAAAGAGCGAGACATACAGCACAGCTGGTACTGGGAGATAGAAAAGACGTGCCGGTGATTGAGGATGTACGTCTTCGTGAGATTTCATTTGGGGAGTGGGAGGGAAAAGACTCCAGATTATTGCCGGCAGAAATGCTCGATAATTTTTTTCATCATACCGAAGCATATCAGCCTCCCAAAAATGCGGAATCATTAGAATCCATTTGTAAAAGAACACAGGAATTTTATGAAGAATTGATTCAAAAAGAGGAACTTCAGGATAAAACAATTTTAATTGCATCCCATGGATGTGCAGTAAGAGCTCTGCTTCAAAATGTATATGAAAATCCATCTATTGAAAATTTCTGGAGAGGTTGTGTACCTCCAAATTGTAGTGTTAATATCATAGAAGTGAAAAATAAGATTTCAAAATTAATAGAAGAAGATAAAATATTTTTGATCGAATCAAGTAGCAAAGAGGATTGTAAATATCCGCTTGAATTACAAGAAAGAAAAGGAGAAACCAATGAAAACATCAGATTTTTATTATGATTTACCGGAAGAATTAATTGCGCAGGACCCGCTTGAAGATCGTTCTTCTTCCAGATTAATGTGTTTGGATAAAAAAAGTGGTGAGTTGAAGCATACAAATTTTAAACATATTATTGATTATTTAAATAAGGGAGACTGTCTGGTTATCAATGATACCAAAGTTATTCCGGCAAGACTTTATGGAAGCAAGATTGGAACAAATGCCGGAATTGAAATCCTGCTTTTAAAAAGAAAAGATGGAAATGTATGGGAAACATTGGTAAAACCAGGAAAGAAAGCAAAACCAGGAACAAAAATCAGTTTGGAGACGGTTTATTAATTGGAGAAGTTATTGATATTGTAGAAGAGGGAAACCGCCTGATTCGTTTTAGTTATGAGGGGATCTTTGAAGAAATTCTTGACAAACTTGGAGAAATGCCGCTTCCTCCATATATTACTCATAGGCTTCAGGATAAGGGACGTTATCAGACTGTCTATGCAAAACATGAGGGAAGTGCAGCAGCACCAACAGCAGGGCTTCATTTTACAAAGGAATTATTAGAGCAGATTAAAGAAAAAGGGGTAAATATTGCACATGTTACCCTTCATGTCGGACTTGGAACATTTCGTCCGGTAAAAGTAGATGATGTAGAAAAACATCACATGCATTCTGAATTTTATGTAGTAGAAGAAGACCAGGCAAAATTAATTAATGATACCAAAAAAGCTGGTAAAAAAGTAATTGCGGTTGGAACAACAAGTTGTCGTACATTGGAGTCTGCAACAGATGAAAATGGAATCCTTCAGGCAAAAAGCGGATGGACAGAGATTTTTATTTATCCGGGATATCAATTTAAAATGATTGATGAACTGATTACAAATTTCCATCTTCCGGAATCTACCTTACTGATGCTGGTTTCTGCACTGGCAGGGAAAGAAAACATTATGCATGCTTATGAAGAAGCGGTAAAGGAAAAATATCGTTTCTTTTCCTTTGGAGATGCCATGTATATTCATGATTAAATTAAGATTTGATAGAAAAAGAGATTTATAAAAAAGATGTTCTGTTCACTAAGAAACGTGGCAGAACATCTTTTTATTTTTGACTTGATTAAAACAAAAAGGAAATCATTTATTTAGCGGAGCAAATCACGATAGAATCCCGGATAAGAGATATTAACACAATCTGCATTGGTAATTTCTGTTTCACCGTCTGCAACCAGTCCGGCAACTGCAAAGGACATGGCAATACGGTGGTCGAGATGACTGTCTAAAACAGCACCATGAAGTGGTTTTCCTCCACGGATAATCATTCCATCCTCTGTGCCGGTAATATCACATCCCATTTCGCTTAAATGATGAACGATAATTTCAAGACGGTTGGATTCTTTTACTTTTAATTCTTCCGCATTTCGGATAATTGTTTCTCCATTTGCGCAGGCAGCCATAACTGCAATAACTGGGAGTTCATCAATTAAAGTTGGAATCAGATCTCCTTCAATAACGGTTCCATTTAATTCGCTGTGTTTTACAAGGATGTCTGCGACTGGTTCACCACATTGCGTTCTTGTGTTAAGCAATTCTAAGTTTGCTCCCATTTGTTTGCAGACACGTAAAATTCCATCACGAGTTGGATTGATTCCTACATTTTTGATTAAAAGCTCAGAACCTGGAATTAAAAGTCCCGCTGCAATAAAGAAAGCAGCAGAAGAAATGTCTCCCGGAACTTCTACTTTTTGAGCGGTTAAGACTGGTTCCGGTTCAATTGTTGCAGTTGTACCGCAGGTTTGAACGGAAGCACCAAAAGAGGAAAGCATCAGCTCGGAATGATTACGGGATAAAAATGGTTCGGTAACACTGGTTTTTCCATCCGCATAAAGCCCTGCAAAAAGCACACAGGATTTTACCTGGGCAGAAGCAACCGGAGACTGGTAGGAAATTCCCTTTAACGGCGCACCTTTGATATGAAGTGGTGCACATCCATTATTATGAACACTGGTAATATCAGCACCCATCATAGAGAGTGGTGTCATAATACGTTTCATTGGACGTTTTTGAATCGAAGCATCACCGGTAAGGTCGCAGGAAAAGTTTTGTCCGGCTAAAATACCGGAAATTAATCTTGTCGTTGTACCACTGTTTCCGGCATCTAAAATTTCTTTTGGAGCACTTAAACCGTGCAGTCCTTTTCCATGAACCAGAATTTCATTTTCTGTTTCTTCAATTTCAATCCCCATTTTTTGAAAACAGGAAATGGTAGAGAGGCAGTCAGCACCTTTTAAAAAGTTTGTAATCGAAGTAGTACCATTGGCAAGAGCACCAAGCATAATGCCTCTGTGGGAGATGGATTTATCTCCAGGTACGGTAATTTCTCCTTTTAGAGGATGGGATTTATGAAATAACATATTGTAAACTCCTAACGCTCATAAATAATATAGTTTCGTTTTCTAAGCTGCTCAGAAGCGGCTTTCAGGGCTTCTTCATCGTAGAAATCAATTTTTAAAACACCTTCATCAAATTCACGATTATGAAGAATGCCAATATTTTTAATGCTGATTCCGTTCATGGACAAAATGGTTGCAATTGTGGCAATTGCACCGGTTTCATCTACGATATCGCAGTACAGTGCGAATTCTTTTTGATTGGACCACTTGAAGTGTTATCAAAAGAGTTTCGATAGTCTCTTGAAGAAGAAAACATCTGATAAAGTCCATTGGAATCTTTCTGGTCGATCAGGTATTTTGCCTGTACAATTAAGCGGATAAATTCATCTAATACTTTGGAAATGTTATCAGGGTTTTCCAGACAAATCTGCTGCCACATATAAGGGGAGGAAGAAGCAATTCTGGTAATGTCCTTAAATCCTCCGGCTGCAATACTTTTCATGTGTTCATCTGAAGAATCCAGTTTTTGAACCAGATTGACAAGAGAAGAAGCAACAACATGAGGCAAGTGACTGATTGCCGCAGTAATATAGTCATGTTCCTGAGCAGTAAGAATCATAGGAAGTGCTCCAATCGAGCTTACCAGTTCGCTGTACCGGCTAATTTTATCCAGACTGGCTTCCTCTGACGGTGTTAAAATATAATAAGCATTTTCAATTAAATGGTCGGAAGAATAAGCGTAACCTGTTTTTTCACTTCCTGCCATCGGATGTCCGCCGATAAAATTTGCGGCCATGGAGAGTTTCGTAATTTCTTTGTGAATTTCTCCTTTGACACTGCCGACATCTGTTAAAATACAGCCTGGACGGATTTTCGTTTTCAGCCATTTTAAACATTCAATATTGTAGTCTACTGTGGCACAGAGAAAGATATAATCACAGAGCGAAAATTTGCTGTCCATTTCTTCGCAGGCAATGTCAACAATGCCTTCAAAGACAGCATCGTCTAAAGTTTCCCGTGTTCGATTGTATGCGATAATCTGATAATCTGGGTGGAATTTTTTGATGGCTTTCGCAATAGAACCACCGATTAACCCAAGACCAATAAAACCAATTGTTGTCGTTTCCATGAAAATCTCCTTCTTTTTTCGGTAATCAGACAAGACTGATGCAGTGTCGTCAAAAATGAATCAAATACGGCACAAGTCTGTCAAACATAACTATTTTATGACATCTTGAAAGAAAAGTCAACGGTTTGACGCTTTAAAGCGTTGCGTTGGCACTTTGCATAATGAAAATGAAAAGAAATGAAAAAATACCTTGTTTAAATTGAATAAAATACTTGAAAAATTGTTTTTTTTTAGTAAAATATATACATATTAAATTTTAGGAGGTATTACATATGGACGTTTTTAGAAGTGACAGAATTAGAAATGTGGTCCTGCTTGGTCACGGCGGTTCCGGTAAGACAAGTCTGGTCGAGGCAATGGCTTATTTATCAGGAATAACAAACCGTTTAGGTAAAGTTACAGATGGTAACACGGTCAGTGATTATGATAAAGAGGAAATCAAAAGAAAATTCTCAATCACAACTTCAGTAGTGCCAATCGAATGGGGAAAAGTAAAAATTAATGTGCTGGATACACCAGGCTATTTCGACTTCGTGGGGGAAGTAGAAGAAGCAGTGGCAGCAGCAGATGCAGCAATTATCGTTGTTTCCGGAAAAGCAGGGGTTCAGGTCGGAACACAAAAAGCATGGGAGATGTGTGAAAAATATAATCTGCCTCGTATGTTTTTTGTAACAGAGATGGATTTAGACCATGTCAGTTATCGTAAAGTAGTAGAAGACTTAACGGAACTGTATGGAAAGAAAATTGCACCGATCACATGCCGATTCGTGAAAATGAACAGTTTGTTGGTTATGTAAATATCGTAAAACAGGCCGGCAGACGCTACGTTGAAAGAGGACAGAAAAAAGAATGTCCGGTTCCGGACTACCTCGAAGAATATCTGGAAAAATACCATGATATCTTAATGGAATCTGTTGCAGAAATCAGTGAAGAATTTATGGAGCGTTATTTTGCAGGAGAAGAATTCTCTGTAGCAGAAGTTTCCGCAGCTCTGAAAATGAATATCTCTGATGGAAGTATTATTCCGGTGTGCATGGGTTCTACCGTAAATGTACAGGGTGTTGCAAACCTGCTTGATGATATTTGCGGTTATTTCCCAAGTCCGGCTCAGAAAACCTGTGCAGGAATGAATATGAAAACAAATGATATCTATGAAGCAAATTATGATTTTGCAAAAGCAAAATCTGCTTATGTATTTAAAACAATTGTTGACCCATTCATTGGAAAATATTCTCTGATTAAAGTCTGCTCAGGTGTTATCAAAGGGGAAGATACTCTTTATAATCCGACAAAAGATGCAGATGAAAAACCTGGAAAAATCTATGTATTACAGGGTGGAAAACCAATTGAAGTTCCGGAACTTCATGCCGGTGATATCGGTGCAATTGCAAAATTAAATACAGTGGCAACAGGTGATACTCTTTCTACAAGAACGACTCCTGTTGTGTTTGGAAAGACAGAGATTTCTGTTCCATATACCTGCAAACGTTATAAAACTGTGAATAAAGGCGATGAGGATAAGGTATCTCAGGCACTTTCCAGAATGATGCAGGAGGATCAGACACTGCGGATTGAAAATGATTCTGCAAACCGTCAGACCTTGATGTATGGTATCGGAGAACAGCATCTTGACATTGTATGCAGTAAATTAAAAGAACGTTATAAAGTAGATATTGTGCTTTCAAAACCAAAAGTTCCATTTAGAGAAACAATTCGTAAAAAAGCCGACGTAGATGCAAAATATAAGAAACAGTCCGGTGGACATGGACAGTATGGTCATGTAAAAATGACATTTGAACCATCTGGTGATTTAGAGACTCCTTATGTATTTGAACAGACCGTTGTTGGTGGTGCAGTTCCGAAAAACTATTTCCCGGCAGTAGAAAAAGGAATTCAGGAATCAGTCTTAAAAGGACCTTTAGCTTCTTATCCGGTTGTCGGTGTGAAAGCAACTTTATACGATGGTTCTTATCATCCGGTTGACTCTTCTGAAATGGCATTTAAAACAGCCGCAATTCAGGCATTTAAGAAAGGCTTTTTGGAAGCTTCTCCAGTATTGTTAGAGCCGATTGTATCTATGAAAATCAATGTTCCGGACAAATATACCGGTGACGTTATGGGTGATTTGAATAAACGAAGAGGACGTGTTCTTGGAATGAATCCAGATGCCCAGCATAAAGGCTGTACAATCGTAGAAGCGGATATTCCGATGCTTTCGATTTACGGATATTCAACAGACCTGCGCTCTATGACAGGAGGAAGCGGAGTGTTCTCTTATGAGTTTGCCCGTTATGAGCAGGCACCGTCTGATATTCAGGAACAGGAAATTAAAGCTCGTCAGGAAGAAGGAGCAGACGCTTAAAATAATTTAAGAAAACTTAAGAAGATATCTCGAAAGATTGGGCTTTCGGGATATCTTTTTTTCGGTTTTGTGTTACACTGTACCGTAACACAAAAAAAGAAGGAATTTAGATTTATGAAAAAGAAATTATTAGCAGGAATTGCTGTTCTTTTGCTGGCATTTTTATATTATTATATTGAACTGCCTGCAATTAATATCCATGAAAGTGGATTCTGGTTTTTCCTTGTCGCAGTAATTGGAATTATTGTGGTTGTTTATGCAATTCGGAAAAGACTTTATGGAACAATTCAATTAAAACAAAGCAAAGGAATCAAAGCAGGTGTTATTTTAATGCTTGGAATCATTGCAGTATATGCGGTGGGTTCTCTGCTTTCTTCTCCAATTATCAATGCAAAGAAATATCAAAATCTTGTGACACCGGAGGAACGGGATTTTACAGAAGATATCCAGGAAATCAGTTTTAATCAGATTCCGCTTCTGGATAAAGATTCTGCAGTATTACTGGGAAATCGAAAAATGGGAAGTATGGTAGATATGGTTTCTCAGTTTGAAGTCAGTGATTTGTATTCTCAGATTAATTATCAGGGACAGCCGTATCGTGTCACACCACTGGTGTATGCAAATGCAATTAAATGGCTGACCAATCAAAAAGACGGAATTCCGGCTTATATTCGGATTGATATGGCAACACAGAATACGGAACTGGTAAAGCTGGAGGATGGAATTAAGTATTCAGAGTCAGAGCTGCTTAATCGGAATATTTACCGACATCTTCGTTTCCGCTATCCGACGTATATGTTTGACCAGTTGAGCTTTGAAATTAATGATGATGGAGTACCATATTGGATTTGTCCGGTAAAGAAATTTAATATTGGTTTATTTGGCGGACAGACTATTGGAAAAGTAGTGCTTTGTAATGCAATTACCGGTGAGACAGAAGAATATAAAATAAAAGACTGTCCGCAGTGGGTAGACCGTGCTTATCCGGCAGACTTATTGATTGACGTATATAACTATCATGGTACATTGAAGAATGGATTTTTTAATAGTGTGCTGGGGCAGAAAGGGTGTTTAAAGACAACCGATGGATATAATTATCTGGCACTTGAAGATGATGTATGGGTTTACACCGGAATTACATCAGTAAGTGGAGACCGTTCCAATGTTGGATTTGTATTGATGAATCAGCGTACAATGGAAACCAGATATTATTCCTGTGCCGGAGCAGAGGAATATTCTGCTATGGAATCGGCAGAAGGACAGGTACAGAACTTAAAATATACCGCAGCTTTTCCATTGTTATTAAATATTTCAAACGAGCCGACTTATTTTATGGCACTCAAGACGGAGCCGGTTTGGTGAAAAAATATGCGATGGTTAATATTCAGAAATATCAAAATGTTGCAATCGGTGATACCGTATCAGAGTGTGAGAAAGCTTATGTCAAACTGCTTGCCTCTAATGGAATTACTTCAACAGATGAAAAAAGTACAGGAACAAATGAAATCAGTGGAAAAATCAAGAGAATTGGACAGGCGGTCATGGATGGAAATTCCCATTTTTATCTTGCGTTGGAAGAAAACGATGAGGTTTATGATGTGCCAGTCGTGGATTATCCGGAAATTGTGACTTATGATGTGGGAGATGAGATTACTCTGGAATATAGTGAAGATTCACCGGCAAATGTAGTTCTTGGAATAAAATAAAGTGGTTTTTTGGATTCTTACTTGACAAATACAAGGGTTCTGGGTAGAATAACAATAGTTAAAGAGAGTAGAAAATACTCTGAAACATGAAAAAAACATTGAAGAGGAAGAGTACACATGGTTCTTTAATACAGAGAGCTGCCGGCAGGTGAAAGGCAGTGAGAAGAAATGTGGAACTGGCCTTGGAGTTCCTTTGCAGAACGGAAGAATTTCTTAGTAAGAAAAGGCGGGAGTTCCCGTTACAGAATCAATGAGTGCATCTGTAGATATAGAGATACAGATGAATTAGAGTGGTACCACGGAATGAATCTAAGACCCTTTCGTCTCTAAAAGTTTAGTGACAAAAGGGTCTTTTTATTTCATGGTAAATAATGTATTCTCAGAGTCTTTTTAGAGTTAGTAAAGGACTTTGAAAGCGCATAATAACAATTAGGAGGAAACAACAATGGCAGTACCTTATAATCATAAGGCAATTGAACAGAAATGGAGAGAAAACTGGGAAGCAAAACCGGTAAACGTAGATGACGGTAAAAAACCGAAATATTATTGTCTGGATATGTTCCCATATCCGTCAGGAAATGGACTTCATGTAGGACATTGGAGAGGATATGTTATCTCTGATGTGTGGAGTCGTTATAAAATGATGCAGGGTTATTACCTGATTCATCCAATGGGCTGGGATGCATTCGGTCTTCCGGCTGAAAACTATGCAATCAAAATGGGAGTACATCCGGCAAAATCAACTGCACAGAACATTGCAAATATCAAGAGACAGATTAATGATATCGCAGCAATTTATGACTGGGATAGAGAAGTAAATACAACAGACCCGAATTTCTACAAATGGACTCAGTGGATTTTTGTAAAAATGTTTAAAGAAGGTCTTGCTTACGAAAAAGAATTCCCGATTAACTGGTGTCCGTCCTGTAAAACAGGTCTTGCAAATGAAGAAGTAGTAAACGGATGCTGTGAACGATGTGGAGCGACTGTAACAAAGAAAAATCTTCGTCAGTGGATGCTTCGTATCACAAAATATGCAGATCGTCTGTTATCCGATTTGGATAAATTAGACTGGCCGGAAAAAGTTAAGAAAATGCAGTCTGACTGGATTGGAAAATCCTATGGTGCAGAAGTTGACTTCAAGGTTGATGGAAGAGAAGATAACATTACGGTTTATACAACGAGACCGGATACCTTACATGGTGCAACCTTTATGGTATTAGCTCCGGAACATAAACTGGCTGCATCTCTTGCAACAGAAGAAACAAAAGAAGCAGTAGAAAAATATATTTATGATTCCTCTATGAAATCAAATGTTGACCGTCTGCAGGATAAAGAGAAAACAGGTGTATTTACAGGAAGTTATGCAATCAACCCATTAAATGGAAAGAAAGTTCCAATCTGGCTTTCTGATTATGTACTGGCTGATTATGGTACAGGTGCAATTATGTGTGTACCGGCTCATGATGACCGTGACTTTGAATTTGCAAAGAAATTTGATATCCCGATTATTCAGGTTATCGCAAAAGATGGAAAAGAAATTGAAAACATGACTGAGGCTTATACCGATGCAGTTGGAACAATGATTAATTCCGGTGAATGGAATGGCATGGAATCTTCTGTATTGAAAAAAGAAGCACCGGCTATGATTGAAAAAATGGGATTCGGAAGAAAAACAGTAAACTACAAACTGCGTGACTGGGTATTCTCCCGTCAGCGTTACTGGGGTGAACCAATTCCGATTATCCATTGTCCTCATTGCGGAAATGTACCGGTTCCGGAAGACCAGCTTCCATTAACTTTACCGGAAGTAGAATCTTACGAGCCAACAGGTACAGGAGAATCTCCACTTGCTGCAATTGATGAATGGGTAAATACAACTTGTCCGGTTTGTGGTGCGCCTGCAAAACGTGAAACGAATACTATGCCTCAGTGGGCTGGTTCTTCCTGGTATTTCCTGCGTTATGTAGATAACAAAAACAACGAAGAATTAGTTTCAAAAGAAAAAGCAGATAAATATCTTCCGGTTGATATGTATATCGGTGGAGTGGAACATGCAGTACTGCATCTGTTATATTCTCGTTTCTATACAAAATTCTTGTATGATATCGGAGTAATTGACTTTGATGAGCCGTTCCACAAACTGTTCAATCAGGGTATGATTACAGGTAAAAACGGTATCAAGATGAGTAAATCAAAAGGAAATGTAGTATCTCCGGATGATTTAGTAAGAGATTACGGCTGCGATTCCTTAAGATTGTATGAACTCTTTGTAGGACCTCCGGAATTAGATGCAGAATGGGATGACAGAGGAATTGATGGTGTTTACCGTTTCTTAAATCGTTTCTGGAAATTGGCTATTGATAGCAAAGAAGCAGGAGTTGCCGAGACAAAAGAAATGATAAAACTGCGCCATAAACTGGTATATGATATCACACAGCGTCTGGAAAGCTTCAGCTTAAATACTGTTATTTCCGGATTCATGGAATACAACAATAAGTTAATTGAACTTGCAAAGAAAACAGGTGGAATCGATAAAGAAACAATCGAGACATTTGTAAAACTGCTTGCACCATTTGCTCCGCATATCACAGAAGAGTTATGGGCAGAATATGTCACACAGATTCTGTATTCCATACACAGTGGCCGGTAGCAGATGAAGAAGCAATGAAAGATGACGAAATTGAAATTCCGGTACAGATTAACGGAAAAACAAAAGTAATTATCAGCATTTCGGCAGAAGCAACCAAAGAAGAAGCAATTGAAGCAGGAAAAGCCGCAGTTGCAGATAAACTGACAGGAAATATCGTAAAAGAAATCTACGTTCCGAAGAAGATTATTAATATTGTTATGAAATAAGTTAAGTAATGATTAGTTAGAAAATAGCACCTCATAAGCTTTGCTGGAGCGGAGGTGCTATTTTCTATGTGTATAATTCAGAATTGCGATGAGTAAACTACAAGCTGTTAATATAATCATAAATTCTTCATATGTACTCATATAGCACCACCTCCGAACAGGCTCGGAACGGGTGCAGCACGTCCCCCCGGCTTCCCGGTTAAGTATATTATATTTTCAAGGTATTGTTTGACACGAAATCAAACGCAGCATATAATAAAAAATGTTCATATGTTATTCATAGACACCCTCTTTGAGCGGTAGTAAATGAATTTTATAGTACTCCTGAAGACAGGGGTGCTATTTTAATTTCTACAAGAAAATTGTACCGGCACAAAAGTAAAAGACAGCGTAATTCCCAAGTAGGGAGCGGCGTTGTACTCTGGCCGGATTCTGGGAATTAATTCTTATCTGGTTCTTTCTGGTTGGGTGATAGTGCTTCATCTGGAACGGTTTCTTCCTGATCAGGAGGGGTGTCAGTTCTATATTCAGGGATTTTTAATAAATCACATGAGTAGTTATATAGTTTTTCTTGGCCTTGCTTGTTTAATTTTTTCAGATTGTTATTTATTTTTTTAGAAACCATATCTTGCTTGCTTACTTTTTCAGTAGATGGTCCCATTAATCTGATTGGAGAAAATCTGGTTGGAGAAAATTTGACCTCCTTTATTTCTTCTCCACATTGCTTTGAAATAGCTTCTAAAAATTTCTTTTTATGAATATCATCAAGCAAATTATATATGTCTCCTGTTCCAAATTTAGAATCGAAATAAGAGTTTTCCAAAAATAAAACCCCATCTTTCAC
>ENA-OQCN01001390-OQCN01001390.1-human-gut-metagenome-genome-assembly--contig:-NODE-1390-length-12086-cov-5.742537_pt1 | contig 12086 bp, 13 predicted proteins | sample MGYA00242497_ERZ504576 | MGnify/ENA primary metagenome ERZ504576 (study PRJEB26092, sample SAMD00036296) | human gut metagenome | host: Homo sapiens | study: EMG produced TPA metagenomics assembly of...
ATGTTCTTCAAACATATCATCAAGTGCCCTTCTATATTCTTCAAGTGCCTTCTGTGCTTCTTCCCTGGCACTCTCCATCGATACATCATAAAAATGCTGCAGTTTTTCTTCCGTTGTCATGTCCATCACCTTCTTATTTCTGAATCATTTATAATTTCAGACCGATTGCTTCATTTACATAAGATAAAATAAAATCTTCTGCTCTTCCGGTACCATGTCTGTCCGGAATCTCAACAAGAAGCGGCAGGCGATGGTTCAGACGCACATCATCAATGATTTCCGGAAATTCACGGCCAAACTTCTCAGTCAGAAGAATAATGCCATTTTCCTTATTTGCGATAGCATCTTCCAGTGCCCTTCTAAGTTCCTCCCGCTCATGTACCACAACACCCTCTACTCCTGCCAGTCTCATACCGGTGTAGGTGTCAATATTATCACTGATTAAAAACATTTTCATAAATGCCCGCTCCTTTCCCATTCTATCCTGCCGCTGTTTTTAGTCTCAATTAAATTTAACCAAGGCGTCCTAAAATCATGAAAGAAATAATCAGACCATAAAGTGCAATACCTTCTGCCATGGCTACGAAAATCATAGATTTACCAAATAAAGAACCATCTTCACTGATTGCTCCAAGTGCTGCACTTGCTGAACTTGCTACCGCAATACCGGAACCGATACCGGAAAGACCGGTAACGAGTGCTGCTCCGATGTAGCCAAGACCGGTTGCAAGACCAGATGCTGCTGCGTCAGATGCTGCGTTTGCTGTTACTGTTCCGCCAAGCATAACAACAGTTGCCACAAGTAAGGTTCCAAAAAAGAAGAAACAATTCACTCCCAGAGATGTTTTATAACGTTTTTTATTTTTCTCTCCAAGGAAAAATGCTCCAAATGGAAGAATAATGCTTAAAATCAATGCTGCTGCAATTGTGATTTGAATAATACCTGTCATAATAAAAGTCCTCCTGCTCTCGCTTCTGTTTTTACTTAATGATTTGTTTTTACTTAATGATTTGTTTTTACATTTTTTAAAAATGGCTTAAATTCACGTCCACTGCCCTTATAAAAGCGGCTGAACATTTCATAATATTCCAGACGAAGAACCTGAATTCCTACAATCAGACCTTCCATAGCACATACAAATGCATTTCCAAGAATAATAATCAGCCAGTTGATACTGCCTCCGCTCTCTGCTCCCGCAAGCATCAATACAACTCCCATCATTGCGGCATGGCTGACTGCAAATGCCCCCACACGCACGAAAGAAAGTGTATTCGAGAGATAACTTAACATTACCTCAAACAACTCAAAGAAACTTTGAACAAAATACATTGCTTTTCCGCCCTCAATTGCCGGTGTTTTCTTTTCCACAATACGGGTCAACGGCTCTTTTAACATAATTAAAATCAGAGGAATTACAAACATTACAACTAATACTACTGTTGCCGGAAGTGCATGTCCTGTGATATAAAGTAAAATCGTAACGGTCAATGCGCCATAAAATACCAATCCACAGATTGCATTCTGGCTGAAAATTATATTTTCGATATCTCGACTTCTTACTGCATTGATAATGTTAAATATCATCGTAAGCAGAATCAGGAACATACCAAATACAATTGCAACTACGAATACCGTATTCATATTTCCAAGACCCGGTATCAACAGCATTGCCTCCGATGGTTTCAGCCACAAGGCGGGGATTAAATCCTCAAATCCAAAAAAACTTCCATACATAAAACCAAATATCGTAGAGAACACACCTGCACAGCCGATAATCGCTGCCAAATCCATGTTTTTAACTTTATAAAGGATGAGTCCACCGATTGCTAATAATAATCCCTGTCCGACATCTCCGAACATCGCCCCAAAAATAAAGGAATAGGTAATTGCCACAAAGATTGTCGGGTCCATCTCGTTGTAGGCGGGAAGTCCATACATCTTAATATACATTTCAAATGGCTTAAATATCTTCGGATTTTTCAGTTTTGTAGGCGGTTGAACATTGATGTTATACTTATCATCTTCAATAATACAAAACAGATTTGCATCATTTTCAATTTCTTTTGCAAATGCGATAGAATCTTCTTCCGTCATCCATCCGCATAAAATATAAAACGTTTCGTGATGCTCTTTTACGCAGGCCGCCACTTTACGTACATCAAAGTTAACCGACAGTGCACTTAATTTCTCTTTTGCAGAAAAAACAGATACTGCATCTTTTTTCAACAATTCAGAAGCCTGGCTCTTATATTCTGCAATTTTCTTATCTACTGCATTTAACTCTACCCTTAACTTATCGTAGATTTCCTGTGGAGTTCCATAGTAATAATCTTTCTTTAAATAAATTCGTTCAAAATGCAGAGAAGAAAAAACTGCATCGACTTCTTCCATCCTGGTCCACGGCACAAAATAAACACCCCACACATACTCATCTTCGTGGCACGGATAAAACCAAGTGTCCAGACTATCATATACATAAGTCTTAAACTTTTCATAGTATTCTCTGGCAATTCTTCCAAACCTCACCTGCACAAAACGATAATGCACCAGCTGGTCAATATCGCCTGGAAGTTTTAAAAACGGACTGACCAGATTTAAATCTTCTACTATTTTCGTTCGTTTTTTGTTTTCTTCTTCACACTTTACATTAATTTCCGACAGCTCACTTCCAAGTCTGTCAATCAATTCCGTGGCTTCTTCTAAAGAGATATCCCGTAATTTCAGCTGTTTTTCCTCTCCAAGAAGTCCCGTAAATTCTTCTGCTTTTGCAAGCACCTCTTTATACGGATTAATCTGTATAAAAGGAGACAGGTTTTGTACCTGATTCAGCTGTGCCATTGCATTTTCCAGATGAATCTCATATTTTGCCAGATATTGGTTAACCACTCGGTCAATATCAGCCTTCGGACCAGTAATGCTTAAGAACTTCATTTTCTCAATCATGTCTGCTACCTCCGGTTTAATTTCTATGAATATATTCCAATGTCTCAGCCGGAGCCAAACCATAGCGGATACACTCGATTGCTGTTGTCAGCCGATCCACCTCATGCTCCTTATGATAAAAGTAGGAATATATCATGATTACAGAATGTGGATACTTTCTTGCTTCCGTCTCTAAAATCGTCCTCATGCTGAAATTATAATATTCTTCCAGCTTATCAGGTGTCAGTTCCGGATAATGCTTTTTATATGCCGTAGTATCAAGTACCCTGCGAAACTCCTCCTCATCCACAGCTTCTACAAGTTCTGTAATTTCTTTTGTTGAAAGTTTGTAACGCACCGGACTGAGCAACGCATAAATATCTGCCGGTGCCATGTGGTAATATTTTTTGGAACGATAAATCCACTGAAGATTTAACATATCAAATTTATTACCATAAGCCTTTATAATCTCTTCTAAATCTCTCTTCTTAAACAGTTTATCTTTCATTCTCCAGATATTTGCAAAATAATACTGGTCAAGCGCCATTCCATAATCAAACAACAATGGATGATACTCCTGTCCAATCCTTGAAAGCGGTGCATAATACTCTGTTCCTTTTAAATTAGAAACAAATTCTTCAACCGTCGCTGATTTGGTCAGTTTCTCTAAATTTAATTTGGAATGTTTATCAAAGAAATCCTGAAACAGTGATAAATCAAGTCCATCTCCACTTCCATCAAAGATTTTTCTCAGACAGTCCTTCATAACCGCAATTTCATATCGTTTAAAATACAAATCCATAAAGGTTCTCTGCGATGGATTTGCGAATCGGTAAATCTTTGCAAAATTTTGATGGATGGTATGGGTCAGAAGTTTTTCAATCTCTCCACGATGCAGACTGCTTTCATCGAGATCCGCCCACAGCTTTGCAAATCCAGGCTGTCTTTTTAAATATGCAACTACCTGTGTCACGGATTCCATCTGTGCGATTTCCTGATATTGTTTTTCTGTCATCAGCCGGCTCTGCATCGCTCGGATTTTTGTTGAAAGACCACTGTAAGATAACAGAGTTCCCATAATATCACATCCTTAATATTTTGTCGTATAACTCCTGCACCATTGCCTCGACACGCTGTTCGTATCCGGCTTCCATTTTTTTTAAGGTTGCCTCCGTCTGCTGTTTCTGTAAAAGCAGTTCCTGCTCCATATCCACTTCAAGCCCTTTTCGTATCCCCTCCAATTTTTCTTCTGTCTTTTTGTCCACCTCGTCATCAAAGGCTTTTATCCTGGCTTCATTTTCTAAAGAAAGGCTTTTTTTCTCCTCCACCACATTTTCCATTATTTTGGAGGCAGCCAATTCTATTTCTGCCAGCTTACTAATTACATCATCCATGCAAGCTCCTCCTTGTTTTAAGTGAAATCTTAAGTTAAACTATTTTTTAACTATATTCTACTACTTGTCTCCTATCATACACTATTTTCAGAAAAAATCCATAGATTTTTTCATAAATTTTCTATTAAATTATACAACTTTCCTAAACCCCTCCTGCCTTTTTTGTCTATTTTTCTACACATTTCTTCTGTTTTGACGAATAGGCTTTGACAAACAATTTCAGATTCAGTATACTGTATCAGATATTAGTCACGATATATAAATCACGATAGAAAGGCTGGAACAAAATATGCGTTTAAGAAATATTCCAGGAGCAAAGGATGCCATCGAAAGCAGTCCTTATGTCATTCACGAACCGGCACAAAATAAAGGTCGTTGGAATGAAATCTTTAAAAACAATCATCCAATTCACATTGAAGTTGGAATGGGAAAGGGACGTTTTTTAATGGATCTTGCTTCCCAGAATCCGGATATCAACTATATCGGATTTGAAATGTACGACAGTGTTCTTTTGCGTGCCCTTCAAAAAATGGAAGAACGTGCTGAAAATGGAAACACTCTTCCAAATGTTTTCTTTGTCCGCATGGACGCAAGAGAACTTCCACTCATTTTTGACGCAGAGGAAGTCGATAAGATTTATCTGAACTTTTCAGATCCATGGCCAAAAGAACGCCATGCCAAACGCCGTCTTACTTCACGTCAGTTTTTAGAACGCTATGATGCAATTTTAAAATCAGACGGAGTCATTGAATTTAAGACCGACAATCGCCCGCTCTTTGATTTCTCTTTAGAGGAAGTCAATGAAAGCAAATGGCATCTGGTCGAATGGACTTACGACCTCCATCACAACGAAAAAATGAATGTCGGTAATATTATGACCGAATACGAAGAAAAATTCTCTTCTGAGGGAAATCCAATCTGTAAATTAATTGCAGCAAGATAAGATTTCTTTTCATATACTTAAATAAAAAGGAATCTTTGCTTTGTCAAAAAAGAAATCTTTACAGACCACACTCTCTATCTGGGCTTACACCAATCGAAAAATGGGAAAACAGGCGGCACGAATTATGAAGGCCGCCATGGAAGCCGAGAAATCGCTGCAATATTTGAAGAAAAAACGCTAAAAAACTCTAATTGATGCCTACGAATTGCTTCGCTGTAAAACAGCTCTCGCAATTCTATAAACATTCAAATTCCGCTGATTTACTACGTAAATCGCTACATTTTCATGTTTAGGCGGCCCCAAAGTCAAAAATCTTGTCGTGCAAGCCCGAACGATTTTTGAACTTTTTGACCTTGGCATCATGTTTTTAAATAAAAACAAAAAATACAATAAATTCCCCTTGCATTTTTTCGTTTATTCCAGTATAATAAGTTTTGCATTAAAGAAATGGAATAACGAATGCGCTTTTAGCTCAGTTGGTAGAGCAGTAGACTCTTAATCTATTTGTCCAGGGTTCGAGTCCCTGAAGGCGCACTAAAAGCACTGTTTTTGCAGAGACTTGATACTGCGGGGACGGTGTTTTTTTGTGTCCTTTATGAAGTTTTATAGAATTTCATTATTTTCTGATATTATATTTAGTTTTCTCATGATTTCATACAATTTAAGTATTTATTCCCCAATAATTGAATTTGACTCTCGTGATTTTTTTGTCCACAAAGTTATCCACAAATCCACTTTTATAACTTATGCACAAACGTCTGTTTGGCTCGAATCTTATGTAAATCAAAAAAGTTATCCACATTTTCCACACGAATGTGGATAACTTTGTGGATAACTTGATTTTACAGCCTTTTATCCACAATAAAATGTGGATAACTTTTTCCGTATTTTTCGTGATTTTGACCACTTTTTAAAATCTTTTGTGCACTTTTTTTCCGTGAATATTCTGAAAATTATATTTCTTATCCGAGAACTTTTACCCCGCCTTTTTGACGTACTTTTAATACCTGACAAGAACCATGTCCAAATACTTTGTCCATTCTTCTCTTATACTCTTCTACGAAATCATTTTCTACGAATGCCTGAATTGTTCCGGCAAATCCACCACCATGTACTCTGCACACGCCATGTTTTCCTAAAATTCTCTCACTTCCTGCGAGTGCAACAGAAACGGCCTGCTGATTTAAGTCATTTGTAGTATATACATTCTGAAGATATTTAAAAGAAGAGTTACCGGATTCTTTTACCAGTTCAAGAAATTCTTTGAAGTCTCCTGCTTTTAAAGAATCCACTTCTTTCTGTACTCTGGTTTCTTCTTCTATAAAATGAATCGCACGAAGCACCGGACGGTCTCCTAACAGACCACGCATTGCAGAAATCTGGTTATAAAATTCTTCTTCCGGAACTTCTCTTAAAAAATTCTTTTTAAAAAATTTCGCTACTTTTTTCATATCTGCCGGAATCTGTGCATAATCATCTGTCAAATCTGCATGAGATGCTTTTGTATCTACAATACATAAGCTGTACTGATAAGCTTCAAAATCAGATGGTACTTTTTCTACTACCGGCTCTTCCGGATTTTTAAAATCAATATGAATCATACCACCAACGGAACATGCCATCTGGTCCATCAGTCCGCATGGCTTGCCAAAGTATACATTTTCTGCAAACTGACCGGACTGTGCAATCACTACCGGGTCAATTTTTCCGTCATTAAACATACCGGAAAGAATGGTTCCCACGATTACTTCAAAAGCTGCTGAGGATGAAAGTCCTGCACCAATCAATACATCGCTGGTTACGTAAGCCTGAAATCCTTTTACTTCATAACCCTTTCCTTTTAAATCTGCGGTTACACCACGGATTAAAGCAGCAGTTGTTCCTTCTTCTTCATGTCTGGCTTCTAAATCATCAATCTCAACATCCACCATGTCATATCCTTCAGACATTACATGAATATTTTCATCTTTTGAAGCTCCTACTACTGCGAGTGCATCCAGATTGATAGAAGTTGCAAGTACCATTCCATGTTGATGGTCTGTATGGTTTCCACCTACTTCACTTCTTCCCGGAGCGCTATAGATTTCCACTTCGCCTTCTCCGAATGTTTCCTCATATTTTTTGATTGTCTCAATATAACGTTTTCTCTGATAGTCCAGTTTTTCCGCATCCACATATAAATCTAAGAGAACGCTGTCATATTTTCCCTGTTCCAGTTCTTCTACCAGTACTTTTGTGTTTTTCATCAAAAAGTTCCTCCTTAATCCTCTTTTTGCCATGTGTTATTATGTGTTTCCCTGTCCCTTATGCAAGTTCAGATAGATATTTCTGCGCACTGTAAACTGCATTTGCGCCATCTGAAACCGCTGTCACCACCTGGCGCAGTGCCTTTGTCCGGATATCTCCTGCTGCATAAATTCCCGCAACATTGGTTCTACAATCTTCCTCCGCTGCGATATAGCCTGCTTCGTCGAGTTGAATCAAGTTCTGAAATTCTTTGGTATTCGGAACTGCTCCAACTGCAACAAACACTCCATCTACCGAAAGCTCACGTTTTTCCTGAGTCTTCTGATTCTTTATCTGAAGTGTTTCTACCTCACTGTTTCCCTTTATCGCTTCTGCTACAGTATCCCACAAAATCTCAACATTTTCAAGTTTATCAAGGACTGACTGCAGAGATTTGGATGCTTTTAACGAATCTCTCCTGTGAATCATGTACACTTTTTTACAAATGCGTGAAAGGAAAATCACATCTTCCACTGCTGAATCTCCGCCTCCGATTACTGCTGTCACCCGCTCTCTGAAAAATGCACCGTCACAGGTTGCACAATAGGAAACACCCATTCCCTGAAATTCTTCTTCTCCAGGAATTTCAAGCAGCCTCGGGCTTGATCCTCCTGCAAGAATCACAGTCTTAGCAAGATATTCTCCCTTTCTCGTGATTACTTTTTTAAGCTTTCCATCTAACTGAATTTCCTGTACTTTATCTCTTACAAACGGAACTTCAAATTTATCTACGTGTTCCCGGAATTTTTCACCCAGCTCATATCCGCCGATTCCCGGCAGCCCCAGATAGTTATCCACCTCATAGGTTTTTACAATCTGTCCACCGCTTGCAAAATCTCTCTCAATCACCAGCACAGAAAACTCTGCACGCTTTGCATAAACCGCCGCACTCATTCCTGCCGGACCTGCTCCGATAATTACCATATCATAAATTTTTTCTTCCATACCTGTTATCTCTTCTTTCTTGAATTTATTCCTGTTCCGGAAGAGTATCACTGCCTGACATTGCAGAAGCCTCTACACTTTTTTCATCCTCTTCCGATAACATTTTCTCTTCCAGTCCTTCCGGACTGTTACTCAGCTCAATTTCACGCACCAATTTTAAATTTTTATCTACAAAAATCCGCACATAATCCCGTTTTTCTTCATCTGCATAAAGATAATAAGAAACTCCTTCTTCGTCCTCTTTTGTTTCATATTTTGCATCCGATAACGCTTCTTTCATACTTTCTTCATTCATTCCAAGCGTAATCCCTCTGTAAATCTGAATCGGCACTTTTGTCACATCAAAATCTCCATGCAGATTGGTAAGAAAACTATTTTTAATCGGAACTGCACTCTTAGAGTAATTATTCACAACACCATATAACGTCTGTCCGTCTTTTTCCAATGTTACATAGCCATGCGTCCTGCCTTTACCGAAGTATCGGAACCTTCTTCATCGATTTTCCATCCGTTTTTGATAAATTCAGAAACCGGTGCCGGAAGCTGATAAAAATCTCCATCAAACTGCACGATAAAATCCAGTGGATTCTCTGAAAAAGCTTCCGGAGCCTGATAGTCACTCACTTCTTTTGGCACGTCTTTGCTGGTTTCTTCCGGTTCAGAATCCCTGTAATTTTTCAGCACTGCTTTTTCAAGGACTTCATCTTCAATGTCAAATACCAAATCCGCTTTCTTATAAATTCCATATTCATAGGTTACATAAACCCAGTCTTTTTCCTCATACTGGTCATCCGGGTCTCCATACGCATCTAAAACATCATCTAATGTGGATTCTCCACTGTGATTTTTCCAGGCAGTTGATAAACCATATTATCCTTATCCGTATTTTCCAGTGTCACTCCCCCAACACTGCATGCGCCAAGCTGCTGTTTTTCTCCATCCAGATTCACAATATCCACAATCAGTTCTTTTTCCTCGTTCTTTAATGTCTCCCCCTCCAAAAACGAATCACCATCCAGCATTTCTTCCGACTCGGCACGCTCATAAGACCATCCAGTCTCCTTCCAATCATCCAGTGCCTGCGGCAAATGAAAAACCGTATCATTTATTGCAAATTCAAAATCATATAAGTTTTTCGACAGTTTTACATCATAGTTCTTCTCTTCTTCTGGCGTGTCTTCCGTTTCGTCCCGTGATGTTTCTTCTCCCTTTCCGGTCTGTGGTTTTTCCTGTGTGTTCTGGCATCCTCCAAGTATCATTCCCACTGCCAGAAATAAAACCAGCATCTTCTTTTTCACCTTGCATTTCCTCCCTTATTTTAGAGTTCACTTCTTCATTAGCTTATCACAAGTCTCTGCCTTTTTCCAGCAGAGGCTTTTTCCAATTTTTCTGTATTTGGTAAAGCGGACATCGCAATCCGCTTCGCTACTTGCTCATGAACGCAGTCGCTTCGCGATCTGCGCACTTGAAGCAGGGGAATGTTTATCTGCATTCATACTCTTTCATTTTTTTCATAAACTAATAAAGAATTCTCAAGCTTTAAGAGGACAGTTCTTTGAAAAAATTTCCTACATAACAAATATCGAATCTTGATTTTCATTTTTTGCTTCTTTCTTGTTTTTTCTATCATCTTTTTGAAAAAAATCGAACCCCCTCTGAAAAACAAACAGTTTGAACACTTTACCGATTCTATTTTTACTTCCGAACTTCTTCTAATACTTTAAATCTGCATTATACGCTTGCACATCCCGAGAAATTTGGAATCAAGGATTATAAAATCAGTCTTGGCTCAATGAACGAAAAAGCTCATTCTAATTCATTTTCTAAATTAAAATCCAATCAAAAACGCCTGAAAAACTTTCACTACCAAAAACTTTCCAAAGAAAACCAGCTGACTTATGATATTCTCTCTCTGGAATTTTCCACGCAGCTTTCCGGTGAAAACTTTTTCTGGCTTCAAGAACCCTTAAGTCCTCATCTCGGAATTTCTTCCCAGCTTCCGATTCTGCTTGCCGAATACACCTTCCGCACAGGAAACGATATCAAAGACTATTTTTCTCTGCTCTCCTGCCTCCCCGACTATTATAACGAACTGGCAGAATTTGAATCTCAAAAAGCGAAACATGGACTCTTTATGAGTGATGCTTCTTTGGAGCGCCTGCTTACACAGTGTCAGACCATGCTCTCCTCGGATTATCTTGCTTCTGCTTTTAAAGATAAGATTAATTCACTTCAAAATGCTGATACACTTACCAAAAAACAGGCAGATTCCTATCTAAGCTCCATGAAAAATTAATCCATACCTGCGTGATTCCTTCCTATCAATCACTTTCAGAAAAGCTTTCTGCTCTAAAAGGCAGTGGAAAAAATAACAGAGGACTTGCCGGTTTTCCAGATGGTACTGCCTATTATCACTATCTGATTCAAAGTCAGGTCGGAGATTTTCGCAGTACCAACGAAATCGAAGAACGGCTTTTTACCCAGCTTGCCCTTGATTACCGCCAGATGCAGACTCTGCTCTCCCAAAATCCATCCCTTGCACAAAATCTTTCTGTTTTTTCTCTTTCTGCTACACCAGAAGAAATGCTTTCCTATCTAAACAAAGCCATGCAGACGGATTTTCCTGATTTAGACAGTCCCAAGTACGAAGTGAAATATGTTCCCACCTCAATGGAAGAATTTTCCAGCCCCGCTTTTTATCTGACTCCACCTGCGGATACCTTAAGTCCAAATACCATTTATATCAATCGAAGTTCACAGGTAAATCCTGCCGAACTCTTTACCACACTTGCCCATGAAGGCTTTCCGGGACACCTCTATCAAACTTTATATTATGGAAATCAAAATCCTGCTCCTATCCGAAATCTACTCGGATGCAGTGGCTATATTGAAGGCTGGGCGACTTATGTCGAATCCATTTCCTACGGCTATGCCGCCTCCTATTTTAAAGTCGAACCAGAACTTTTACAGCTTTTATGGCAAAACCGCTCCATCAGTCTCTGCCTGTATTCTCTACTCGATATTAAAATCCATGAATACGGCTGGACCTTAGCTCAGGTTACACAGTCTTTGCATGGATTCGGCATTGCTTCTGATGATACCTGCAAGGAAATTTACCAATACATCATTGAAAATCCTGCCAATTATTTAAAATACTATCTGGGATATCTGAATTTTATGGATTTAAGAGACTTGGCTGAAAAAAAAGCCGGTGATAAATTTGATAAAAAAGAATTTCACCGATTTGTATTAGAAACTGGACCTGCTCCGTTTCCGGTTATAGAAAAGTATGTACTGGAAAACTATTAAAAAGCAAAAAAAGATTGGGTGTACAAAATTTCTGTACACTCAATCTTTTTATAAGAATCAAAAAACGTTCTCAAATTCAGTAAAGATTTCACAAGAATCTTCTGCTGCCCTTCATCCAGACCTTCCACCAGTGCTTTTACCATTCCATCATGAAACTCCCGATGATGCTGATACGCCCGTTTTCCTTTTTCAGTCAGGAAAAATCAACACGACTCTTCTGTCCTCTTCACTTCTGACTCTGCTTACATAACCTTTTTTTACCAGATTATTAATCGCAATTGTAAGC
>ENA-OQCN01001391-OQCN01001391.1-human-gut-metagenome-genome-assembly--contig:-NODE-1391-length-12075-cov-3.317041_pt1 | contig 12075 bp, 13 predicted proteins | sample MGYA00242497_ERZ504576 | MGnify/ENA primary metagenome ERZ504576 (study PRJEB26092, sample SAMD00036296) | human gut metagenome | host: Homo sapiens | study: EMG produced TPA metagenomics assembly of...
ATAGAAAATATTATAAAAGTCATAACACATAATTTGAATAGATTTTATTCAAACTTGCGCTATGACTTTTTCATTTAATTTGACTAGATTATTAGTTTTCATACTCAAATAATTTGGCAATCAACAGGATCACGCCTAGATATCCTGTTTTAAAACGACAAGGCTATCAGGTGTTGATACTAGAAAAGGACTTGATATTTTACAAAATTAACGAGGATAAAAAACAAATTATTATTTATGCGGTCGTAGATCAATGTCAGGACTATATGAATATTATTCAAGGATTATTTTGATTGGAAGACAGTTTGGAAGTGGCGGACACGATATTGGCAAGACTTTTTGGCAGAAAAATTTGGGCTATTGGTGTATTAGTGTATTGCTCATATCAATACAATGTAGTATAATCGATATAGAAAAAGGTATATTATTTCTATGAAAGGAGCTATTATTATGGCAAAATCTGCGAGCGTATATGCAAGAATTGACCCTGCATTAAAGGAACAGGCAGAAACAATATTGTCTGCACTTGGTATTCCTACTTCTAATGCGATTGATATGTTTTTCAAACAGATTGTCTTAAAAAAAGGACTTCCTTTTGAAGTACGCTTACCATATGAAAAACCTGTCTGCATGGGAGCACTTAGTGAAGAAGAATTGAACGCAGAACTTGAAAAAGGATATGCGGATATTTTGTCAGGAAGAACAAAGCCCGCAAAACAGGCATTTGCCGAAATGCGCAAAGATTTTAATATATGCAATTTGAAGTAGAATTAACAGAAAGAGCCGACAGGGATTTAAGGAATATTTTCCTTTATATTGCGGTTGATTTAAATGCACCTGAAAACGCAGAAAGACAAATCAATCGTTTGTGGGATGCAATTCTCTCTCTTGATGAATTACCGGAACGATACCGCCGTTATGAAACTGAACCGTGGCACAGTTTAGGTATGCGAGTTCTTCCGATAGATAACTTTGTTGTTTTATATATTCCTGACTTGGAAGAAAAAATTGTGCGTATCGTTACAGTGATGTATGGCGGACGTGATATAAGTGAACAGCTAAAGAAAATTTAATCACAACAAGAAATGAATATAGTGTAGTAATTAGCAGTAAGTCTTAAGATTGGCTGCTTTTTCTATGCTATGCAACATATTCTAATCTTCATAAAGTTCTTTATATAAAGGATAATAAAAGAAATTAAGAGGATTTGTGCATCTTAAATGCACCTTTTGGATAACTTCATCAACAAATTGAATTAAAGATTTTTACGTTAAGTAAAATATTAATGTGTTTTGACAGTGCTTTCACTTAAAAGAAATCTTTGACAGCAACATTAAAAAGTGTATAATTATATTAACAGAACTCACCACGCCTCTGACTAATTCACGCGCAACCCGGTGGGACTTTTTTCATTTAGGGGTGTTTTATGTATCAGCATCCAAAATAAATATTAACAATAGGACAACAAGTGCAATCTTACGTAAATGCAGGAATGAAGATTACATCTCGTGAAGATGTAGAGAAAGCATTAAAATCAATTGGATTTTATCGTTTGAGAGGCTACTCGTTTCCTTTATATGATAATGTTACAAAGAAGTATGTTCCTGGAACAAAGTTTGAAGACATTTTGAAATTATATCAATTTGATCAGAAATTATCTGCCTTAGTTTTCTTTATGATTTCTAAAATTGAGGTGGCTTTAAGAGTACGATTAATAGAGGCGTTACTTATATATGGTGAACCTCTTGTTTTGCAAGATTCATCTATTTTTAAAGAGAAAAAATTGTATTGGCAGAATATGTCTACGGTAGCGTCAGAAATTGCTCGTTCTAATGATGTATTTATTAAACATAATTTTGATAATCATGATGGAGAGGTGCCTGTATGGGCGATTGTTGAGGTTCTTTCTTTTGGAACATTATCGAAAATAATTAAAAATTTGAAAACAGGTGTTGGAAGTTCATATTCTATCTTGGCGACTAATTACCAATATAAATCGAAAAAAGGAAATTTGGTAAATCCATCACAAAAAATGCTTACTTCATGGTTACAGAGTGTTTCAATATTGCGTAATATGTGTGCTCATAATTCCAGAATCTATAATCGCACAATACATACGACGCCAGAGATTTTAGACGCAGATAAGGTTACACCACTGCCAGTACATAATGGGTTATATCAAATTTTATTGGCAATGAAGTATTTACGCTCATCTGATGAGGAATGGACAGTATTTGTAGATGATTTCGATAATTTAATTAAAAGTTATAATGGCATAGTCAATTTTGCAGCAATGAATCTTCCATCAGATTGGAAAGTACATTTAACTGTATAAAACAATAAAGATGTTTAACTAAGCTTTTTTCTTAAACGGGTTAGTCATTCGGCGGAATGTTACAATATTAACATTTCGCTATTTTTATATATAGCTTTTTTGCAAATGCATGGTAAATAGAAAAACATGAAACATTGGTGGTATAATAAAATAGCTTGTAGAAAGGCAAGCTATTGAAGAGCTTCATGAGGTGAATAACCATAATTCTATATAAAAATTAAGTTTGCACCAAATAAAATTCAATTTGCACCTTATGTGCACCTTTTGATTAAAAAGATATGAAAAGTTATACAAACTTATAAGAAGTTACAAAAATAAGAGAAAAATAAAATTACCTTTACATAAAGGAAATGTGCTATATATAAAGGAGAATTTGATTATGGTAAAAATATTATTCATATGCCACGGCAACATCTGTCGTAGTGTTAGTGCTGAGTACATTATGAAAGATTTGGCAAAGAAAAATGGAGTAGAACTATATGTTTCTAGTGCAGCTACAAGTCGTGAAGAAATTGGTAATGATATCTATTCTCCGGCTAAGCGTAAACTAAAAGAAAAGGGGATTCCATTTTCTAGACATTATGCAAGACAAGCTACAATGAGTGATTATTTGTCGTATGACTATTTAATTTGTATGGATGAAAATAATATGCGTAATTTAAATCGTATGTTCAATAATGATCCAGATCATAAAATCTATAAATTATTATCAAGAGATGTTTCAGATCCTTGGTACACCAATGATTTTGAAACGGCTTATAATGATATTTATGAAGGCTGTAAAGCTTGGTTGGAGAAATTATCATGAAACAGAATCTACATACACACTCCATCTTTTGTGATGGAAAAGATACGATTGAAGAAATGACTTTAGAAGCTATCTCAAAAGGCTTTGATATTCTAGGATTTTCAGGCCATGGATATTTGGACGTGGATACAAGTTCCATGCGAGATACTTCAGGATATATTTCAGAGGTTGAGAGAATTAAATCGAAATACGCTTCGTCTATTCAAATCCATTTAGGCATTGAAGAAGATATGTTAGGAAGAATATCTGAAAAAGCTCCATTTGAATATGTGATTGGAAGTAAACATTTTTTAGGTGAGACTGCTGTGGATTATTCAAAGTCTGTATTTGATTCCTTGTTTGAATCGTATTCTAGTGACTATAAAAAGATGTGTAAAGACTACTATTCTGATTTATCGAATATGTATGACTGGCAAGAAGTAGATATCATTGGACACTTGGATTTGATCGCCAAATATAATGAGGACGAATCCTATTTTAAATTTGATGATAAAGACTATATGAATATTGTTTGTGATTGTATTGATCGATTGCTGATCAACGACAAGATTTTTGAAGTGAATACAGGAGCTATCGCAAGAGGTTATCGTAAAACACCATATCCATCTAGAGATATATTGGAATATTTATACGCAAAGAATGCGCGTATTTGTCTAAACAGTGATTGTCATGATAAGAACTATTTGGATTGTGCTTTTGAAGAAAGTTTAGAATTAATTCAATCTTGCGGATTTAAAGAACTACAGATATTAACGGATGATGGCTTTGTACCTGAAAAAATTAGATAGAATAAACAGTGAAGGTATTCTTGTGATAATCAATTAAACCTTCACTTTTCATTTTAGAAAGCTCTTTTGATAAGGCACTTCGTTCTACGTTTAAATAGTCAGCCATCTGTTGACGGTCAAACGGAATCTTAAAGGTAGAGCTTTGTTTTTCAAGTTTCATGAAGGATAAGTAAGACAGTACTTTGTTACGAATTGACTTATTGGAAATATGAAAAATGTGTTGTGACAACATTTTGTTCTTATTTGAAAGTATTTGAATCATTTGATCTTTTAATTCTGGAGATTTTTCTAAGGCTTGAACATCTAAAAATTGAATTGTACAATCCTCGATGGCTCTTACATATACATACATAGGTGTTTTGGTTAGGGCATAGCTTTCCGCAAACATTTGATTGAAACCTATATGTGACAATAGGGAAACATTGCCTAAAAAGTCTACAGTTTCTATGACAACACTTCCTTCTTTGACAATGCCAATGGCTTGTGGAATATCTTCCATATGATAAATAATTTCATTTTTCTTGTATTGTTTGAATGTTGAATCCATAAATATCTTCCTTTCGTTGCTTAAACAACATAAATTGATTGTATTATACACTATAATAAGTTCATAAGAAATGAGGATGATTTTATGTTAAGAAAAATTATACAAATTGATGAAGATAAATGTACAGGATGCGGTATCTGTGTGGATGCCTGTCATGAAGGAGCCATTGGCTTAGTGAATGGAAAAGCGAAATTAATGCGTGATGATTATTGTGATGGACTAGGGGATTGTTTACCTACATGTCCTACAGGTGCTATTTCATTTATTGAAAAAGATACTCTAGCTTATGATGAAGAGGCAGTAAAAAAGAATATGGAAAAACGCATGGAAGAATCGGGCACCATGCATTCAGGATGCCCTGGATCTATGATGCATACACTGAATCCAGTTGTATCAAGTCCATCGATTGATGTATCAAGTCAATTAACATCTTGGCCTATACAAATTAAGCTAGCACCTATCAACGCACCATTCTTTCAACATGCCAAGCTTTTAATAGCTGCGGATTGTACTGCTTATGCCTATGCCAATTTCCATCAGGAATTTATGAAAAATAAAGTGACTCTAATAGGATGTCCAAAACTTGATGGTGTGGATTATTCAAAAAAGCTTTGTGATATTATTCGTATGAATTCGATTGAAAGTGTAACCATTGTTCGTATGGAAGTACCTTGTTGTGGTGGGCTTGAAAATGCGGTTAAGAAAGCTTTGCAGGAAAGTAAAAAGTTCATTCCTTGGCAAGTTGTCACAATTTCAATAGATGGAAAAATTTTAGATTAAACCTTAAAAAAGTGCAGCTATCGTTACAGATATTGCACTTTTGTCATTTTCTGACACGTTAAATAAAAAAAGTATCACCGTAGCGATACTTTAATGATTAGTCTTTAGTGATTTCTTTGTAGCTAGCTAGACCATAAGCACTATCTGCAAGTGTACCCGCATTGACAATAGCTTGTTCCATTGCTTTTACGGCCATGATTCCAACTAAATCTTGTTCTGCAGGCACTTTATTGGATGTCATCGCAAAAATAGTATCTCCATCACTTGAAGTGTGGACTGGACGAATACATCTTGCATATCCATTATGGGCCATGCTCGCAATCTTATTCATTTGGGCTTTATTTAAGTCTGCATTTGTGATGATACAACCAATTGTCGTATTCATACCACAAGAATTAATCATCTTTTCAGCTGCCTTTAAGATTTCATCTTCACTAAACAATCTTGTGTTTGTGTTTCGATCGTAGATACCTGCAATTGGTTTGTCTGAATTTGGATAGAAAATATCACCACACGCATTTACGGCGACAATAGCTCCTACTTTTAATGGACCTATTTGTAGGGCCGAAAATCCAAGTCCTGCCTTCATCGCATATTGAGGACCAAAAAATTTACCTACACTTGCCCCTGTTCCTGCACCTACATTTCCTTGTTGAGGATTATTCTTTTCCGCTTCCATACAAGCATCATACCCCATTTGTTTATTTGGATATGCCTTAGAATTACCTACACCACAATCAAATAGACAAGCTTCACATACGATGGGAATATAGATGTTTTTCATGTCAAAACCAATTTCGTGTTCACTCAAATACTGCATTACACCACTGCTTGATTCTAAACCAAAAGCACTACCACCTGATAAAGTCACCGCATGAATTTTTTGAACCATGTTTTTAGGGTTTAATAAATCTGTTTCACGAGTAGCAGGACCACCACCGCGTACGTCTACACCAGCTGTAGCTCCTTCTTTACATAAGATGACTGTGCAGCCAGTCGCATTTTCTGTATCTTGTGCACTACCAATTTGAAATCCTTCGATCTCATTGATTTGAATTGCCTTCATTTTTGATCTCCTTTAATTCATATAAATCATTTCTACGCACCTTCCAATAAGGCATTCTTTTCCTTACTTTTTCAATGTCTTTTAAATGGATATCTACAACTTTGCAGGTTTCTTCTTCACCCAACTCCACTACAATATTGCCAAAACCATCCACAAGAATAGAGTGGCCTCCTGAAGTATAGTTTTTATATGTATACTTAGCTGGGGCAACCCCACATAAAAAGACTTCATTTTCTAAGGCACGTGTTTGCGTGAATAACTTCCAATGCTTCTTTGTGGCCTGCTCATTAAAGGCGGCTGGACAAAATAAAATTTGTGCTCCATTTTGAGCTAAAATTCTAGATACTTCTGGAAAACGAATGTCGTAACATAATAAAATACCGCATTTTCCCCATGGCGTATCGAAACATTGAAGGTGATTTCCTGGTACAAATACTTCATTTTCACAATAATCTTGTTTGTTGTGGAATTCAAAAAGATGTGTTTTGTCATACGAACAAACAATGTCACCATCGCTATTTAATATGTAACAACGATTGTATTTGTTTGTACAAATGGAACCTGCAACGATCCATATTTTATTTGTTCGAGCAGTTTCTTTTAATGCTTCTAAACTTTCATCATGACGCAAATACGCTGTTTTAAGTGCATCATTATGATAGGGACAGTTCCACATTTCTGGTAGAACTAAAATATCGCAGTCTGGAATATGCTTTAGTTTCGCTATGTTTTGTTGGTTATCCATTGAAACAGACATTTGGTACATACAGATCTTCATATAGATTATGATAGGCGAAAAGTGACCACTTTTCAAGGTGTGCAAAGACTAACATGTGTTTATTTACTACTGGTTTGAAATCGTTTACAATCATTTTAGGAGGTTTCTTATCATGTATAAAATTATAGAAGTAAAACAAAGTGTATTTGAAGATAATAATAAAGATGCGAATAAATTAAGAGAAGAATGTAAAGACAAAGGTGTTTTTTTATTGAATGTCATGTCAAGTCCTGGAGCAGGGAAGACAACAACTCTATCTAGAACGTTAGAAAGATTAAAAGATAGAATGAGAATTGGCATTATGGAAGCGGATATTGATAGTGATGTAGATGCCAAAACCATCAGTGAATATGGCGTACGCACGATTCAACTACACACAGGTGGTATGTGTCATTTAGACGCAGATATGACTCGTCAAGGACTGCGTGAAATGGGTATGGAAGATTTAGATTTGGCTGTACTTGAAAATGTAGGAAATTTAGTATGTCCTGCTGAATTTGATACGGGATCCACTAAAAATGTGGCTATTTTAAGTGTTCCAGAAGGAGACGACAAGCCTTTAAAATATCCATTGATGTTTCAAGTGTGTGATGTGGTTCTCATTAATAAAATGGATGTATTGCCATACTTTGATTTTGATGTAGAGAAATGTAAAGAGAATATTTTGTACCGTAATCCAAATGCGAAAATTTTTGAAGTGTGTGCTAAAACGGGTGAGGGAATCGATGATTGGTGTAAGTGGCTTGAAAATGAAGTAAAAGCTGGAAGGAATAATATGGCATATCGAGATAATATTGATAAATTAGCAAGGCGTATCACAGATCGTATTCCGGCTAAAGTGAAGAAGTTATCGGAAACAGACCCTGAATATGAGTGTTTAAATGAAATATTAAATGATGAACAATGCGATTTATGTTTGTGTTTTGAAGTGCGTAAACCACTTTCTTTTGAAGAAGTAGTGAAAAGAAGTGGATGGCCAGCAGGAAGAGTGAATCGTGTATTAAATGAAGTATGCGACATTGGAATGATTGAATATAATTGGGAAAATGCGGATCACCACAAACAGTTTGTGCTTCCTCAGTTTGTTCCTGGAGCAGCTGAATTTATGGTTATGAATAAAGATCTTGTAGAAGAACATCCAATTGTTGCGGATTTCTTTGAAAAGATGACACGATTACCACTTGAAAAAGTAACGCCAATGGTTCCTCCTGGAGGAGCGGGTATTGGTATGCATGTCATTCCTGTTGAAAAGGCAATTCATGCTAATCAAGAGGCAGTAAGTGTAGAAAAAATCTCACATTGGTTAAATAAATATGATAAGTATGCTCTTTCTCCATGTTCATGTAGAAGACAACAACGTGTTAGAGGAGAAGGAACGGGCGATGTAGAAGCTGATGTTTGTATTGCGGTAGGTGATATGGCAGATTATGTGGTACAGACAAACAAGGGTGGTCATTATTGTACGTATGAAGAAGTTATTGAGACTTTAGAGCGTTGTGAAAGAAAAGGATATGTACATCAGATTACCAATATTGATGGAGAAGATAAAATTTTTGCGATATGTAACTGCGCACATGGCGTCTGTAACGCATTAAGAACAAGTCAATTGTTCAATACGCCAAATATGTCGGCAAGTGCTTATAGGGCGCATGTGGATAGTGAAAAATGTGTTGCGTGTGGAAAGTGTGTGGAAATTGTCCAGTGGGTGCGGCAAAATTAGGACAAAAATTATGTACAAAAGCAGGTCCAGTTACATATCCTAAACAAGAACTTCCGGATGCAGTAAAGTGGGGTCCAGAAAAATGGAACTGGAATTTTAGAGATACAGCTAAAGTCAACTGTTATGAAACGGGAACATCGCCATGTAAGAGTGCATGTCCAGCACATCTACCGGTACAAGGCTATATAAAAATGGCTAAAGAAGGTCGTTATATGGATGCGTTAAAATTGATCAAAGACTTTAATCCATTTCCAGCTGTATGTGGAGCTATTTGTAACAGAAGGTGTGAACAACAATGTACACGTGGATTGATTGATGAGCCTTTGGCTATTGATGAAATCAAGAAGTTTATTGCCGAACAAGAACTTCATGAAGATAAACGTTATATTCCTTTATGTGAAAATGTCGAAGGCAAATTCTTCACAAACAAAATGGCCATTATTGGTGCAGGTCCTGCGGGTATGAGTGCAGCTTATTATTTAAGAATGATGGGCTATCCTGTTACAATATTCGAAAAGGAAGAAAAACCAGGCGGTATGTTAGTCTACGGTATTCCTTCTTTTAGATTAGAAAAGTCTGTGATTGAGGCTGAAATTGAAGTGTTAAAAGCTATGGGCATTGAGTTTAAGTGTGGCATAGAAGTAGGTAAAGATATTTCTTTGGATGATTTAAGAAATGAGGGATATGAAGCATTCTATGTGGCCATTGGTGCTCAAGGATCTAGAAAATTAAATATTCCAGGTGAGGAAAATGAAATGGTTGAATCTGGAATTGATTTCTTGCGTAAGGTGAATAAAACAGAAGATCCAAATCTAATTTCTGGTGATGTGGTTGTCGTTGGTGGCGGAAATGTTGCAATAGATGTAGCTCGTGCTGCTTTAAGAAGTGGAGCTGAAAAGGTACATTTATATTCTTTGGAACAAGAAGCTGAAATGCCGGCAAGTTTTGAGGAAGTACAAGAGGCAAAAGAAGAGGGTATAATTCTTCATTGTGGATGGGGTCCAAAGGAAATTGTAGAAGACTCAATTGTATTTAAACAATGTGTAAGTGTAAAAGATGAAACGGCTAGATTTAATCCAAGCTATGATGAAAGTGTTTTGGAAACTATACAATGTAGTCATGTATTACTTTCGATTGGACAAAGTATTGTTCCAATTCAAGGATTCGATGTAGAGGTCAATCCAAATGGAACTATTAAAGCCGATGGTACAACACTTCAAACATCTGTTGAAGATGTATTTGCGGGTGGTGACGTGTATACAGGTCCAAAATTTGCGATTGATGCGATTAGCCATGGTAAAGAAGCAGCAGAATCAATGCATCGTTTTGTTCATAAGGGTCATTCTCTAACGATTGGAAGAGACTTACATTTATTCAATGAATTCGATAAGAATAACGCATTGATCGATATTGATTTTGATCATGCCAAACGTCAGATACCTGGTATTAAAAAGGGTTTGGGTGAAAAATCATTTAGAGACTTACGTTCTACATTTACAGAAGAACAAGTTAAGATTGAAGCCAATCGATGTCTAGGATGTGGTGCAAGTATAGTCGATACAAATAAGTGTATTGGTTGTGGCTTGTGTACGACAAAATGTGAATTTGATGCGATCCACTTAACGCGTGATATCAAAGATGGTGCAAGAATGGTTAAGGCGGAAGATAAGATGAAGCTATATTGCCATATGCGGCTAAGCGTCAAATTAAGATCATTCGTAATAAGAAGAAATAGTATGCATGAATTAGGGATTGTTGTACATATTTCAAAAACATTAGAAGAACTTGCACAAGAAAATAATATTACAAATATTCGTAGAGTGACTTTACAGATTGGAAAAGTAAGTGGAATTGTTCCTGAGTATTTAGTGGATTGTTGGAAATATTATAGGAAGAAGTTCCTTTAATTGAAAACTCAACACTAGAATATGAATGGATTGAAGCCATTACGATTTGTAATGAATGTGAAAAAACATATGATACGATTCAATATGGAAGAAAATGTCCATATTGTAAGAGTGAACATACAGTTCTTCTTCAAGGTAATGAGTGTCTCATTAAACAGATTGAGCTGAATAAGCGTCGAAAGGCGCTTTTTTTGTGCAAAAATTTGAAAATTATTCGAAAAAGTATCTTTTTTTTCGTATATGAGTATGTAGGAAATGCCTACTAGAAAGAGGTGCTCATGAGAAGCGCAAATTTATTAAATGATTTCCCCTTTAAATATGTGTTTGGCGAAGATTGTAAAGAGGCTAATGATGCTTTAAAATCATTACTTACAGTGTTTTTAGAACGGAAAGTGAATCATGTAGTTGTAAAGAATTCAGAAATGGTAAAAGACTATAGTAAAATGAAGAATTCGAGATTGGATCTATTGGTTGAATTTGATGATCAAACGACGGTGGATTTAGAAATGCAGTTAAGACAAACCAAAGATCATTTACCCAATCGCTTTAATTATTATTTAGCTAGGCTTCATGGTTCACAAGATATGGAAGGGAAAAGCTATAGTCAGTTAAAGGAAACCATTGTCATGATTTTCTTTAATTTGATTCTTGTTGATGATGATGAGATTTGTAGCACATTCACAATGAGAAAATGGAGTGGTATACCTTTTGTGAAAGAATCTGAAGATTGTATGAAGTTAATTACAGTGGAAATGCCAAAAGTAGATTTAAAGAAACCACTGAGTGATATGAATGAACAGGAAAAGATGATTTATTATTTTTTGAATTGCCATAAAGGAATGGATGATAGTAAAATTAAGAATGATGGTAGAAAAGGATGAGGTGATTCAAATGTTAGAGAAACGTGTAGAAACGATATCGGATGATCGTTGGAAGAAAATAATAGAAGATTTTAGAAAACTGCATGAAAATGAAGAACGAATCGAACTGCAGCTCGAACTTGAAGAAGCTCAAAAACAAGTGAAAGAGGCTCATAAAGCAAAAGAAGAAGCAAGACAGGCAACACAAGAGGCTCGTAAAGCACAAGAAGATGCTCGAAAAGCAGAAGAAAAAGCTCAAAACAAGCGGAAAAAGCTGATAAGAAAGTAGAAGAAGCTGAAAAGAAGTCAAAAGAAGCTGAAAAGAAAATCGGAAGAAAGCAGATAAAGAGCATCGATCGATGTACAGCTACGTACGTCTGAGCATCGATCGATGTACAGCTACGTACGTCTGAGCATCATCGATGTACAGCTACGTACGTCTGAGCATCGATCGATGTACAGCACGTACGTCTGAGCATCGATCGA
>ENA-OQCN01001392-OQCN01001392.1-human-gut-metagenome-genome-assembly--contig:-NODE-1392-length-12071-cov-2.083808_pt1 | contig 12071 bp, 15 predicted proteins | sample MGYA00242497_ERZ504576 | MGnify/ENA primary metagenome ERZ504576 (study PRJEB26092, sample SAMD00036296) | human gut metagenome | host: Homo sapiens | study: EMG produced TPA metagenomics assembly of...
CCAGCACAATCTTTACATTATGTTTATGCAGATCTTCACAGACCTCTTTAAAATCTTCATTTGTACCGAGTCTGCAGTCGATCTTCTTAAAATCTCTTGTATCATATCCATGATTGTCCGATTCAAAGATCGGATTTAACAGAATTGAATCTACTCCTAATGTCTGAAGATACTCAGACCAGTCCATAAGTTTGCGGATGCGAGGAACACACACGCCGTCATTGTGCACCGGTGCCCCACAGAATCCGATTGGATAAATCTGATAAAAAATACTATTGTAAGCCCACATTACTCATCCATCCTTTCTGTGTCTGCCATAAACTATGCTCCGGCAGATCACTCACTGTTCTATTATACCACATTTCGTTCTTTAAAGACACAAAAGACACTGCCACTGGCAGTGCCTCTTGCATACTTCCCTATCTGAAAGACCTGCCGCTGGCAGGTTATTTCCTGTTATATATAATTTTCTCTCCCCGCATGAATATGTAGAACCATACAAACAGCAGCACACCTTTCAGAATACTCGAAATCGTAATACTCCACCAGATCCCGTTCAGCGCAAGTGTTGTATGAACCAGTATCAGCGCAAGCGGAATCCTGAGCGCCGTAAATACAATACTGATCACAGATGGCGGCACGGTCTTTCCATACCCCGAAAATGCACCTGCCGTCGTAATCTCAAGACTCATAAAAAGCTGCGATACACCAAGGATCCGAAGATAATCCACTCCAAGCGGAATTACATCTTTTTCTGTAATAAAAATCCGGAATACCGGAGCCGGACAGCATATTAATAATAGCGTACAGAAATCCCCCATACAAATACTACTTTTAATGCGCTGACATATCCCTGATAGATCCGTCTCTTCTTACCTGCACCATGGTTCTGCGATGTAAATGAATTCACCGCTGCTGCAAAACCATCCGCTGTCATCCACGAAATTGATTCTATCTGTGAACCAACTTTCTGGACAGCCACCGCCGCATCTCCATATCCCGCGACCAGACGTGCAATGATCATCGATATTCCGGTAAACAGCATACTCTGAACAGACGTTGGAAAACCGATTCTGACAATTCCTTTCAGATGATGCAGATCCGGCTTCTTCAGATATCTTACATATTGAAAAAGTACGGTATCCTTCATCGCAAATATAAAAAACATAACTGTAACGATCATCTGCGCGATTACCGTAGCAATTGCTGCACCTGTCACTCGAAGAACCGGAAATGGTCCGATTCCAAAAATCAGAACCGGATCCAGGATGATATTAACAACCAGTCCGGTCGTTGTTGCCAGAAATACCGGCCTGCTGTTACCGATTGCCGTAAATAATCCGGTATACGTCTGATTTAAAAAGGAAAACAAGACAAGACCGCAAGTAATTTCAAGATAATATATGGCATCCCGGATCACCTGTGCTGATTCAGATGGAAAAAATGAATCAGTGGTTTTGCCCCTAATATACAGACAAGTCCATAAACAATCCCCAAAGTCAACGTAAGCTGTAACGCGTTGGATGCATATTCTGCGGCCTCTTCACTATTAGATGCCCCAAGTGCATGTCCGACATTAACCTGCCCTCCCATTTTTGCAAGCGCGGCAAGTCCGTTGGAAAGCCACATATACATTCCTGCTGCCCCAACAGACGCTACCGCCGAACTTCCGATACGGCCGATCCAGATCATGTCGGTCATATTGTACGCCATCTGGATCAATGACGTCGCCATGATCGGGACAGCCAGTCTGGTAAGAGATGATAATACAGGTCCGTTTACCAAATCAATTTTCTTTTGCATGATTGGCTATACTCTTTTCAATACTTTCACGATCTCGCCCATATACATCGTATGATAATCTTTATCCGGATACCATTTCTCATCATTTCCTTAACATCGAAACATTCCGGTTTCATATCCTGTGTATACTGAGTCTTGCATACGAAGATCAGATCTGCTTCTTCAACTGCAGTTGTTCCGTCTACCGCATATGGATGAAGGCCTGCTTCTTTCCATTTATCTTCTACGTCTTTTCCTGATACAGATCCGCATACGCTTAATGCTTTTCTGTAATCTTCTGACAGGAAAGAAAGCGTGTACATACCGGTCTCATCCATGAATTTCTTCGTGTATCTCTGTGGGCGGATATATGCAGTTGCGATATTCTTTCCCCACATGATTCCGACACCACCCCAGCTTGCTGTCATGGTGTTACTCTTTTTTTCATCTCCTGCTGTTACCAGCATCCACTCTTTTGAAATCTTTGTGAATGGGTTGAATTCCAGACTTCAATTGCTACTTCTTTAAATGCCATTTCCATATCCTCCTTATCGTCTTTATGTACTCTCACAAAATTAAGTATGAAACAGTACCAAGAGTACATCTTTGCTTTTAGAATTACAGACAGTGAATATTCACTGCCTGCATTTTTTACTATATTCTTTTTATAATTATACTACTTTACTAACACTTTGCGGAAATTTTTCCTTCCTTTTTTCAGGACTACGCCGTCTCCGCTTAATGCTTCTCCTGCAAATGTCTGGAATACATCTGTAACCTTCTCACCATCTACAGATACTCCACCCTGCTGCACTGCACGGCGTGCTTCTGACTTGGAAGCTGTCAGTCCTGATTTTACTAACATCGTCAGGATATCGATATTGCCATCTGCAAGGTCTTCTTCTGTCAGTTCTGTCTTTGGCATATCTGCTGCTGCACCTGTTGAGAATAATGCTTTTGCTGCCTCCTGTGCTTTCTGAGCTTCTTCTTCGCCGTGAACCAGTTTTGTGAGTTCGAATGCAAGAATCTCTTTTGCTGTGTTAAGCTGTGCTCCTTCCCAGCTGTCCATCTTGTCGATCTCTTCTAACGGAAGGAATGTCAGCATACGGATACATTTTAATACATCTGCATCTGCGACATTTCTCCAGTACTGATAGAATTCGAATGGAGATGTCTTGTTCGGATCAAGCCATACAGCACCACTCTGTGTCTTACCCATCTTTTTACCTTCTGAGTTCAGAAGCAGTGTGATCGTCATGGCAGAAGCGTCTTTTCCGAGTTTACGACGGATCAGTTCTGTACCTGCAAGCATGTTGCTCCACTGGTCGTCCCCGCCAAACTCAAGGTTACATCCGTATTTCTGGTATAACTCATAGAAGTCATATGCCTGCATGATCATGTAGTTGAACTCAAGAAAGCTGAGTCCTTTTTCCATTCTCTGCTTGTAGCACTCTGCTGTCAGCATACGGTTAACGGAGAAATGTGCTCCGACTTCACGTAATACTTCGATGTAGTTCAGTCCCATCAGCCAGTCAGCGTTATTAACCATCAATGCTTTTCCATCTGAGAAATCGATAAATCGACTCATCTGTTTCTTAAAGCAGTCACAGTTGTGCTGGATTGTCTCCGGTGTCATCATCTGACGCATATCTGTTCTTCCGGATGGATCACCGATCATAGCTGTTCCTCCACCGATCAGTGCGATTGGTTTGTTTCCTGCTTCCTGCAGACGTTTCATCAGGCACAGTGCCATGAAATGTCCTACGTGAAGGCTGTCTGCTGTCGGGTCAAATCCGATGTAGAATGTAGCCTTTCCATTGTTGACCAAGTCTTTGATCCTGTCTTCGTCTGTTACCTGTGCGATCAGACCTCTTGCAACGAGTTCTTCATAAATTCCCATTTTTATTCTCCTTTTATTATGTTAGTGATTTACAGAATTCTCACTTTACTTCAGCTTGCAAATATGCTTTTCAGAAAGCGATTTTCCCACATAACTGGTCAAAAAAAAGTCCTTATCCAATCAATATTGGATAAGGACGATATTAACCGTGGTACCACCTTATTTCGCTGATTACCTGCGTATTCAGCCTCATTCAGTCTGCGTGTTCACAGACCTTTGCACTATAACGTGTGCCGACGTCACAGCCTACTTTCGAAAACACTCATAATTCTTATCGTGTATCATTTCGGTGTGCAGCTCCAAGATGTATTCATTCTTCACTCTTTCATGCGCCTCTCATCAACCGGCAGCTTTCTGTATGGGTGTGTGAATCACTACTTCTTCTTTTCCAAGCCTTTGTGATATCTGTATATTATTTTCCTGTCTGTGTTAAAGACTAACTGATTTGATGAACTTTGTCAAGATGATTTTTAATCTCCATCTTTTATTTTTTCAAAAAGTTGCAGCCATGCTCCTGCAATTATTTCATTTCCATATTCCGTCAGATGAATACCATCCGTTGTAACACTCTCATATCCTGCTTTTTCTGCTTTCAATATTATCATGTCCTGAAGCGCAAGAAAGTCCGCATGATATTTTTCTGCAATCTTTTTTTTCGATTCTTTCTGTCTGTTTTATTCCCGGAATCCAGTTTTCATACATTCCGGGATATGCACTATAAATGGCGACATACAGATAAGCTTTGCATCCGATTGCTCTGTAATTTCTTTCACAATGGCTTCATAACAGGTTTCAAACTGCTGTTCTTCCAGACTCTTTCCTGTATTCATCATAACTCCGACGTCATTGCATCCTATCAGAATGCTTACGACATCCGGTCGTTTTAAAATGCATTCCTTCTCCAATATACGTTTCACTCCATGAATCGTGAATCCATCATGTCCTCGATTCATAATGTCGTACTTCTTCCTTCCGCCGTCACTGTCATTCAACTTCTCAGCCACCATATTCACATAACCGTTTCCCAGTGGATTTTCTAAAAAGCAATGACTGGCATCTGTAATACTGTCACCTAAAAATATAATCTTTTTCATCTGTCCTTAACACCAAATGGCCTTATACTATAAATTGCATGAATTATAATTCCTGTCCGTCCTTAATTACCATCTTAAGCTCCAAATTATCGTCTAATAATACGATATTCGCTTTCTTTCCCGGTGCGATCGAACCATATGTATCTTCAATTCCAAGACTCTTGGCCGGATTGATGGTTGCACATGCTACAGCCGTCTCAAGCGGGATCTCCATCTTCTTAACTACCGTACGCATGCAGTCTGCAAGGTTTGTAACAGATCCTGCAAGTGCTCCATCGGATACCAGTGTTGCATGATTACCGACTACTTTTACATCCAATCCACCAAGTGTATACTGTCCGTCCGGCATTCCGGTCGCACGCATACTGTCACTGATCAGGATCATACGGTCTGCTCCCATCATCTTGAACGCTGCTCTCACCATCGATGGTGGATATGTACACCGTCACAGATAATCTCTGCCATTACATGTGCACTGTCGGACACTGCTCCTACAACACCCGGTTCACGGTGAGTGAATGCAGGCATCGCATTAAAGAGATGTACGGCATGATTTGCTCCGGCATCGAATGCTGCTTTCGCATGTGCATAATCCGCATTGGTATGTGCAAGCGAAATGTTCACTTTATCTTTCATTGCTTCTACAAATGCAACTGCGTCCTCGCTTTCTTCCGGCGCAAGTCCTACAAACTTCACAAGTCCTTCCGAAGCATCAAGGAATCTCTGACAAATGGCCGTATCACAAGGCATGATATTTCTTTCATCCTGCGCTCCTTTTTTCACCGGGCTGATGAACGGGCCTTCCATATTCACGCCTACAAGATCCGCTCCCTTCGGATTCTGTTCTTTTTTGTATTCTGCTGCTGTTCTTAAGATATCTTCCAGTTCTTCTACCGGAAGTGTCATCGTTGCCGGTGCGATTGTTGTAACACCCACAGAAGCCTCATATTTTGCAATATTTTCAATAGCCTCTTTACTGTTATCACAGAAGTCATCTCCCATACACCCGTGGAAATGCAGATCGATCAGTCCAGGAATTGCGTATGCCCCCTGTCCGTCAATGACTTCTTCCCCCAGCATATCCGGTACGTTTTCTGTCGTGTAAATGCTTTCGATTTTGTCATCGTGAACAACAATGCCGCCTGCTGTAAATTTTTTGTCTTCTGTATAGACAATTACATTTTTGATTATCATTTTATATATCCTCCATTTTATTGTAACATTCTAAAAACTCCTGTGCATCCCTTCTCCTTCTTCCAGTGCACGCAGTGTATTATCATGCAGAACTTCTTTTTCATATTTATCCTGTTCCAAATAGTAAGAATAGATAATATCAAGCATGACCAGAATCGGGAACTGCGGTGAGATTACATTCCCATGATTCAGGTGTCTGAGTGATGGAATCAGAACAACTTCTGTGCAGAACTGCTCGAAGCCACCCCGGTTGTTCGCCGTAAAAAGAATCGTTTTCGCACCTTTCCGATATGCTTCTTTCAGAAGAAACAAGACCTCTTCCTTGGATCCGCTGATACTGATTCCGAATACGAGGCTTCTTCTGTCCTGGAATACCGCCTGCATACGCATCATATCTCTTTCTACCAGCGAATCAATATCCACACCGATTCGCATAAAACGCAGTTCCATCTCTCTTGCTGCCAGACCGGAACTTCCGGTTCCGCACACGAACACACGCTCCGCCTGATTCAGATATCTGCTGATCCTTGCAATCTGCGCCTCATCCACCAGACTGTAAGTCTTATTCAGAAGTTCCTGATACGCATTCAGGATCATTCGCGTATTACCGGTAATGGATTCCTGCTTTTCTACAAATGTCTCTTCATACTGATAGATGAATTCTCTGTATCCGCGATATCCGCATTTCTTCGCAAATCTGGATAACGACGCTTCTGATACGAAGAGTCTCTCGGAAATAGATTTTGATGAAAAATCCACTTTCTTTCTGTTCTGTATAAAAAATCTGCGATATTCCGTTCCACTGTCGTAAATTTATCATAATTCGATTCTATGATCGGAACGACTGATTTACATAATATTCCATATCTTACTATTCCTGCTTCTTTATTTTATAACTCCGGACTATGCATGTCTTCCCTGAAAATGATAGAATGCGCCTAACATACCGGCATTGTTCTGGTTTTTGGCAAATGCAATACTTGTATGCTCCCACATGCTGGACACCAGGTATTTTTCCACTGCTTTTTCAATCTTGTCCTTCAGGAATGCTTCCTGCGCCATGATTCCGCCGCCAAGTACGACAACTTCCGGATTCACTACATAGCAGATATTAGCAATACCTTTCCCAAGTACATCCGTCATTTCATCAATTGCACGGTTACAGATCTTATCACCTTTTTTTGCCTCTTCAAAAATGTGATATCCGCTCCAATTTTCTGCCGGTTCTTCCTTCCATGCAGCAACCTTCTTCGTCAAAATACTGGCTGCTCCGAGTGTCTGGAAATCGCTGTCATCCATATGCATATATCCGACTTCACATGCGCTGTTACTGAATCCGTGGAACACCTCGCCATTCAGCAAAATACAGCCGCCGATTCCGGTTCCGATCGTCAGCATCACAGCCGCCTTACTTCCTGCCGCCGCTCCTGCTTTGTACTCAGCAAGTCCCGCACAATTCACATCATTTTCCACTTCACATGGAATTCCGAATCGTTCTTCTACCGTCTTTTTGAATGCCGTTCCGATATAATTCGGGATCAGCGGTGCCGAATAGAAGATTTCCCCTTTCTCAATGTCAACCATACCGGCTGTAGAAATACACACACCTGCGTCTGCCTCTTCTTTTAATGCTTCTACGATACCGATGACTTTATCAAGGATCGCCGGTCCGCCTTTCTGCGCTTCTGTCTTCATTTCTTTCTTTAACAATACTTCTGCATCTTCGCTCACAATACCATATTTGATTGCTGTGCCGCCGATATCAATACTAATATATTTTTTCATCTCTGCTTTGCCTCTTTCACTTTCCTTCATTATACTCGTTCAGCCAGAAAAGGGCAAACCGTTCTTTTATGGTTTGCCCTCGACTTTTTCTGATTAAATCTTTACTTTAAATATTGCCTTTTTAATGGTTTCCGGTTCCTGAACCTGAACCGCTGTTCTGTGTCCGTCACTCGGATAACAGATCAGGAAATCTCCATCTGTCAGGACTACGGAAGAATTCTTTTCCCCATCCATCGGAAGAAAATCATCTTTTTCCACAAAATCTTTTAATTCCATATTCTGAATGAAGTTCAGATCGATCTGTTCATTTCCATGGATCATTACATGGACGTCCAGATAATTTTTATGTGCTTCCCAGAAACGTTCTTCCGGTGTTGTTGTTGTATATTCTACGATATTGACAAACAGTCTGTCACCATCGATCTCATGACTTCCCTTTTCATAAGAAGCAAGGTCGTGTGTCTTTGCATATTCAAAGCACTCTTTTACCTGTTCTTCTAAGAATGGGAATTCTGATAAATTATTGATATTTCCAAAAATCACGAAAATCGTCACTCCTTCTTAGTTTTTGTAAATGGTTGTGTTAGGAGCAGGTACGGAATTGTCTCCTTTTGCCTTTCTCCAGATGATACTTGCCGGGATACCAATTACCAGTGATACTACAATTGAGATGATTGAGTATGACCAGATTGATACGTGATCAGCAGGTACGAAGTATTTGATGTATACCATTACGCCTGATGCAACGATGAATGCACATACTGCACCAAATGTATTGGCAACCTTTGTAAATGCTCCAAGGATAAATGTTCCGATCAGGATACCAAGTACCAGTCCCATGAATCCATTGAACCATTCGTATGCAGATTTTACTCCGCCGTTAGCCAGTACCATAGCAACTACGATTGCGAAGATACCAACGATCAGAGATACATACTGTCCGATCTTTGTCTGTTTCTCAAAGCTTAATTCTTTCTTAGAAGTCTTGCCTGGATATCCAGTGTCCAGCTTGATGCTACAGAGTTCAGACCTGTAGAAAGTGTAGACTGTGCTGCTGCATAAATAGCTGCTAACAGAAGTCCTGTTACACCAACCGGAAGCTCAAATGCGATGTAAGATGCGAAGATCTGGTCCTGAGCTGCTGCCGGTGGAAGTGCATTCTGCTGATAGAATACGTATAATCCTGTACCGATCAGGTAGAATACTGTTGCGATGAAGATTGATAATCCTCCGTTTGCAAGCATCATTTTGTTCAGTTTCTTTGTATCAGTTGTTGTTGTAAAACGCTGTACAATATCCTGGCTTGATACGTAAGATGCCATTGTATTGAATCCGGCACCAACGATCATGATGAATACGCTGTCTTTAAAAATGTTAGCATTGAAGATTGGCTGATCTACAGCAAGGAACTTATGCTCTGTTGTCAGTGCATGTGCGATTGCTCCAAATCCACCATCTAAGTGTGCTAACAGGAAGATCAGTGCAAATGTAACACCGATCAGAAGTACAGATCCCTGGATGAAGTCTGTCCAAAGTACGGATTTCAGACCTCCTGTGTATGAGTAAATAATAGCAATGATACCCATGATAATGATCAGTAAGTTTACGCTGATTCCAGTCAGACTTCCAAGTACCATACATGGAAGGTACATGATGATTGACATACGTCCGATCTGGTAAATGATGAACATTACAGCTCCAAGTACACGAAGTCCTTTGCTTCCGAATCTCAGTTCCAGATAATGATATGCTGTATCAATATCCAGTTTGCTGTAGATTGGCAGGAAGAATTTAATCGTGATCGGGATAGCTAACAGCATACCAAGCTGTGCGAACCACATGATCCATGTTCCTGCGTATGAGTTTCCTGCTAATGACAGGAATGAAATCGGACTTAACAGTGTTGCGAAAATTGATACGGAAGTTACCCACCACGGTACAGTTCCGTCTCCTTTAAAATACTCTTTTCCTTTCATTTCTTTCTTTGCGAAATGAAGGCCGGCGAACAGTACAGCCGCGAGATAAATTACTAAAATGACTAAATCTACTACGGTAAACCCTTGCATCGTCTCTCTCCTTACAGATATTTTTCTTTCACGTATTTTTTATATAATCTTACAGATATTTAGCTTTTGCGTCGCGAACCATCTTAGCTGCTTCTTCAACGATAGCCATGTCTTCTTCTACTAATGCTGGCAGTGGCTCTCTTACTCCGCCAAGTTCCAGACCTTCGTTGATCTTTAACATAGCTTTGATCACTGCGTACATATTTCCGTGTGCAGAGCACATCTTATAGATAATCTCATCACAAGCATACTGGATTTCTCTTGCTTCTTCCATCTTTCCGGCTCTTACATACTCGTCTAATTTCAGATATAATTCCGGCATAACTCCGTATGTACCACCGATTGCTCCTTCAGCTCCGATGACACGTCCACTCATGAACTGCTCATCTGGTCCGTTGAAGATGATGTAGTCAGGGCCTGCTGCCTGTTTGAACATCTGGATATCCTGTACCGGCATAGAAGAGTTCTTAACACCAATTACGTTAGGATTCTTTCTCATCTCTGCGAAAAGTCCCTGTGTAAGAGCTACTCCTGCAAGCTGTGGAATGTTGTAGATTACGAAGTCTGTGTTTGGTGCTGCTGCACTGATGTCATTCCAGTACTGAGCGATTGCATACTCTGGCAGGTGGAAGTAGATCGGTGGGATTGCTGCGATTGCATCAACTCCAAGGCTTTCTGCATGTCTTGCAAGCTCCTGGCTGTCTTTTGTGTTGTTGCATGCAACGTGTGCGATTACTGTAAGCTTTCCTTCTGCTGCTTTCATAACGTTCTCAAGGATGATCTTACGGTCTTCTACGCTCTGGTAGATACATTCTCCTGATGAACCGTTAACGTATACACCTTTTACACCTTTTTCTACGAAGTACTTTGTCAGTGCCTGTACGCCTTCCGGACTTACATTGCCTTCGTTGTCATAACATGCATAGAATGCTGGGATCACGCCTTTGTACTTTTCAAGATTTCTCATTGTTTCTTTCTCCTTTTCTTTGTCTTTTTATATAAATTTAATTTAATAAGTTCCTTGCGGAATTATCTTTCCATTTCTTCTACAAATGATTTTGTGATCAGCTGTGGTCTTGTGATAATAGACCCTACAACAACGCTGTATGCACCAAGCTCGATCACATGTTTTGCTTTTTCCGGTGTATTGATGTTACCTTCTGCGATCACTCTGTGTTTTGCTTTTGCAACAATCTTTCTTAAGATTTCGAAATCATTTGCCTCGATCTTATCGCCTTTACTCTGCTCTGTGTAACCAACCATCGTAGTTCCGATAAAATCAAATCCGAGTTCATCGGCATGCAGTGCTTCTTCTACAGTAGAGCAGTCTGCCATAAATAACTGATCCGGATATTTTGCTTTTACTTCCTTAAAGAACTCATCCAGTGTCTTTCCGCCTGGTCTCTTAGAAATAGTAGCATCCATAGCGATGATCTCCGGTTTTACTTCCATCAGTCTTCGATTTCTTTCATCGTTGGTGTAATGTAAATATCGCTGTCATCATAATCTCTCTTTACGATTCCGATGACCGGAAGGTCAACCTGTGACCGGATCTCCTTGATATCTTCTTTTGTATTTGCACGAATTCCACTAGCACCTCCCTGCTTTGCAGCCAGTGCCATTCTTCCCATAATGAATGAAGAATGTAATGGTTCATCCGGTAATGCCTGACATGATACAATTAATTTACCCTTCAGATTTTCAACTTTCTGATTCATTTTTTGTTCCCTCCTTCGTTCTGCAATCAGTATAGTATTGTTCGATTTTATTTTCAAGTATCTTTTTAGTTCTTGAAACTTCTTTCATCCTTTTCAATTCTTCTCTCTGTTTTTCCTATTTTAAAATCCATTTTTTATGCAATATGCACAATTCCAGGTAGTTTCTTTCCAGTTTCCGAAAGTAGTTTCAGTTTCATTGCTATTTTACTTGAAAATTCATTTATAATTGTATATACTAATATTCAGAAACAAAAAAACAATAGAATAAGGAGAGATTTTATTATGGTAATTTATAAAGCAAAAGACTATCAGGATATGAGCCGTAAGGCGCAAACATCATTTCTGCACAGATATTATGAAGCCAAACTGTGTACTTGGACTTGCAACCGGATCTTCACCGGTCGGTACATATAAACAGCTGATCGAATGGTATAAGAAAGGGGATCTTGATTTTCCCAGGTTACAAGTGTAAACCTCGATGAATACAAAGGACTCAGTCCTGAAAATGATCAGAGCTACAGATATTTCATGA
>ENA-OQCN01001393-OQCN01001393.1-human-gut-metagenome-genome-assembly--contig:-NODE-1393-length-12070-cov-2.053337_pt1 | contig 12070 bp, 14 predicted proteins | sample MGYA00242497_ERZ504576 | MGnify/ENA primary metagenome ERZ504576 (study PRJEB26092, sample SAMD00036296) | human gut metagenome | host: Homo sapiens | study: EMG produced TPA metagenomics assembly of...
CAAAAATATCAATTATCCCCCGAAATAAAAGCAAAACCTGGTAGAAAATAAGAAAGCCACCCCGAAGGATGGCTTATAAAAATCTTTAAAAGACGAATGAAGGATTATTTAGAAGCTTCCAAAGATGCTTTTCTAAATTCTTTCATCAGTTTTTCCAATTCCAATGATGCTTTACGTGCGCGTGTTCCTGCAGCTTTGTTACCTTTTTCAATCTGCAATGCTGCATCAGACATAAAAGCTTCGTTCAATTCTTTGATTTTAGCAATTAATTCGTTCATGTTCTTTTTTTTATAAATTATAAAACGGTTCAAATTAAATTCTTTTTTGGCAATAAATCTCCTATCCATCTCTTTTTTTACGATTTTTCAACAGTTGATCCTCGTTTACAGGGTATTTCAATCCATAACAGGCAATATTAAAACGCCTCTTGAATTTACAAACGATTATCAGCTGAAAATATAAACAATCACTCCGGTTATCAACACATACGCCAATGCATATGGAATGGCGGATTTTAGGATTTCTCCTTCTTTTCCCTGTTGGTTTCCGGCAGAAGTGGCAATAGCGATACTTTGCGGAGAAATTATTTTTCCACCTGTCGCCCCCACCGTATTGGCTGCCGACAACCAGTCGGGACTTACTTGAATATGCCCGGCCACATTAGCCTGTAATTTGCCGAACAAAATATTTGAAGAAGTGTCACTGCCCGTAATAAAGGTACCCAGGCAACCTATAACAGGGGCAAACAACGGATAAAGACTTCCTGTAGCAACTGCCAAAGCAGTGGCTATAACTGAAATCATACCTGCCGTATCCATGATAGTGGACAAACTCACCAGACAAATTACCGTGATAAAAGTTTTCTTTAACTGCTTTACCGTATTCCAGAGTACAGCAAACAGCTCCCATATCTTGGCTCCCTGTATCAGCCCGCCGACAAACGTGCCTACAAAAAGTAAAACTCCCGCATGGGTCAGCCAAGAAACCGTATAATTCATAGTTGAATCATTAATCGGAAGACTGATACGGGTCACCCAATTATTTTCAAGTGTTGTACGCAAACCGGGAAACAACGGACTAGTCAGAATAATCAAGAACAAGATAAGAAGATAGATACTCCACGCGTTCAGTACCTCTAGCCCTTTCAATGTGCTTTTCCTTGCTTTTTCCTCTTTAGAAGCAGTCAGTTTGCCATAGGCTACAATAACAATGATAGATAAAATACTTCCAATAATAGCCGGAGACTCCGCCCCCATATAGCGGGCGGCAACATACTGGCTGCCTAATGAGACACCACCGACCAACAAAGACAGGAAAATATTTTTAGGTAAGGATTTTAATTTCGAATCGGTCAGGAACAGCAATACGAAAGGAATGAGAAACATCAGTACCGAAAGCTGCAACACGACATTGGCGCTTAGCACCAATACATCCAGATTCGTTTCTTTCGCCAATACCAAGACCGGTGTACCAATAGCCCCAAAAGCAGTAGCCACACTATTGGCAATCAAACTGACTGTTGCCGAAAAGACCGGTTTGAATCCGAGACTGACAAGAATCGCCGCAGGTATAGCCACTGCCGTACCAAATCCTGCCATAGCTTCAAGCAAGCCGCCAATCCCCATGTCAACAGCAATACCTGAATACTTTTATCGGTAGAAATAGAAGAAAACTGTTGCTTGATAATCTCCATTTTTCAGTCTTCAATAAAACATTATAGCTGAATATCGCCATCAAAATAATAATCAGAATAGGAGAAACAGCTTTCAATGCACCATACAGAAAAGAAGACAGCAAATCGTTTACCGGAAAATGAAAGCCGAAAAAAGCAATCAGCATAGTAACGACAAGGGAAATCACACTACTTTTGTCACCGGACATTTTAAAAAACGCCATCAGGATAATTAATAGCAATACCGGAATAATAGCAAGGACTAGATTCATAACCATTGTATTTAAGTTAAAGAAACGGTATCCATAAACTCTTAAATTAAGCCTTTGAAACCCCACTTCCGCAAAGATTCTTTTTTTAATAACAAAAAAGAATCCTATTTGGATTAATGATCTATCCTTTTTTATTAGTAAAAATAAAGTAATGCCAGAAGCCTGTATAATGTATCTTTACACAAACCTCCGGCATACACTTCTTATCCATATATTGATTTTATATTGTAGTAATATTCCTTATTCTATATATAGTATATCTTATTAAATTCCAGCTAATGCCTGATCCAAATCGGCCAGCAAATCATCTATATGTTCCGTACCTATTGATAAACGCACTGTCCCCGGATAAATACCCTGTTCCGCCAATTCTTCCGCATTCAACTGAGAGTGAGTGGTACTGGCAGGATGGATAACCAATGACTTCACATCAGCGACATTGGCCAACAAAGAAAAAATTTCCAGACTATCGATAAAACGATGTGCTTCTTCCTGACCACCTTTCACCTCGATAGTGAAAATAGAACTGGCTCCATTGGGGAAATAACGCTGATACAGAGCATGGTCAGGATGTTCCGGCAAGGAGGATGATTTACTTTCTTGATCTTCGGATGATTTTTCAAATGCTCCACCACTTTCAACGCATTCTCTACATGACGTTCCACACGCAATGAAAGTGTCTCCAATCCCTGCAACAGAATAAAAGCATTAAACGGACTGATAGTTGCACCGGTATCACGCAATAAAATAGCACGAATACGGACAGCATAAGCAGCCGGACCTGCCGCCTCTACAAAACGCACCCCATGATAGCAAGGATCCGGTTCTGTCAGTTGAGGGAATTTACCTGATGCCACCCAGTCAAATTTACCTGAATCAACAATCACGCCACCCAGTGAAGTTCCATGGCCACCAATAAATTTTGTAGCGGAATGTACCACAATATCCGCTCCATGCTCAATGGGACGAATTAGATAAGGAGTACCAAAAGTGTTATCAATAATCAAAGGTATGTGATGGCGATGTGCTATTTCCGCCACAGCCTCTATATCTATAATATTCGAATTAGGATTCCCCAAAGTCTCGATAAACACCGCCTTTGTATTCTCCTGAATAGCTTTCTCAAAATTAGAAAGATCACCAGGGTCCACAAATGTAGCAGTCACACCATAAGTCGGCAACGTATGCGCCAGCAGGTTATAAGTACCTCCGTAAATAGTCTTTGCAGCTACAACATGATCACCTGCACGAGTAATGTTCTGAAACGCATAAGTAATGGCAGCAGCCCCGGAAGCTACGGCAAGTCCTGCCACTCCTCCTTCCAATGCAGCCACACGCTGTTCAAAAACAGCTTGAGTAGAATTAGTCAGACGCCCATAAATATTACCCGGATCTTGTAAACCAAAACGTGCGGCTGCATGTGCCGAGTTATGAAATACATAAGATGTAGTCTGATAAATGGGAACTGCACGAGCATCCGTAGCCGGGTCTGGCTGTTCCTGTCCTACGTGAAGTTGTAATGTTTCGAAATGTAATTTTTTTGTAGCCATAATCTTTATCTTTTTAGAGTTATATATTTCTGTTTTTACCTGTTGCAAAGGTATTAAAGGCAGTTATATCAAACAAGATATACTAAAAAATAAAAGAAAAATAGAGCTACAATTATCACTATTTATAGAACAAATATTCTATTTACAAACGGATTATTACCTCCTGAAAGAAAATTATTCTTTGGCGACATCTAACAAAATAAAGTGACGGCCGATTCACATCGACCGCCACCAGACAATTAATACACACAATACGATTAATACAAAAAATCACTCATGATCATGATCATGTTCCGTTTCAGTACCTCCGTCCGCACTCAAGACAATATTACGAGCCACTTCTGTCTGATTGCCCGCCGCATCGGTACACCATACCATCAGATGATAATCTCCGGGAGCAGCATCGGCCGGAATAACAATATCATGATGATGTACTTTTGTATTCTTCAAACCGGAAACATCATATACCTTGTCAAAAGTAAAAGCTGTGTTTTTCTCTCCGGCTGCCCGGGAATCATGTCCGTGGTGGTCAAAATTATTATGAATATTGATTTTATACGATCTCAACATCACATCATCTGACAGATTCATTTCAAAATGTACCCCTTTCCCATTTACCAATTTTCAACACCGCTCCCTCTTCGGTTCTATCAAATCGATCACGGGCTTTGTTACATCCCCTTTTTCATCATTATCACACGCAGGCAGACAAACAGAGCATATAGCCAAAAGGCTGATTACAAGAAAATAAAATTTTGTTTTCATTTTAATAATTGTTTAAATGGTACTTTAATCGAAATCTGAAAGCTTCTTCCCGGTTCAGGATTTCCACTTTCCTATAAAAACTCAAATGATTGTAATATTTCACATCCGACAAATTACGAATACCCAAAGATATTTCAATATCCGCCTTGGCCATAGGTATATGAATACTCCCACCCAGATGAATCAAACAAGCTCCGGGTGTGCGGTCTTCATTCCTCGCTATACGGTCTGCGAAGCTATACTTTGAAGTTCAGCATACAACTGAAAATCCTTTTTATTCCATGTCAGAATATTACGCATGGATACAGGAGGTGAAAAACTTAAAGCCGTATGTTCGTCACGATTATAAGTATAGACATACTCACCGACTAAACGATAATTAAAATGGCGTAGAAAATCCATATTGAAATTTATCTCACCACCCATGAACAAAGCACGTGCGCCACTATATTGATAAATCTGTCCAGCATGGGGCAATACAGACCATTCTCCCATAGGGCGCAAATAAATATAATTATCAAACCAACTGGCAAAAGATGAAACAACCAGTTCCATTTTTTTATAAGCCAAGGTATAGGAAGCATCAATCTGCCATCCTTGTTCCGAAGAAAGAGTGGCATCTCCTTTTTCATGACGGAAAGTTCCGTGATGCACTCCGTTGGATGCTAATTCATTGACTCCCGGCAAACGGAAGCTACGTCCCACATTCATCTTCAGAAGATGACCGGCAGCGGGTGTCCACACTACTCCCGCCGAACAGGAATAATTACCATAAGCCCTGTCCACCGGATAACTTCGCCAACGATATGCCTGTATTACCTCTTCTTCATATCCCTGTCTGTGCAGATACTCCACCAAATAAGGATCTTCGAATGCCGTTATATCAATCCTTCCCCGATCATAACGTATCCCACCAGTTACAGACAACTGATTATCCAATCGGAAAGTCGTCAGCCAAAAAGCTCCGGTAGTAAAACGCTTGTATTCCGGTAGCAGAAAAGAATATCCGCCAATCGCATTTTTCTGTATCTGCATATTCCACCCTGCCATATGCTCCCAGGAAGAAGAACTGGACAACCGCAGCTTCAAAGAGGAGCTGAATGTATGCAGTTTGAACACCAGTTCCCTATCCGGATCCTTTGCAGGCATCACCTGAGTGTCATAATGGGTATGGAAAGCACTCCATTCCTCCCGATGATTGAACTGATAGCCGAAATCACCTGAAAGTTGTATCCCATTCCAAAGATACTGTTGATGCGTGGTTACTTTAAGATGGTTCACTTTGCTATAAGGCAATTCAATATTACGGCTGTTCTCATCATCCTCCAAACGGGAAATATCAGGAATGCCATGAGCACCGGGAAAGAAGCCCATCTTCTGATAAACATTGCTCACAGCAATATTCATCTGATAAAACCTCTTTCTATAATCTCCCATGACAGAAACATTGCGCTCGAACCCAGCGGTGTTTTTCAGCTTACGACCGTAAACAGGCACCAACTGGGTAAGATATACAATGGTATCGACCGGTACATGATAATCTCCATAGTGCTGTTCTGAAAAACGTACTCTGACCAGCCATGCATTCTTCTCAATACCTAGCATCAGTGAACCGCCCACAGTGCCGTTCACTGATTTTCCCAATAAGGCAGCCTCACCAAAAAACCGGTTCTCTTTTTGTGGCAGCAAAGGAAGGATTTCGATGACACCTCCCATCGCATCACTACCGTAGAACAGTGAAGACGGACCTTTCAGAATCCGTACCTCGTCTACATTAAAAGCATCAATTTCCAGCCCATGATCGGCTCCCCATTGTTGCCCCTCTTGTTTTATTCCATTTTCGGATACGGCAATACGGTTGAATCCCAAACCACGAATCATAGGTTTGGAGAACCCCGCACCGATATCCATCGAGTGTACACCGGGAACATTTTTCAAAGTCTGTACCAAATTACCGGTAAAATGCCGGTTCAAATAATCTTTCTGAAACAACTCAAGTGTCAGGGTAGTCTTTTTCTCCTGAGCATGTCGGTAAGATCCCGTCACCACCACTTCGGATAAATCTACACTTTTAATCGTATCAGAAACTACCTGTGCATTTGAATACAAGGCAAAAAACATTCCCAGCGTACCCGAAACATATCTGATACGCATAAATTACAATCATTTGATGTTGTGAATAAATAAAAGATACTATGTGAATCAGCAAACGGGAGGTGCACGCAGATAATAAGGATAAGATTTAACCTGGCAAACCTTATCCACTGTTATTTTCGGCTGATAATCAAAAACCGGAAGAACAATATGAAGTTGTAATGTTTCAACTTGTGTAAAAGGTGAAAGTGTGAAATTGCACACGGGACACTGATGAGAGGAATCATGAGAATTCCCACTATCAGAATGGCAAACGGCATCTTCTTCATGGTGGTGAAAAGTCTTCACCATGAAAATGGCATAAGCGTCATTAACAACAGCCATGCTATAAAAATCCTGCCTTTTGCGTTTTCTCTCATTTTTGTGTTCAGTAAGACCACTACAAAAATAGAAACAAATAACAAAATCACAATAACATTTTATATTTATTATTAGTTTCATCCACTTTTTACCTACAAATGGGTATGTATACAAAACCGAGGTAACTTCCCAGTCACCTCGGTCACGACAGATCTTTATTTTCTAGAACAGCCTACAATCCGGTCATTCTAAAAAAGAGTAACCACTCCGTAAATAACAGCGGCCAATATTCCACTGACAGGAATAGTCAACACCCAAGCCGTCATCAGGCTTCTTGTTATTCCCCATCGGACGGCTGAAAGACGCTTAGTAGCACCCACTCCGATAATAGCTCCTGTAATGGTGTGGGTCGTACTTACAGGTATTTTCAGATATTCTGTCAGATACAATGTAAATGCTCCAGCAGTTTCCGCAATAACCCCCTCCAAAGGAGTTACTTTGGTAATCTTAGTTCCCATGGTTTTCACAATCTTCCATCCGCCTGACATTGTTCCTAAAGAATGGCAGTAAAACAAGAAAATGCCACCCAATCCGGCAAATCATTGATACTATTTATTCCCATTCCTAACCCTTCCGAATGAGCAGCGATCAGGGCAGCAGCAATAATACCCATTACCTTCTGGGAATCATTCAGTCCATGCCCTATACTGAACAAAGCCGAAGAAACAAGCTGCAATTTCTTAAACCACATCTCAGCCGTATGCGGATGTGCACGACGACAAATGTGGAGGACAAGCAACGTGAATCCAAAGGCAACAACCATCCCTATAAATGGTGCCAAAAAGATAAAAACAGCAATCTTCAAAATAATATTGAGCTGAATGGCATCAAAACCATGAGCCATAATAGCAGCACCGGCAAAACCTCCGATCAGCGTATGCGAAGAAGAAGAAGGAATCCCCTTCCACCATGTAAACAGATTCCAGACAATAGCTGCAATAACCCCCGAAAGAATAATCGGCAAGGAAATATACTGTTCCACTACTGTCTTGGATACAGTATTGGCTATTCCGAACCCTCCGATTATACATTTAGCAATAAAGAATGCAACAAAATTAAAAAATGCCGCCCATATCACCGCTTGGAACGGAGTAAGAACCTTGGTTGACACAATGGTGGCTATTGAATTGGCTGCATCATGAAATCCGTTAATATAGTCAAAAATCAAAGCCAACGTAATAATAATCACTAATAATTCCATATTGTACCTTCTGCTTTTATGCGTATTTCACAATCAGGTTTCTCAAGATTTTTCCTACCCGTTCTGCCGCATCGGTCGTTTTCTCCAATTCATGCATTATCTCCTTGATCTTAATCAGTTCTATGCAATCCTTTTCTTCCTCAAATAGTTTCTTAACAAAGAGTTCATATACATCATCCGCCTGATTCTCTATGTCATGCAATTTTGTACAACATGCTCTTAATTCAGTAGGCTTTTTACGGAAAATTTCCAATTCGTCCATTGCCTTACTTATATAAACAGCCGCTTGCTGTATCAACAAACTCAACTCTTTTCCACTATTAGCAATGGGATGGGGATTATAGATCGTGATACGTTTGGCGCAACTGTTAATCCCATCTATTACATCATCCATAGTTGATGCCAAATCGTGAATATCCTCACGATCAAAAGGGGTTATGAAAGTTTTTCCCAATTCGTCAAAAATTAAATGAGTCTGCTTGTCACCTTCACGTTCCATATCTTTGATGCGTTTATAATAGTTCGCTCTCTCTTCCGGCTTATCATGCTGCATGCTTTCTACCAATAAATCCGATGATGAGGTCAGGATTTCAGACAAACGTTTCAACATAGGGAAAAACTTAGGTTCTTGAGGTGTAAATCGACTAAAAAAAGAATTTTTCATAAATGTAATTTGAATAAATTGTTTTTGATATGTTTGATTTTAGTAATGGCGAGTTTTCCACTTATTCCTGCCTACTTCTATAACGGCAGGCAATATAGAAACGACAATAATAGCCACAATCAGCAATTTCAGATTTTTCTGTACAAATGGAAGATCACCGAAAAAATAACCGGCATAACAGAAAATACCAACCCACAAAGCTCCCCCTATCAGATTATACACCATAAAATAATAATAATGCATTTTGCCCATACCTGCTACAAAAGGAGCAAATGTACGGACTATAGGTACAAAACGGGCAATAATGATGGTCTTTCCTCCGTATTTTTTATAAAATTCATGTGTTTTTTCCAAATGACTTTGCTTAAATATACGGGAATCGGGATTATTGAAAAGTTTATTTCCAAAAAGTGTCCTATCATATAATTACAGGAATCGCCCAGCACAGCTGAAAGAAATAAAACCAAAGCGAGAATATTAACTTCCAAAGGCATATCGGGCAAAGCCGAAATAGCTCCCGCGACAAAAAGCAAAGAATCTCCGGGGAGGAATGGAGTGACAACCAATCCCGTTTCGCAAAAAATGATTATAAACAGTATGACATAAGCCCAAGTATGATATTCTTGAACAATATCTATCATATATTGGTCAATGTGAAGTATAAAGTCCAATAAAAATTCCATTATATATTAGTTATTAACATATAACACCGTTCATAAAAGGAACAAGCATCCACCCCAGTTCCCATTATGAAAATATAAAAACAAAAAAAATGTAAGATATAAAAACAGACCTTGCCGAGAAGAAAAAATAAACTAAATAAGAATACGCCTCAACTGATAAATATAGTATTCACAGGAATATTGAGTAAAATAAAGAATAGGTGAAAAAGAAATTTGCTTTTCTTCAGGAAGAAGTACTTTCAAGAATCTGCCAACTTGGCTATGACGGAAGCAGAGGAATGAGTTCGCAGAATTTTAGAAGAGCACAAGGTGCGAAAAGAAAAAGAGGTAGCTGTACCGCCGATACCGACTTTATAAAAATGGTAGCTTTCATTATTTATCTCTTTTTTTTCCTGCCCGTTATTGCTTTCAGATATGTTGCACAGCGCCACCGCACTGTTTCCAAACCAACTGTACGAACTACATCGTGCTCCTGTCCGCTATCAAATGCGGAACCAAAGCCCGCCAACAGGCATACACCTAACAAGATATAAAAAAGATATATATACTTTGTCATAGCAACTGCAAAGATAAAAAGTATTTTTGAGAGATAAAATCATTCTGCCCTTTCTTGCATTCTCCGGCAAAAAAAGAATATAACCCTGTACTACATTTCCCGAAAATTCTCCGGAATCTAAAATAAATGCAATATATTTGTATTAACAGATATGAACCTCTTGAAAAAATATTATTCTATGAGTACTTTAGAGAAACTTGACAAAGTAGATTTGCAGATACTACGTACCTTGCAAGAAAATGCCCGACTGACCACCAAAGAACTGGCTGCACGGGTAAGCCTTTCCTCCACTCCGGTGTTCGAACGCCTCAAACGATTGGAAAATGGAGGATATATAAAAAAATATATCGCTGTATTGGACGCTGAGAAACTAAACCAAGGCTTCGTGGTATTTTGCAGTGTCAAGCTAAGAAGACTGAACCGGGACATTGCTGCGGAATTTACACGGATAATTCAGGATATCCCTGAAGTAACAGAGTGCTATAACATATCAGGCAGTTATGACTATTTGCTTAAAATACACTCCCCTAATATGAAGTATTATCAGGAATTTATCCTCAATGTCTTGGGCACGATTGACAGTTTGGGTTCACTGGAAAGCACCTTTGTAATGAATGAAGTAAAACATGAATATGGGATTCACATTTAAGTAAATCCCATCCATCCTCTCTCATCAATACCATTTTTTACGCTTAAAATAGAAGTAGATAACTGCTACTAGTATCAACATCAATGTCCATGCAAATACATAGCCATACCGCCATCCCAGTTCAGGCATCCATTGGAAATTCATTCCCCAGATCCTGCCAGAAAAGTCAACGGAATAAATATAGTAGAAACAACAGTCAGCTGTTTCATGATGCTGTTCATCCGTCGGTCATTATTGGAAAGGTAAATATCTACCAAAGCTGAAATCATGTCACGGCAACCATCTAAAGTTTGCAATACAAACTGCAAATGATCATTGACATCATTAAAGAAAGGACGGCTTGCTTTGTGCAACAAATCATTATCGATCGGATGCAACAACTTGCTGATTTCCTCCTTTAATGGTAAAATACATTTCTTTATTACACGAAAATTACGACGGTATTGCTGTATATTTTCAATACCGAGCATATCAGCCTGTTCCGGCGAAAGCAATTGCTCTTCTAAATCCTCTAATCCGTCTTCCAATTCCGAAATGATGGATATAAAGCTGGCCATCACACTGTTTAGAATAACACTGAGCAGGAAATCAGACTGCCGGCTACGTATTTTCAACACATTCTTTTCCAATGCCGTATTTATATCATTCAGAAAGTCTGTTTCCTTTTCCATAAAAGTCAACAGATAATTTCCACCTTGCACAATGGCTATTTGTTGTGGTACATAGCCATCATCATTAGAAAAAAGCAACTTCAAAATCACTACATTATATGTATCATGCTGTTCTATCTTGGTCTGATGGTCGGAGTTCAAAATATCTTGTATCGTCAAAAAGTCGACATTAAAATTCTGACAGACATGCTGTATGACCTCCGTATTCTGAAAGCCATGAATTTGTATCCAGTTTATAGCATTCTTATTCAAATAAGGGATTAAACTATCTATATCTTTCCCATCCTTCATACAAATACTTTCAGCATTATAACTGCACAAATGCAGATGCGTAGGGGTACAACTGACACCAATATAAGCAAGTTGCTCACTTAGTAAATTATTCTTCGCCATAGTTTCAGTAATGAATAGTACAAATATAATTCTTTTTTTTAAAATTCAACCGTGCTCCTAACCCAAAAAAGAAAAAATTTTCCCCGACAGTCCTCAACGTTTTTTCAAACTAACAGCATAGATTTGGAAACTAATACCGTAATTTCCAGGAGTTATACCGTTTACGCTTGCAGACTATACCATATCCTTTTGCGTAATATGACTTATTCCTAATTATACTGCATCAGATGAACATACAAGGATCGAAATGGTTCAATATTTCAAGTCCTTCTTCAAGACAAATTACAATACGGTAAAAATTAAATAAAAAGAAGGCAAGTATACCCTATTTCTCAGATTATACCAGTCCGACTCCTAGAAAGACATGATCTACTGAAGCAAGAGAGATGATTATCAATCTTAGCAACAGGAAATAGGGCAAAATAGTATATTCAACTATTATTATTTAATTAAATGAATTGCATAAATAAAATTGTTAAG
>ENA-OQCN01001395-OQCN01001395.1-human-gut-metagenome-genome-assembly--contig:-NODE-1395-length-12057-cov-4.133361_pt1 | contig 12057 bp, 14 predicted proteins | sample MGYA00242497_ERZ504576 | MGnify/ENA primary metagenome ERZ504576 (study PRJEB26092, sample SAMD00036296) | human gut metagenome | host: Homo sapiens | study: EMG produced TPA metagenomics assembly of...
AAACCCGTCACACCCTCCGCCAGCAGCTTTGCACACAGCGCCATCCCGATTGCCCCGTAGGCCGGTGATTGATGGCGGTTCGGATTTGTCTTTGAATGCTTGCCATTTTTGAATCACGCACTCCCTTACACTTCCGGCATCAGCGGGATGAACATCTGCTTTTCCAGCTCCTCACGCGGCAGGAAGGGGGCCAGGTCCTCCAACGGGGGGGCTGACCAGCGTGCCGTCGGGCAGGCGCTTGGTGCTGCTCTTGGGCTCCCAGACCTGCTTGGTGTCGGTGAAAATCTCGCAGAAAGCCGGGCCGTCCCAGTGCCAGCACCGTGTCCACGGCCTGCTTCATCTCGGCGTTGCTGTGGGCGCTGTAGTAGGGGTAGCCAAACGCTTGGCCAGTTTTTCAAACTCCGGGAAGGACAGTCGCCGCTCTCGGGGCCGATGCCGACCTTGCAGTGCTCCTTGAAAAGGTTGTTCTGCGTCAGGCGGATAGAGTGGTAACCGTTGTTGTTGATGAGGAAGATTTTGATCGGCAGCTTGTTCGTCAGAATGGTCTGCAGTTCCTGCAGGTTCATCATGATGGAGCCGTCGCCCTCGAGGCAGATCGTCGGGCGCGTCCGCCGCCGATGCAGGTGCCAATGGCTGCGGGCAGACCGTAGCCCATGCTGGCAATGGCGCTGTTGTTTGCCATCCGGCTGCCCTTCTGGATGACATACGCCTGGTTACCGACGACACAGCACGCACCGTTGGAGACCGCGGTCAGGCTGTTCTCCGGCAGGCGACTGCTTAAATAGCGCACAAAGGCGTAGACGTTGGCGGTCTCGCCGTTTTCCTCCCACTGGCGGGGCAACACGGCGGGGTAGTCGCGTTTCCAGCGCTGGCAGGTGGCCAGCCACTCGCCGCCCGCGTTCACGGGGGCCGCGGCAGCCTTATCCAGCTTGGTCAAAAAGTCCTTCGCGTCGGCCCAGACCGGCATTTCGACGTGCAGGGTCGGCTTTTTCAGCTCGGCCTGGTCAATGTCCACCATGATGACCTCTGCCGCGCGGGCCCAGGTCTTCCAGTTGTAGCCGACCTGGCGAATAGAAATGCGCGTGCCTACGGCCAGAATCAAGTCTGCGTTTTGGATAGCCCAGTTGCCCGGGCGGTCACCCATGTTGCCGGCGCGCCCGCAGTACAGCGGATTGTCATCCTCGATGAGGTCCACGGCGTTCCAGTAGGTGACGATGGGGATGTTGAGCTTTTCCGCCACGGAGCGGAACGCCGCATACCCGCCGGACAGGCGGATGCCATAGCCCGCGTGGAACACTGGCCGTTTGGCGTTCTTGATTTTTTCCAGAATCGTCCGGATCGTGGTGTCGTCCACCGACGGGGGCAGCTGGGCGTCATCCTCGGCGGGGTCGTAGCCGCGCAGCTCGTCAGTCTCGATGTAGCCGCCCTGGAAGTTGACCGGGATGTCCAGCCAGACCGGGCCGGGGCGGCCCGTTGTAGCCAGATGCCACGCCTTTTCCAGCAGGTAGCGAATGTCCTTGGGGTCCTCCAGCATGGCGGCGAACTTCGTCATGTACTGGACAGACTTGGTGATGTCGTACTCCTGGTCGCCCATGGCGCGCAGCGGCGTACCGGTGTACTGCAAGGCGTACCGGGCCGTGGTGTCATAGCGCACCTGGCCGGAGACGATGAACATGGGGATGGAGTCCAGCCAGCCGCCCACGACGCCGGTCAGCGCGTTGGTGCCGCCGGGGCCGGTGGTCACGCAGACCGCCGCGATCTTATTTTCCAGCCGGGCGTAGCTTCCGCCGCAATGGCGCAGGCCTGCTCATGGTGGTTGTAGGTCACATGCAGCCGGGGGTTATGGCCCAGCGCATCATTCAGGTGCATAGCGCCGCCGCCCACGACGGAGAAAACATCCGTCACGCCGCGCGCCGCCAGAAAGTCCGCCACATAATCCGCTAAACGCTGTTTCATTGGGTTGCTCCTTTTCCATTCAGTCAATTTTCAGGAACCAATACCGGGTGGCCGTCCGTTCCCTTTGTCCATTCGACAAGCGTAATCGCTTCTTCTGCGCCGCTCTCGCTGTTTGCTTTATTCTTTTCTCTTACTGCGGCATTCAGACGCTTCACCAGGAAATCACTGTTGAAAACATCTTCGTCGGCATAGCTGACACGCTTTTCTTGAATAGCGGGTCTATCAAGCAGGCTTGTCTTTTGACCCGTCAGCTGATAAACATTCTCTACCATAATTGAGCTATTATAGGCGATTGCATCCGCGTTTTCGCCACCAGTCAGCGCACCGGCACTAACACAGTTTACAACACTACCAGCGAAGTTATCGGTAATGCCACCAGCGCGCGAGCTCGTGACATTCACATCCGTAAAGCAGTTCATAATCTCTGCCTCCGGGTTGACTGCATAGCTGGCAATTGCTCCAACACAGTCGCCAGTCAGGCTGCCCGCTTCAAGCCCCAGATTGTAAACAGCCCCTTCGAGACGTCCAAACAGACCGACATCCTCTGTAGCCTTGCCCTGAATGCTCAGATTGCGGATAATATGTCCCTTGCCATTGTAGGTGCCGTAAAAATAGCTTTCCCCGCTGAATGCACCAATGGGCGTAAATTTTTTACCGTCCATATCAATGTCAGCGGTCTGTTCAACATACTGATCTGCAAAGCTCATGCCGCGGTTGACATAATTGCTGAACGCCTGCAAATCCTCCGCCGACTGAATCAGATACGGCTCTTCCTCGGTTCCCTTTCCTTCCAAGGTGAAGCTACCCCAGTCTGTCTCGTCTGCCAGCTTGTACACCTTGATCTTACCGGTTCTTTCCTCACCATACACGCCCAACAGGGTGTAGCGTGTGCCCAGCAGTCGTCCAAAATTCTTTTCCAGCTCGCGCTGCTTCAATTTCTCACCATTGCGGTAACTTTCTTCGTGAACCTTCTTGCAGTTTGGAACATCATCCTTCCAGATTACAATGTCAGGCAGATTTTCCTGTAGCAGCTCGTCCTCCTGCAAAACGTACTGGTCGTCTACCACGTCATAGAACAGAACCGGAACAAACGTATCCATTGTATAGCGGTTTGTCAGAATATTAAAGAGCTTTACATAGGGATAGCCAAAAATCGTTGCATCTTCTGTTGTGTTTTCAAGAATCAGCTGTGTGATGTCTTTCAACATCTTGTCGTCCTCCGCAGAAAAACGGAAGCCTCGCAGCGCGGGGATGCCGGTGGCGTAGATTTTTTTGTCATACTCTGCCTGTTCACAGCCCCACCAAGAATAGGAACATACGACCTTCTGTGCAATACAAGCCATCGAAAGTACTGTGCACAGCGCAATCGTACCGATTTTGACCGATTTTTCCGTAACTTTATCTGTAAATACGCTGTTCAGCCCAACACACAGAACAAACGGCATAGCAACATAATCCCATGGTAGGAAATTTCTGATGCCGATGCCATACTGGCTGCATATATCGTAGAAAATGCCGCACAGGCCATCCAAAAGTGCTCACGTGCATAGCCGTCATTGCCATCCGCTTTTATTTTCATAAGGGAGCGGGCAATCAGATATAGATCCAAAAAGCTGATGATCGTATACAGCGTACCAGTCACACTCTTAAACAGCGTGCCTGATTCATAGATTGCTTCCAATAAGCTCCCGTTATCTTCGCCTAATGACGCATAACGGGCCGTAACCAGAATAGTCACCACATAGGCGGCACACAGACCGTAAAATACATCGTGCATTATCTTGCTGCCGCTTCTGCGCTTTTGGCTGTACGCCAGCAACAGTAGCAACCCTCCACCGATGACAACGGCTTGGACGCTTTTCGTACCAACGAGCACTTCGATAAAGTCGTTCGCAGCCTGCCTTTCCAAAACATAGCCGCCGCCTATGACCAGCAGCAAGAGCATCCGTCCTGCTGTCTGACTCTCGTTTTTCTGCGCCAGTGTTATGGCAGCTACACACCCCACCATCAGTAAAAATACCGGCGCATTGATTGTCCAGCCGTAAAGATTTTCAGCAAAATGGCAAGCGGACTGCCTTTGCCTCCCGTGTGCATAAAGACCTGCTGAAAGAACGGAAGCAACGCGCCATTGACGGCAAGGATTCCCATGGCCACGACGAACACCAGCAAAAAGCCAAGTATGACTGCCGCACAATATTGCAGAAAGCCTTTGTCTTTTTTCTTCCAGCAGTAGACACTCAAAGCCAGCAGATAAATAACCCCCGCAGCTGCAAAAATCGTCTGCTTGTTCAGAAAGAGCAGCCCCAGCATAGCGCCGGCAGCAAACAGGTATTTCCCGGCGGCTTTCTTATCTGCCGCCTCTGCAAATCCCAGAACACAATAGAGCAGCAACACAGACAAAAACGGAATCGTCTGGTTATAATCACCGAATAAATCGTAGACAGAGGCCGTGCACAGAATCGCAGAGAAGGCACACGCTGCAAAGGCGGCATATCTATTGAAATACCGGCAGAGCAGCCGAAACATCAACTCATAAATAGCAATCCGCTGTACCAGCCACCACGCACGGTAAATGAACAGGCTGCCAAACGACAGCTTCCAGAGCATCACATCAATCAGGATGTTCAGTGGCGGCAGGTAATAGTAAAAATCGCGGTATGGAAATTTCCCGTGCAATACCAGCTCTGCATAGTTTACATTCCAGCCTTCCGTAATGGGCATCGTGTTGGCGAAATAAATTGAGGAATAGGCCAGAATCACCACACAAAGCAGTGCAGCCAATACCCAGCCTCGCGCGTTCTGGCGCTTATTCGTATGTGGTTTTTCCATTACTAATTGCATCGTGCTTGTTCTCACTTTTCCTTAAATGTCCACAGCTTGTTGATAACAAAGTTCAGCGGGATCGTCACTAACAGATTAACGATGGGCGCAATGGACTTGCTGACACTGAAGAATGCAACTTCGATCCAGAGCAGCACGTTGGACAAAATCGATGTGCCGCCGTAACTGACATAGGTCTTACCCAGCCGCTTGAGCTTGCTGCGCCAGTCATTGGCGTTGCCGGTAAAGACAAATTTATCATTCCAGAAAAAGGCGTTGGCAATGCTCAGAATCGTGCCCAGAATGCTGCCGACCATATACAGGTCCGGGCTGATCCACAGGAAGATATAGTAGACCGCCATGGACACAGCCGTATTGCTTACGCCCACCAGGCCGAACTTGACGAACTGCTTGAACAGCTCCACAAATTCCTCTTTATTTTTTGCGCCCAGCAGGGCCAGCAATTTCTGCATAGTATATGTTTCCTTCCGTTATTCGGTTTCCTCCACAGCGCCCTCACTGGCCACCACTAGGTTTGTCACCGTGAAGGTACCGTTTTTGCGCGAAGAAGCATCATAGACCGCCATCGGGCCGTCATAGCTCACATCGATTTGGGTCTGGCCGGGAACCACATCTACCGTGTAGCACACGGTCTGCCCCTCATGGTCAATCTTAATATCCGTCCGCTTCTGCTTCCCGGTTGTACCATCAGCATCTTCCAGATTCGGTGCTTCAAACGTCATCGTATAGGCGCGCTTCAAATCCATGCCGTAGCCTGTCTGGAACGTGACCGTCATCCTTTGCGTAAATGGCGCGTGGTTGTAAATCATAATATACGCACCGCGGCCGCTCCATGTTACCTCTACCGGGTTGCCGTCGCTGTCCTGCACGTCCTTCTGCTGGATGCCCTCGGCATCCAGTCGGCCGTTATAGCCGTAGTCAAAGCCCCAGTTGTGGGTGCGCTGCCACAGCTGCTGGCCGCCCACACCGGCCACCGCCACACAAACGGCCAGCAGCACCGTGGCTGCCGGGTGTCCGTGTGCCGGCTTGACCGGTTTTTCCGCACAGCGTACACGCACCCCCTGCACCGCCTGGACAAAGCACCAGACAATGAGCAGCAGCAGCATGACATGACAAATCGTGTTGCGCGGTACAAAGGACGGCTCCATCTGGTCCCGCCGAAACAGCGGCAGCGGCAGCACCGGCACCATCAAGGCCAGATAGGGCAGCACGTTGTCCCTGCGCAGCTCACGCTCCTGCTCCATAAACAGGAATAGCGGAATCAAAAACAGGCACCATACATAATCATACTGGGGCTGGAACATCAGCATCGCCAGAATGATTGCTGTAATGCGCTTCCACTCCTTATCCATAAAAAAGCTGCACACCAGCAGCACCGCTGCCAGCACAATGCCCAGCAGTGCGTAGCTGCCATAGCCCAGCTGCGTGCCCAGCAACTTGTCCACCGCATGTCCGGCCTCTGCCAAAATGTTGGAGAAACCATTGCCGATCCACGGTTCACCTCTGCTGCCGCTAAAATCAAACAGTACACGGAACCACAGTGTGAGGCCAAACAATCCTTCATTGAAGAAGAACAGCGGGAAGCACAGGCAGACAACACCGTACAGCACCGTGCGCACCGCGGCCAGATAGTTTTTATCGCGCAGCAGCAGCACGCCCAGAAACGCCGGGTACAGCTTGAAACCGGCGGCAATCGCCAGTGCCAGACAGGCCAGCTCCCGCAAAAGTGGTTTTTCTGAATTGCGGTACAGGATAAAAAATGCCATTAACGGCCAGCACAGCAGCAGAATATTGCCGCGTTCCAAGCCGTACAGTACCCCATAGCTGAACACTGCACAGAATGCCAGCAGCTTTTTCCGCCCCCCGCAGCTGCGCGTCAGGCGTTCTGTCATCGATACAATTCCTAAGACCACCACGATAACAAAGACGACAAACAGCATCATCGTCGCTTGCTGTAAACGCAAATCCCGTTCTGTTCCCCTCATGTTGAGAGACGAGATATACGATTCCGTCCACGTAGCTGATTGTGTCTTTGGCACAAGCAAATACAACACATAGAAAAACAGATTTGCAAGCGGCGGGTACAGCGTATCGAACTGTCCGTAGGGCATACGTCCACGCATATACTCAATACTATGGAAAAAGTCCATACCGGTATCGGTGACATCATAAAAGAAGAATCGATGCAGCAGCGTACCGCGGCTGGCCAGCAGGGCAAGCAGCAGCACCGCCAGACAGGCCACCGTTGCCCAGCAGTAGATCTGCATAGCGTCAGCCGCCTGTTTTTGTCCAACCGCAGTCTGGGTGCGCGGGTCGTTTTCACCTTTTGCTGCATCATAGGGGTCTGTACCTCGTTGTCAAAATTTTACTGATTCACAGCCTCGATAATCGTCTTGGCCATGTAGTCGATCATCTCGTCGGTCATGCCGGGATAAACGCCGACCCAGAAGGTGTTGTTCATGATAAAGTCGGTGTTGGTCAGCTCGCCCGCCACGCGGTAGCGTCGGTGCCGCGGATCTGGTCAAAGCAGGGGTGCTTGATGAGGTTGCCGCTGAACAGCAGACGGGTCTGCACGTTGTGGCTCTCCACATAGCGGGTCACGTCGTTGCGGTTCAGACCGCTCTCCGGCTTGACAGAGATCAGGAAGCCGAACCAGGACGGGCGGCTGTTGGCAGCCGGCTCCGGCAGGATCAGCTTGTCGGCGGCGGGCTCCAGCGCGGCGCGCAGACGGTTCCAGTTGTGGCGGCGGCGCTCAATAAAAGAGGGGAACTTCTTCAGCTGCTCGCAGCCGATGGCGGCCTGCATGTCGGTGACCTTGAGGTTATAGCCAAAGTGGCTGTAGACGTACTTGTGGTCGTAGCCCTTGGGCAGCTCGCCGAACTGACCGTCAAAGCGGTGGCCGCAGAAGTTATCCTGGCCGGAGGGGCAGATGCAGTCGCGGCCCCAGTCGCGGAAGGAGAGGATCAGGCGGTTCAGCAGCGGGTTGTTGGTGTAAACGCAGCCGCCCTCGCCCATTGTCATGTGGTGCGGCGGGTAGAAGCTGGACGTGCCGATGTCGCCCCAGGTACCGGTAAAGCGGGTCTCGCCGTTGATGGTGTACTGGGTGCCCAGCGCGTCGCAGTTGTCCTCGACCAGCCACAGGTTGTGGGCGTCACAGAACGCCTTGACGGCGGACAGGTCAAACGGATTGCCCAGCGTGTGGGCGATCATGACAGCCTTCGTCTTGGGGGAGAGGGCTGCCTCGAGCTTGGTGACGTCGATGTTGTACTGGGGCACGGTCACATCCACAAACACGGGCACCGCGCCGTACTGGATGGCCGGGGTCACGGTGGTGGGGAAGCCGCAGGCCACGGTGATGATCTCATCGCCCTTCCTGATCTGGCGGTCACCCAGCTCGGGGGCGGTCAGCGCCATGAAGGCGATCAGGTTGGCGGAGGAACCGCTGTTGACCAGATGGGCGAACTTAACGCCGATCCACTTGGCAAACTCCTTCTCGAACCGGTCTGCAAAGCGGCCCGTCGTCAGCCAGAAGTCCAGCGTGGCATCGGTCAGAGCGCACATCTCCTTCTCGTCAAAGACGCGGGCGGCGTAGGTGATGCGATCCCCCTCCTGATAGGGGTCTTTTTCTCCTTGAAGTCGTGATAATACTCGGCGACCATCGCTTGATCTGCTCGCGGGCTTCTGCCTCATTCTTCCATGCCATAGGTTTTGCTCTCCTTTTTTATTGCTTTTCGTAGTAGTAATAAGTAATTGGGTTCGTGCCGCCAGTCGATGTGAACGTCGTCTGCAGCTGGTATCCGAGCATGTCGGGCGTGTAGCATTCTGCCCCAGATAGACCCCCAGTATGTCATCCACGACAAAGCTCGGCTGGGCCTTCAACTCTGCCAGAATATGAGGGAGTAATTTTTCGGTATCTGCCACGCCGTAATCCGCAGCATCCACATAATGTCCGTAGTTGTCCCAGCCTGCTGCATGGTAGATGATTCCCACATCGCGGCCAACCGCAAAGGTGTTGTCCGGTATATTGGCAGAGAAATTCTCCACCTCCGCATAGATGCCGCGGGTGCTGAACGCACCGCGCTCCTGCAGGATCACTGTATTCATCACGCCGCCGGGCAGCTGTGCCGTAAGCACGCAGAGCACCAGCAGCACGGCCAGTCCCACAGACTGTGCCGCCGTGCAGTACAGTCCGCCCAGCTTCTTGCGTAGCCCCTCCCCGTCCGTCAGCGCCTGCAGCGGGAAGCACAGGCAAAGCAGTGCCTCCGGCAGGCAGATCTCCAGATTCATCCAGGCGGAGCGGTTTGCATAGTAACTGAACGATACCAGCCCCAGTACCGACAGGCAGGCCGCAAATGGGGCAATGTTCTCCTTTTTGGCTATTCTTCCGATAGCGGTTGTCTGGAACAGCGACCATGCCAGCACGGCCAGCATAAGCAGCAGCACAAACACCCATGGGCGCACGCCTAGCTCAAGCGGGTAGCCGATGGAACCATCCATATAATTGCTGCTGTACAGCGGGTAAAAAAACACCTTGAAGATCGGTGCTCCGCCGCAGGCCAGGTTATACAAATTTGTCAGGCCAATGGCCCCCAGCACCGCCAACACAGCGCCCAGCAGCAGCGCACCATAGCGTTCCCACTGGCCGCGGGCGTACCATGGCTCCTGCTGCCACCAGCGGACGATGCAGCCGCGCACCAGCCGATGATACAGAACAGACCACTCTCGGTGCTCCACAGCACTGCCAGCATGCACAGAAGCCAGCCGCCCCAGAACCGAGCCGTTTTTTTCGACTGCTTTTTCCGCAAGCAGAACAGCATATAGCCGCCAGCAACATCGGGAATACCAAACGGTGAGGCTGCAGCTGCCAGTAATTCGTCCGTCTGTATGCAAACGGAATGACCGGCACAACCAGTGCCATCAACAGGCGTACCCAGTTCTTTTTTATCAGGTGATGGATGCAGTACAGCATGGCCAGATCCGTCACAACGCCGACCAGCGCGATCAGGAATTGAATAACAACAGCCTTTGCACCGAAGATCTTCATCGGCAGCAGAAAGAACAGTCCGTAGTGGCCGTAGATGCCTGTCGTCAACTCCTCATAGGGGATGCTGTCAGCCACGTTGTAGATGCTTTCCAAATACGCCTCACCGTGGTACGGGTCTCCCTCAAACGTATTGACGATCCATACGCCCAAGAAGTACATCACTGCCGAAAGGCCGTAGCCGCCCCAGGTCATCCACTGCGGGCAGTCCTTACCCGTCAGCAGCAGATAGATTGCCGCCACAAAAAACAGCACCGTAAGCAGGTAATACAGCGGCACCATCTGCGGCGCCATCAGGGAGGACGGCGAATAGGAAGGCCCCGCAAATTCCTTGGACACCCCAATGTTCGCGTAATAAATAAGGTAGGCGGCTGTCACCAGCGCAGATACCACAAGGGCCGCTGCCGCGCCGCGACCCTGCAGACGCGCGTCGCAGGCCCGCACAAAGCCACGTTCTTGCGGCAGAATGCGGGCAAAAAGGTTGCCGAACAGCAAAAGCGAAACGCCGAACAGTACTAGAACTACGGCATAGTTGACCATGTTGCTGCCGATGGGCCACGGCTGACCACCCCATACATGCGCCAGCCAGGAAACCAGATAGGCTCCACCTACCAAAACCGAAATGACAAAAGCGCTTGTTATACTCCTCTGTTCCTTTGTCATTTCTGCCCCTCCAAGAAGCTGTTAATTTCCTTTTCCATCTCCGCCGGGACGTCGCCGTTGGCAAGCCAGATCTTGCTGAAGGCGAGGTCTTTTCCATGCACTCGGCCATGTGCCAGCGCGGCGTCCAGCGAAGGTCGTTTTCAGCTTGCTGCAGTCCAGCTTCAGGAAGTTGGCCTCGTGCGGGGCATTGGCCTCGGCCTGATTCTCCCAGGCGGCGTCGCCGCCCCAGGCCCGGCAGAACAGATCCACCAGCGTGCCGGTGGTGACGCAGTCGCAGTCGTCGGGGCCTACATTATAGTAGCCCGCAAAGCGGCTGTCCTCGTACTGGCGCTGGGCGATCAGCAGGTAGGCCGCCAGCGGCTCCAGCACATGCTGGTACGGGCGGGTCGAGTAGGGGTTGCGCACGCCGATCTTACGGCCCGCGGCCATGGCGCGGACGCAGTCGGGATGATGCGGTCATTGGCAAAGTCGCCGCCGCCGATGACATTGCCCGCGCGGCCGTCGAGACGGCCACGGTCTTATCGGCAAAAAAGCTGTTGATGTAGGAGTGCGTCGCCAACTCCGAGCAGCTCTTGCTGTTGGAGTAGGGGTCGAAACCGTCCAGCGGCTCGTTCTCGCGGTAGCCCCAGGCCCACTCGTTGTTGTGGTAGACCTTGTCGGTGGTGACGTTCAGCACCGAGCGGGGCGCTCTGCCCTGCTGCCGGGTCAGCCGCACACATTCCAGCAGGTTGACCGTACCCATAACGTTCGTCTCATAGGTGTAGCGCGGATCCTTGTAGCTGTCGCGCACGATGGGCTGCGCGGCCAGGTGCAGTACAATGTCGGGCTGCGCCGCGTCAAAAGCGGCCTTCAGCGCGTCAAGTCGCGGATGTCGCCGATGATGCTGTGCATCTTGCCCTCGACGCCGGCGATGGAGAAAAGGTTCGGCTGCGTCGGCGGCTGCAGGCTGTAGCCCGTGACCTCGGCCCCGGCCATCAGCAGCATCTTGCAGAGCCAGCTGCCCTTGAAGCCGGTGTGACCGGTGACGAACACCCGCTTGCCGCGGTAAAATTCAGGATCGTAATGTACCATCATCAATCCTCCCACTTCTTCCAGGGCGCGTTGCCGGTGGCAAGCATTTTCTCCAGGACCTGCTTCTCGCGGGCGGTGTCCATGCACTGCCAGAAGCCCTTGTGGATATAGCTCATCAGCTGACCCTCCTCGGCCAGCTTCTGCAGCGGCTTCTGCTCAAAGACGCAGGCGTCGCCGTCCAGATAGTCGAAAATCTGCGGCTCCAGCACCATATAGCCCGCGTTGATGAGCGCGCCGTCGCTGGCCTTCTTTTCACGGAAAGAACGGACAGAATTATCCTCGGCAATATCCAGAACACCCTTCTGCTGCTCCTGCTGAACGGCGGTCAGCGTGGCGATCTTGCCGTTCTCGCGGTGGAATCGATGTACAGCTACGTACGTCTGAGCATCATCGATGTACAGCTACGTACGTCTGAGCATCGATCGATGTACAGCTACGTACGTCTGAGCATCGATCGATGTACAGCTACGTACGTCTGAGCATCA
>ENA-OQCN01001396-OQCN01001396.1-human-gut-metagenome-genome-assembly--contig:-NODE-1396-length-12053-cov-5.839594_pt1 | contig 12053 bp, 13 predicted proteins | sample MGYA00242497_ERZ504576 | MGnify/ENA primary metagenome ERZ504576 (study PRJEB26092, sample SAMD00036296) | human gut metagenome | host: Homo sapiens | study: EMG produced TPA metagenomics assembly of...
TATTTATCTTCACCACTTTCTTCCGGCCGGTTCTTCTCGTCCGCATACGCCGCACGGATTGCCTTTCTTACCGGAAGAACACATGCCGGCACAACGGAAAGTCCGTCTACTCCCATCTGGATAAATTCTTCTGTCAGGTTGGAATCTGCTGCCAGTTCTCCGCATATGTACACATTACAGCCGGATCTGTGTCCTGCCTCTGTCACCATACGGATCATTTTTACCAACGCAGGGTGATGGTCGTTATATTTATGTTTCAGAAGAAGATTTTGTCTGTCCATGGCCAGTGTGTACTGAGTCAGGTCATTGGTTCCAAGGCTGAGGAAATCCACACGTTTTCCAAGATCCTCGCTGATCATTACAGCTGCCGGTGTCTCGATCATGATACCTGTGCGGATATCTTTGTACGGAATATTCTTTTCATCAAGGCCTTTCTTCACTTCCCGGATCAGTTCTTCGATTTCATCCAGTTCTTCTTCCGATGTGATCATAGGGTACATCAGACTGATATTTCCGTAAGCACTTGCGCGGTAAATAGCACGAAGCTGTGCTTTGAACATTTTTTTTCGGTCAAGGCAGAGACGGATTCCGCGATTTCCCATCATAGGATTTACTTCATCCGGAATAGCCATATAGTCTGCCTGGCGGTCTGCTCCCAGATCTACGGTACGGATCACTGCCGGACGGCCTTCCATATCTTCTGCAACTTTCTTGTAGGCGCGGAAAAGCTCATTCTCTCTTGGATAATTCTCTCTTCCAAGATACTGAAACTCACTGCGGAAAAGTCCGATCCCTGCCGCCCCGTAATAGAGCACTGTGTTCAGATCATCCAGATTTCCGATATTGGCCAGAAGCCTGATCTCTTTTCCATCTGCTGTGACATCTTTCTGATTTCGAAGTCTCAGCAATTCTTCCCGCTCTTCTGTATCTGCCTGATGACGGATCTCATATTCTTTCAGAAGTTCCGGCTCCGGATCAATATACAAAGTTCCTGTATAACCATCCACAATAGCCAGATGTCCGTCCCAGTCCTTCTGGATCTCCACTTCCACCAGCGTAGGGATTGCCATGGATTTTGCCATGATGGAAACATGGGAAATAATGGAGCCCTGATGCATGGCCACTGCCAGGAGCCTTGACTTGTTCATCTCCAGAAGTTCATTTGGTGAAAGCTGCTCTGCTGCAAGGATCACCGGCTCATCTCCCAGGTTGATCCGTGCATGTGAACCGCCCATTGCACCGATCAGAAGTTCAGATACCTCACGGATGTTCTCAATCTGTTCCTTAACTGCTCATCTTCCAGATTACGGAATACATTTGCAAGCTCATCCCTTGTAGTCTGGACAGCATAGGCTGCACTGACTTTCTCTGTTGTGATCATGCTCTCCACTGCCCGCTGAAAACTGCCTCCTCCAAGGAGCTTGAGCTGACGTTTCAGTGTCAGCTCCTGCTCCTTGGGAAGCGGGCAGCCATTCTTGTACATGTGCTGTATCTGTTCTCTGACTGATGTTCTCGCACGGTCCAGACGATCCAGCTCTTTTTTTACATTGTCTACCATGGACTGGCGGATCTGATATTCGCCTCTGTGATAATACAGTATTTTTCCGATAGCAATTCCGGCAAAAGCGGATGTTCCCTTGAAAATTTCCATCTCAAAAAGCCCCCTTACTGCTCTTTCTGCTTTAATCGCAGGCAGCTTTAAATTCTGTCCAGATCTTGTTGTATTCCTGCTCTGCTTCCTGACTTACATTCTCAATGCTTTCACCTTTTGTCACATCATCCGGAACAACCAGGTTCTCATCTACAAGATCATCTGCCGCCTTATTTGTATTATAATATCCAACAGAATTGATGCACTTGGCTGTTACTTCCGGCTGAAGAAGATAGTTGATAAACTCATTGGCTGCCTCAGCATTCGGCGCCTCGCTTGGGATAAAGGTTCCAAGGATTCCGAATCCAAGTCCCTCTTCCGGATAAACCACTTTCAGATCCGGGTTGTCTTTCAGTGCCTGTGTTACCTGTGAAGTATAGAGGAATGCCACACTTGCCTCTCCGTTGAGCAGTGCATTCTGTGTATTGTCATCCTGGATCAGGCGGATATTCGGTGCCAGCTTCTGAAGCTTCTCTCCTGTCCTGGAGATCACGTCAACATCATCTTCATTCATACTCTCACCCATGGAGAGCTGTGTAATTCCACAAATAACACGATAAGCTCCAATAATGGCAACACTGTCCTCAAGAGATGGATCCCAGAGATCCTTGTATCCCTTGATATCAATATCTACCTGGTCCGGATCATAAACGATCAGCGGGATTCCTGCACCGTACGGTACTGTATACTCATCGTCCGGATCATAAAACTGTCCCTGGAAAAGCGGATTAATGTTTCCCCAGTTGGTAATTGCATCTTTGTCAAGCTTCTGAACAAGGCCTTCTTTCACTGCACTTTCAATAATGTAGTCATCCGCAATTACCACATCATAATCACCGCCCTTTGCCTGGGAAAGCTTCTCAAGCATAGTCTCATCTGTATCAAAGTTAGAGTAAACAACCTTAGTGCCTGTTTCTTTCTCGAAGTCATCCAGCACTTCCTGCGGAACCATTCCGTCCCAGGTATAAAGTACCAGTTCATCTTTATCTTTCGCACTGACGCTGACGCCTGTTACCATAGCTGCCGTAAGTGCTGCACATAACATAACTGCTGCTGCTTTTTTCGCTCTCATAGAACCTCCTTAATTCTGTCACACTGACGTTGTCTTATTTTGCTTTTACCTTCGTCCAAAGCTCTGCAAATTTCTGCTTGATCTTTGGCTTCTGGTATCCGAAGATCTCATTCTTCGGATTGTCGATCTTCGGAATATAGGAATCGATTCCTCGTAAGTTCCGTTCTTCATCTCCTCGAATGCACTCTTCACAGTAGAAGTATATCCTACTTCTTCAGTATTTGAAAGTGCATTTTCGTCATCCAGCATAAAATTAATGAACTCATGTGCCAGATCTACCTCGCTGCAGTCCTTTGTGATGACCATTGCATCATACCAGGTGTTGGTTCCCTGCTGCGGAGTATAATAACCAAGATCCGGATTTTCACTGATAATATAAGAAGCATCTCCGGAATACACAACTGCCATCGCCTTGTTTCCTGAGATCATATTATCGATCACATCATCTCCTGCATAGATCGGATCCATGGTATCTCTCTGATCGATCAGCCAGTCATAAGCTTCCTGGATCTCATCCAGATCCTTGGTATTCATGGAGTATCCCAGGGCTTTCAGAGCGATCATAAAGGAATCCCTCTCAGAGTCATACATGTAAAGATTTCCTTTGTATTTCTCATCTTTAAGAATATTCCAGCCTTCCTTATCCAGGTCTTCCTGAGATACTACATTCTTATTATAAAGAATTCCTACAGTTCCCCAGAAATACGGGCAGGAATAACGGTTCCCCGGATCATAGTCCTTGTTCTTTACTTCTGAAAGAAGATTTTTCTTATTTGGGATCTTTTTCCAGTCAATAGCCTGCAGATATTCTTCTTTGATCAGACGCTCGATCATATAATCGGACGGAACCAGAACATCATAAGTTTCACCGCTGGCAAGCTTGGTATACATCATCTCGTTGGATTCGAAGGTTTCATACACAACAGTGCAGTTATATTCTTTTTCAAACTTATCCAGCAGGCTCAGGTCCATATATTCACCGGCATTGTATACTCGCAGTATATGGCTTCCCTGGCTTACGATCGTCCATTTTCCCATAACGATCACAAGAATCACTGCTGTCACTGCTGCCACGATCCTTCTTGTACGTGGCTTCATCTTTTTTGCAGCGGAAGCCTGGAGCTTTGGAAGCACCAGATTTCCCAAAAGCAGCACCACCACAATGACTACGATAACGATGGTAGACAGAGCATTGATGGTCGGATTGATACGCTTCGTCATATTATATACAACAATGGAGATATTTTTTACTCCGTTTCCTGAAACAAAGTAGGAAATTACGAAATCGTCAAAGGACATGGTAAATGCCAGCAGCGCCCCCGCAAAAATCCCCTCTTTGATCATTGGCACGATAACTTTCGTCAGAGCCTGATATGGAGTTGCTCCAAGATCCATTGCAGCGTTGGCAAGATTCGGGTCCAGGCTTCGCACTTTCGGATATACACTCGTGATAACATACGGCGTACAGAACGCGATATGCGCCAGAAGCATGGTCAGATAACCTTTCGTCATTCCCAGAGAGGAGAACAGAAGCATCAGACCGATAGCTGTTACTATCTCGGGATTCAGGATTGGAAAATTATTAATTGTGAGAAGCAGCTCCTTGAGCACTTTTCTGGATTTCGAAAGGCCGATAGCTGTGATGGTTCCCAGTACTGTGGAAATGATCGTTGCCAGGATCGCAATAGACACGGAAACATATACTGCCTTGCTGATTTCCATATTATTTATCAGCTCACCATACCAGCGCAGGGAAAATCCTGTAAATCTTGTCAGTGACTTGGATGAGTTAAAGGAAAAGATCATCGTCACAAGGATAGGCAGATAAAAAAACGCCAGGCACAGCACTACGTATAATTTGGAAAATATGGTATTTTTTCTTTTCATCTCCTGCCTCCTTTAATCGTCCTGTTTGTCCATCTTCTTCATCAGGCTCATAAAGATCAGGATGATCACCGCCAGGATCAGAGAGATGGCACTTCCGAAGTTCCAGTCACCGACAGAGATAAACTGCGACTCGATCAGGTTACCGATGAGCATGTACTGACCGCCACCAAGAAGTTTCGGAATTACGAAAGTTGAGATAGACAAAAGAAATACCATCATAACACCATTGACAACACCCGGCATGGAAAGCTTCCAGGTTACTTTCCAGAAAGTCTGGAACGGATTTGCCCCAAGGTCATTCGCCGCCTCGATCAGTGACTTGTCCATTTTACTTAAAGATGTATGGATCGGAATGATCATAAACGGCATAAAGTTGCAGACAAGACCCACGATAACGGAAAAATCTGTATACATCATGGTGATCGGTGATATTCCCAGCATTTTCAGAAGGTTGTTCACCAGACCATTATCCGAAAGAATGTTCATCCATGCATAAGTACGCAGAAGCATGTTGATCCACATGGGGATCGTAACCATCAGTATGAGAAAGCTCTGCACCTTCTCGGAATATTTTGAAATAATGTATGCCAGTGGATATCCGCATACAAGACAGATCAATGTTGTCAGGATACCCAGGCGAAAAGATTTCAGGATCACACTTAAATAGGTAGTTTCCAGAAATTTTCCAAAATTCGCCCATGTGAAATGCAGGGTAAGTACCTCATTTCCATTAGAGGTAAAGGCATAAAGCACGATCAGTATCAGCGGTACAACGATCAGAATCGCTGCCCAGATGATGTACGGCTTAATGAGATGCTTAAACTGTTTCATTAGTATCCTCCCATTCTGCACATAACATGGATGTCCTCAGGACCGAATTTCAGTCCTACCTCACGTCCTACTGCTGCGTAATCCGTAGTGTGTACCATGTATGTGCGAAGCTCCGTCTCGATCAGTATCTCATAATGAACTCCCTTGAACGTAATGTTCCGTACAGTGCCTCTGATCTTGGTTGATCCGGCTCCACGATATCCAGATCCTCCGGACGAAGGACCACCTCAATAGCTTCATTGTCCTCGAATCCTTTATCCACACATTCAAACCGGAAGCCATCAAATTCCACCAGGAAATCTTTGATCATAGTTCCTTCTATAATATTGGACTCTCCGATAAAGCCTGCCACAAAACGGTTCTCCGGCTCATTGTAGATATCTGTCGGACTGCCGATCTGCTGAATTTCACCATTGTTCATGACAACTACGGTATCAGACATGGAAAGTGCCTCTTCCTGGTCATGGGTTACATAGATAAATGTGATTCCTACTTCTCTCTGGATCTTTTTCAGCTCAATCTGCATCTGCTTACGGATTTTTGCATCCAGAGCACCAAGCGGCTCATCCAGAAGAAGGACTTTCGGCTCATTGACAAGTGCTCTCGCAATGGCAACTCGCTGCTGCTGGCCGCCGGAAAGAAGGGTGACATCTCTTTTTTCGAAGCCTCCAGACCTACCATCTTCAGCATTCTTTTTACTTTCTGCTCGATCACGGATTTATCCACTTTTTTCAGGTTCAGGCCGAAACCGATGTTGTCCATAACATTGAGATGCGGAAACAATGCGTATTTCTGGAATACAGTGTTGATCTCTCTCTTATACGGAGGAAGCTTGGATATCTCAATACCGTTAAAAAGCACCTCTCCGCCGCTTGGCTCCTCAAAGCCTGCGATAATTCTTAAAGTTGTTGTTTTTCCACAGCCGCTGGGTCCCAGAAGCGTAAGGAATTCGTTTTCGTGGATGTCCAGGTTGATACCACGAAGCACCTGCTGGTCATCAAAGTTTTTTGTGAGATTCTTTAACTCGATCAGTTTATTACTCATCTCTTATTCCCCTTCCCGCGTTTTCCAAGGATCAGATACACAACCAGCACAAGAAGGATCACTCCCAGCATGATCGTGCAAAGTGCATTAATCTCCGGCGTAACGCCTGTTTTCATCTGTGTGTAAACTTTTATCGGCAGCGTGGATACACGCGGACCTGTAACAAAAATGCTGATCACCACATCATCCATGGACATGGCAAAGGCCAGCAGAGAGCCGGATATGACAGCCGGCATGATCAGCGGCAGGGTAATGTCCCAAAATGCCCTGAAGGAACCTGCGCCAAGATCTCTGGCTGCCTCCTCAAGAGATGGATCCATTCCCACAAGCCTTGCTTTTACTTCCATTAATATATAGGGTACACAGAAAACCGTGTGTCCGATGAGAAGTGTCAGCATTCCAAATGGCAGATGCAGCATGTAAAAAAACGCCATCAGCACCATTCCAAGGATTATCTCAGGGATCATCAGCGGCAGGATGGAAATATATTCCAGCATTCCTTTTGTTTTCCAGTGAATCCTGGAAATCCCTACAGCCCCCAATGTTCCGATCACTGCTGATACCGCACAGCTGGATACCGCAAGGATCAGGCTGTTTTTCAATGCCTGGAGCATGTCTCTGTCCTGAAAAAGTTCCTGATACCATTTCATTGAAAATCCGGTGAACCGAACCGGAAGTCTTGCTTCATTAAAAGAAAATACAACTACCACTCCAATAGGCAGATACATGAGAAAAAACAGGATTCCCAGATACAAACCCGAAAGCTTTGAATTCTTTTTCATCCGATTCCCTCCAGTTCCTTTACATTGGTGATCTTACGATACATCACGATCATAAGTGTGGTAAGTACCATCAATACAACAGCAAGTGCCGCTGCAAACGGCCAGTTGTTTCCTCTTGTCATCTGCTCCTGTATCAGACTTCCAACCAGTACGATCTTGTTTCCGCCAAGGATATCTGCAATAAAGAACAGGCCCATGGATGGGATAAACGTGAGGATCACTCCGGAAGAAGTCCTGGCAGTGTCAGCTTAAAGATAACACTCCAGAATGCCTGCCATCTGCCAGCTCCAAGATCTCTGGCTGCTTCGATCAATGACCAGTCCAGCTTCTCCGCACTGGAATATACTGATAAAGCCATAAATGGCAGCAAAACATAGACCATGCCGATAACAATAGCAGGATAACTGTACAGAATCTTCAGTGGTTCCTGTATCAGCCCCAGTTTCATTAAAATATAGTTCAGAAGACCTTTTTTCTGGAGAATAATGATCCAGCCATAAAGCCGGATCAGGGAGTTCACCCAGAAAGGCAGCATCAGAAACAGCATGGCAAGCTTCTTTTTTCCCTCGGAAAGTTTCGCCATAAAATAGCCGAAAGGGTAACCGATCAGACAAATGATCAGTGTACTGGTGATGGCAAGGCGAAAGGATCCTGTAAAAGTCTGCAGGTATACAGGCTCCAGGATCTGTTTGTAATTATCCAGAGTAAATTGCCAGTTTACGCCGTATCCGCCGTCTGCTGTGGAAAAGCTTAAGGCGATCACATACAGGAGTGGCAGGGCTACGAAGATCAGGGTAAAAATGTACAATGGCAGGATCATCCATACGGAGCCTGCGCCACGCTTACGCATGGGTGCCTCCTGTTGTGCTTTGGTTATCTCTCTGCGCTTTCTGCTTGTTAGATTCCTGCGTGTTTGTTTCTGCGTTTGCTTCGGGTCTGTCTACAAGAACCGCATCGGAAGGATTAAAACAGCAGCGTACTGTTTCACCTACATTTACGTTTGTGTCGATACCGTAGCGGCTTGCTATGATCTCCTGGCCTTCGGTTGTTTTCAATACTACACGAAGCTGACCGCCTGCGAATGTTTTTTCTGTTACTTTGGCGGTGAGACCATGAATCTTGTCCGTTGAGTTTGTATTATCCATGTGATTCTGTGTGCCTTCATGTGCAATTTTCTCTGCACATTCTTTTTTCTGTAGATTACCCTGTATGTTTTTTACGTTTTCTTCAAAGCGGATATTTTCACTTCGTACCGCGATCATGACGGTTTCACCTGGCTGCGGCATCTTTTCTTCTGATACTGCAAAAACCTGCACTTCTCCACTTCCTGTTGTTATTGTGATCTGATGGTTGTTATTATCTGCTGGCTCTTTTACAACACCTTTCAGAATATTTGCATTGCCTACGAAAGTCGCAACATAGCTGGTTTTCGGATGATTATATATTTCATCCGGTGTTCCGATCTGTTCAAAGCGTCCGTGATTCATCACTGCGATCGTGTCCGACATATTGATGGCTTCTTCCTGATCGTGGGTAATGTAAATAAATGTAATTCCAAGCTTCTTCTGCAGATGCTTCAGCTCATGCTGCATGGCTCGCCTCAGCTGTAGATCCAGTGCACCCAGCGGCTCGTCCAGAAGAAGGACTTCCGGGTTATTCACCAATGCCCTGGCAATCGCTACTCGCTGCCGCTGGCCGCCGGAAAGTTCCGATGGCTTTCTTTTCTCAAATCCTGTAAGCTGCACAAGTTCCAGCATTTCCTTTACTCTGCGGCTGATCTCGGCTTTTGGCGTTTTCTTTAATTTCAACCCATAACTGATATTGTCCACCACATTCATATGTGGAAAAAGTGCGTAATTCTGGAACACTGTGTTCACGTTTCTGCGGTTAGGTTCCAGTCCTGTCACATCTTTCCCATTCAGAAAAACCTGCCCGGAATCCGGCTGTTCCAGCCCTGCGATAATGCGCAATGTAGTGGTTTTACCACAGCCGGAAGATCCCAGCAGTGTAACAAATTCGCCTTTTTTTGCCGTAAGGCAGATGCCATCCAGGACGTCCTCCCCTTCCTGGAAGCTCTTTTTTATGTTTTTGAGTTCTAATGAAATTTCGGACATTTAATTCTCCTTTTCTTTTTTTAAACGAACTTATGATAGCCTTCATGACTTACGAATATCCGCTTAACTACTCATTCTCAGAAAAATTATCCCGTATATACTGGCAATAGCTTTCTTTATTAAATACAGGTTTAAATTCCCGACAGATTTTCTTTGCTTCTTTTGCCTGGTCACGTAGAAGGTGATATATTGTCAGAGCCAGAAGCTTAGCTGGTTTAATATATGCCAGTTCTTCATCTGTGATCCGGAAATCTGCTCCGTGAAGTTTTCCCTCAAAACCTCCGAATGTAAAATTCAGTACAGGGAATAGATGAGTCAGGTCTCCTACATCTGTGCAGGCATTATTGAAATCCGAAGGCCTGGAGCATCGGTATGTAGCATCCAGAAGTTCCACAGATTCTTTCATAACCTCATCTGCACCCCTGTGAATGACCGGCATATATCCCTGCAAAGGCTCTCTTTTAATCTTACCGCCGAAAGCATAGGTTGCACCATCATAAGCCCGGTCTATTTTTTCCTGAGTGGCGCGGATCGCTTCCAGGGATGCTGCACGGACTTTTGTCTCGATCACAGCCTCGTCCGGAACTGAATTGATCACATCACCGGCTTTGCGTATCACATTATGAAGACGCACATGATCTTCCTCCCTGAAAGTTTCACGCATCAGGCCCATCATCTGAATCGCACTTGAAGTAATGCTTAATGCATTGACTCCATCCCAGGGATCAATGGCTGCATGCGCTGCTTTTCCTCTTACTGTAACGCGCTCTGCTGAGAATCCATTACAGGCTGCATTTCCCAGATAAAAATCTTCTTCCACCGGCATCATATGCACATGAGTTGTCATAATAATGTCTGAATGATCAAATTCTCCCAGACGGATCAGCTCGCTTTTTCCAGATGCCGGAAAGCCGATTCCTTCTTTTCGAAGGCGTACACGTTTGTCTGCATCTATATATTCTTCCGCCGGAACGGCAAAAAAAGATACGGACCCAGACAGAGAGGCTTGAACCTCCTCATTGGTCAGTGCCAATGCTGCGCCGATCATGGCTGCAATCTGTGCGTGGTGCCCGCATGCATGTGCTGCCCCGTTTACGGGATCAGCCATCGGATGCGACTTGCATCCAATGGCATCAAGTTCTCCGATAATAGTAATGTTTGGTCCGTCCTGTTCCATCCACTCTGCACGAACCCCTGTGCGTGCAAGTCCTCCATGTACGCGAAGTCCCAGACCACGCAAAAAAGCCGCTACGTGTGCGGCTGTTCTCTCTTCATAAAACCCCGGCTCCGGATGACTCTGGATATCCCTGGCAAAGGCTGTGATCTCGTCTCTGTGTTCATCTATAGTCTGAATAATTTTTTCTTCAATATGATTCATGTCTTATAACCTCCATTTTCCGCAGGTTAAGCTATATGATATCATAAAACAGTTGGTTTGGAAATAGATATTTTTTGGAGATATTTCGCTACTCCGTCGTTTTCATTGGATTCTATGATTCCGGTTGCCATATCTTTCAATTCTTTTACTGCATTTTCTACTGCATATGCTTCATCCGCTATTTCAAACATATCAATATCATTTTTTCCATCACCAAAAACAACTAATCTGTCACATTCCAGTTTTTGTTTTAACTGCAAAGCAGCCTGCGCTTTGGATGCTTTTTGCGGCATGATCTCCAGCCACTGCTCGCCTGTATAAATGTCTTTCTGATAAACAACATGGTATTTATTTTTATATTTGTGATAAAACGGTTCCAGCTTTTCCGGCTTATCAATGCAGGTGATATAAAAAAGATTACCATACATCAGTTCAGACTCTGTGGTTACAATATTCGTGCGTTTGTCGCCTTTTCGGCTGTTTAAAAATGCCAGCATTCCACTTGTCGCCTTTGCCAGTATATAAGAAAATTTTTCAATATCATTCTGATATGAATATATGATCGGATATATTTCGTGCGCAAAAAGATCTTTCAATACCTCATATATATCATCTTCAAAATAATTGGCAATGAGGATTTCTTCTGTTACATTATCTTTCACAAATGCCCCGTTGTATATAATTAGCGGAAAATGTGTGTTAAGACCTTCTGTTACTTTTTTCGATGTATTTAATGATCGGGCTGTTGCATAGGAAAATAACAGGCCTGAAGAAGTTAAGGTGTTGATCGTTTTTATTGTATATGAAGATATAGTTTCATTTTTTCGTAAAAGAGTTCCGTCAAGATCTGATACGTATAATGTTTTCATAAATAAATCCTTTCGTTTTACTGTAGACAAAGAAACTTTTTTCAGTTGACAGGGAAATTGATGATAAATCATTTTTTTATTATAGCACAAAAAAGTGGCTATTTAAGCCACTTTCACGATTGTATATTCAAAACTACATACATGGTTTGGTGATGATTGTTAATCATATTTTGAATCAATTTTAACCTGCGTTTTTGGTCAAGCCCTCACCCGATTAGTAACAGTCAGCTCCATGTGTTACCACACTTCCACCTCTGCCCTATCTACCTCGTCGTCTTCAAGGGGGTTTACTTCACTAAAGAATGGGATATCTCATCTTGAGGGGGGCTTCACGCTTAGATGCCTTCAGCGTTTATCCCTTCCGGACTTGGCTACCCGGCCATGGCTTTGGCAAGCCAACCGGTCCACCAGCGGTCCGTCCATCC
>ENA-OQCN01001397-OQCN01001397.1-human-gut-metagenome-genome-assembly--contig:-NODE-1397-length-12051-cov-3.349883_pt1 | contig 12051 bp, 18 predicted proteins | sample MGYA00242497_ERZ504576 | MGnify/ENA primary metagenome ERZ504576 (study PRJEB26092, sample SAMD00036296) | human gut metagenome | host: Homo sapiens | study: EMG produced TPA metagenomics assembly of...
ACAAAAGGAGAAACGCCTATGAAAAACAACGTTACCCGTACCATCCGCTCCGAGGAGATCACCATTGATGTGCGCATCTGTGCTGCACTGGCAGCGAACCGGGGCGGCGAGGTCTATCTCGCAGCCATTGCCCCGGATATGGAGCTGACCGTCATCACGCTGGACGAGGCTCCCGACATCCTGCCCTGCTTTGAGGAGGACGATGCCTGCCTGAACCTTCCCAACACCTCGCTGCTGCTCTGCTACAACCCGGCGCAGGTGCTGAAGATGGGCGGCAAGCACTACCTGACCGGCCCGGTGATTCTGGTCCGCACCAACATGGACGGCGAGGTCATCTCGCTGACCATTGATGAGGTCTACCTGTTCCAGAAGTATCTGGAAAGCCACAGCACCACCCTGATGGCAGATGGGCAGAAGCTGACCTGCATCTGCATCGACTGAGTGTGCCATGCTGAACTTTTTTTATCGGTTTCGCATTTTTTTGAGGCAGGTGCCATTTTCGGCTTCTTCGTGGCGGCTTTGATGCAGGCGGCACGGAGCGGAGAATCGGGCTGAACGGAAAGGAGGATTCACATGGAAGAGAACACCCTGTCGGTGCTGAAAATTGCACCGGGGCAGTATCCGCAGCAGGTCGAGATTGATAACGACCTGAAAGCCTTGCAGCAGGCGGTGGGCGGCTCTATCGGCGCAAGCTACCCCTTTGCTGATGACCCGGTTGCCATCGTTTATAACGATGACGGCAAGCTCATGGGGCTGCCGCTGAACCGTGCCTGTGGGACGAGGATGGGCTGATGTATGACGTCGTTGCCGGAACCTTTTTGGTGGTGGGGCTGGGAGAGGAGGATTTTGTGTCGCTCTCCCCGGAACTGGCGCAGAAGTACGAAGAGCATTTCCATCAGCCCGAAGCCTTTCTCCCTCTGGGGCGTCGCCTGATGGTCATTCCGGTGCCGGACGAATCGGTTCAGAATGACGCAGAAAAGGCTGTGAGCAAGCCCCCGGCAGAGCATGACCGCTAAGACGATTTTCTGCACAGGAGGTGGTAACGATGCAGGAAGAAATCGAGCATAAGACGGTCAACCTTGCCATCTCGACCACAAAACTGTCTGCCCGCACCCTGCTGCGTGGGATGCAGTTTCTGCTACGGCAGTACGATAAGCACGCTTCGCAGGGCAAGCAGTCCATGAAGCGGCTGGTACGGCAGAACCGTGGCGTGACCAATGTGGAGATCCAGAAAACTGGCATCAAGGACTTTGACCGCTACGCCAAGCGGTATCACATCGACTACTCCATCCAGAAAGACCTGTCCTGCAAGCCGCCCCGGTATCTGGTCTACTTCAAGGCACAGGACACGGATGCCTTGAGCGCAGCGTTCAAGGAATATTCGGCATCGGTGCTGGATAAAACCAAGCGTCCTTCCGTGCTGGCAAAGCTGCATGATCTGGCGCAGTCCGTTGCAAATCTGCCGGACAAAGTGCGGCACAAGCAGGAGGAGCGTGGCCTATGAGCAAAAAGAAGCTTTCCAAGCTGCTGGCGCTCTATCTGCTATGTGGTAATTGGCTTGCTAGCCACCAATCTGGGCGAGGCGTGGCGGCTGGCCGTGGGCAAGGAACTGGGCGATAAAATCGTATCGCTGATGGGAACTATCCCGCAGCGTTTGCCAATCCGCTGCCCAGCCTGCACCCATTGACTTGTTCATTGGTCTGTGCTGCGGCGCTGGAATGCGGCTGGCGGTGTACCTGAAAGGCAAAAACGCCAAGAAGTACCGTCATGGCATGGAGTACGGCTCTGCCCGGTGGGGCGGACCCAAAGATATCGAGCCGTTCATGCTCCAAAGTTCGAGGACAATATCATCCTCACCAAAACAGAACGCCTGATGATGTCAAACCGCCCGCCGGACCCCAAGACGCCCGGAATAAAAACGTGTTGGTGGTGGGCGGTTCCGGCAGCGGCAAGACCCGGTTCTGGCTGAAACCAAATCTTTTACAATGTCATAGTTCATATGTAATTACTGATCCGAAAGGTTACAATATACCAAGATAGAAAAAGGTAGCGTTTTATCAACGCTAATTACATACAGAAGGGAGGCAAAACCGTGGCAAAGAAAGAAGAAATCAAAATCACAGCTCTATACGAGCGATTATCCAGAGACGATGAACAGGCTGGCGAATCGAACTCCATCCTAAATCAGAAAAAGTATCTCGAAGAATATGCCCGACAAAAGGGACTGAGAAATATCCGCCATTTCTATGACGATGGCTACTCAGGCACGAATTTCAACCGCCCCGGCTTTACCGCCCTGCTGGAAGAAATCGAAGCCGGACGGGTGGACACTCTGGTAGTAAAAGACCTTTCAAGGTTTGGCAGAAATTACCTGCAAGTCGGCTATTACACAGAGATTGTATTCCCGAAAAAGGGTGTTCGCTTTATCGCTATCAACAACAATGTGGATAGTGCCAATCCAACCGAAAATGACTTCACACCGTTTTTGAATATCATGAACGAGTGGTACGCCAAAGACACCAGCAACAAAATCAAGGCTGTCTTTAAGTCCAGAATGAAAGAGGGACTAAGGTGCAGCGGTGCTATCCCCTATGGCTACAAGCGTATCAACGGAGATAAGCAGACCCTTGTTGTGGATGAACCGGCTGCTGAAATCGTCAGAAAGGTGTTCCGTCTTGCCTGTCAAGGTATGGGCGTGACGGCGATTGCGGAACAACTGACCGAAGAAAAGGTGCTGATACCATCTGCATATACGGCAAAGTATTTCCCCGAAAATTGCAGAAACAGGAGCTTCAGCGACCCTTACCGTTGGAACGCAAATACGATTGGTCATATTCTGGACAGGCAGGAATATCTCGGTCATACCGTGTTGGGCAAATCCATCTGTGAGAACTTCAAGACAAAGCAACGCAGAGCCGCAACGCCGGAAGAACTGATGATATTCCCCGATACCCACGAAGCCATCATTGACCAAGACACATGGGACATTGCCCAGAAGCTCCGTGTTCGTGCAAAACCGAGAGCCGCAAACGGAACTTATTCCCACCGTTTGTCCGGCATGATCTATTGTGCGGATTGTGGTTCACGAATGGGATTCATCAGCCCCGAAGCAAGGCAAAGCGGAAAACATTATGATTCCGATTCTGCTTTTCAATGTGGCAATTATCGAAATCAGAACAATGAATGTGTTTCCCACTTCATTAAAACCTCTGCTCTGGAAGCGGCGATTTTGCAGGCAATCAAAGCGGTCAGCCAATATGTCATTGAGAACGAAGCAGAGTTTATTTCCCAGCTCAAGACCGTATGGAATGAGAGCAAATCCAAGTCAGCCAACAACGGACAGCAGGAAATTGACGAAGCCAAGAAACGAATGGCTGAACTGGATGCAAAGATACAGAAGCTCTATGACAGTGCCATCAGCGGTCTGTTGCCGGAGCGACAGGCACAGCGAATGATACAGCAGTACGATGAAGAACAGCTTATGCTGGAAAAACGAGTTGAGGAATTGCAGGGACAGATACAAGAGGAAGAAGTTGAGAAAATCGACACCAACCGCTTTATCGCCTTAGTCAACAAGTACCGAAACTGCGAGGAACTGACGGACACCATGCTCTATGCCTTTATTGACAGAGTGGAAGTCCACGAAGCCACAGGTGGTCGCACCGTTTACCGTCAGCAGAATATCGACATTTATTTCAACTTCATCGGCAACTACTATCCCCCTGTTGAAACTGTTTCCGAAGAAGAACGCATTGCCGCCATCGAAGCCGAGCAGTTGCGAAAGAAGCAGGAAAAGGCGAAACGAGCCGCAGAGGTTCAGAAACAGAAAAAAGCAGCATTGATGAAAGCTGTTGAAGCCGGAGACCCGGAAGCTATTGCTGAATATGAACGCAAACTTGCCTTGCAGCGTGAGCGAAACCACCGCAGACAGCAGAAAATCAAGGAAGCCAGAGAAGCCGACCCTGCCTATATCGCCCAAATGGAAGAAAAGGAACGCTTACAGCGTGAAAAGCTACTGGAAGCGGAACGCAAACGGACAGAACGAGCCAACAGGCAAAAGAAACTTTCCCGAAAGGAGCTGAAAGAAGCCGCCAAGACAGACCCGAAAGCCGCCGAGGAATGGCAAGCCTTGAAAGAAAAAGAAGCCGTAGCCAGACAGCGAAAAAAGGAGCGTGAGGAAGAACGCATGGCGGCAGACCCCGAATATGCCGCTATGATGGCAGAACGCAAGGCTGAATACACGAGGACAAGAACTGCCAAGCGACAGGCAGAGCGTGAAGCCCTTGTAGAGCTTGCCAAGACCGATGAAGAAGCAGCAAAGAAGCTGGCTGAAATGCGAAAGTATCAGAGCCAAGCTACTGTCAGAAGCTATCAGAAAATGAAAGCCGATGCAGAAGCCGGAGACCCCGATGCAATCAAACGCTATGAAACTACCCTTGCCAAACGCAGGGAAGAATATCACAGAAAGAAAGGTGCTTGAATATGGAACTGAATTTTATCAAATGTGGAGACTACTACATCCCCGACATCAAGCTGAAAAATCCGAATATCCGTCTTGGCAAGTGGGGACGGATGCGAAAGGAGTATCTGCGACTGGCTAATCCAGTCCTGTTCTCCGACATGGTGCTGAATGAAACTCTCTATGAGCATTGTGCGGAGATTGAGGAAACCGCCAAGAAGCGTATGGAAATCATCGTGCCACAGCTTGCAAAGGCATACGGCGTGACGGAGCAGCTCAAAGCCGAAAATCAAATCGAATGGGTTCGCCAGATGAACGCTTGTGTTGCACAGGCTGAGGAAGCATCAAGGGCGAGCTGATTTACTGCTGAGAAAGGAGCGTGAATTTATGATTTTAGAAGCAATCTTCAATGGAGAGATTTATCCGGCAGAAACGGTAGTACCGAAATCAGAGAAGTTTCGGGAAGCAGGACAGGCAATCGCAGACATCATGCGATACTTTGAGCAGACATTGAGCAAAGAAGATTATGCGAAGCTGGATAAGCTCAATGACAATTTTGCAGACTGCCAGACTATGCAGACCGAGGAACATTTCAAGTATGGTTTTACAATGGGCGTTCTGCTGATGAAAGAGATATACGAACTGCCCGACTTTAAGTAAAAAAGTCAAGTGCAGAACCAACAATTTAATATCGTGAGCAAAGCGACAGGTATTTCTATTCTGAGTATCTGTCGCTTTTATTTTATCAACTATCAAGGAGGACTTTTGAATGAAAATGAACCTGAAGGAAATGAAAACCCTGTATACCTTTGGCTGTCCGAACCGTGAAGCAACGGTTGAGCGTTTGCGTTATGTAGCTGCCCTTACTCCTGATCCGGCGGCAAAGAAACTGTTCTATATGCTGTCGGTCAAGCTGAGTGACGAGAAGTGCGACAAATGGTATCGTCGTTTCTACTACAATCTGCGTTTGCAGATGCAGGAATACTACCAGCACAAGGCAGTCATTATGGATAGCTACTGGAATCATCACATGGAGAAAAGTTATGGCGAAGCTGACGAAGTATGAAAAAGAAAACTATCATCCTCTTTAATGAGGCGAGGACACAGCCAGTATCTACACCTACAATGCCAGCCTGCGAAAGCGACTGGCATTGTTCAGTAAAAAGCACCCCGATCTCTGCCGACTGGAAAAATCCCATGAGCAAGGCGGTGTGACTTATCTTCTGGACAAGTCCAGACTTTCTATCCGTCTGCAACCGCCGTACAGCGAGGAACGCAGACGAAAAGCAAGCGAGAACGCCAAGCAAAACGGTTTCAATAGCCAGATGGAATGATGTAGCATTTTGGGTTGATTTGCGGTCAAAATGTCGGGTCTGCACTTGATGTTTTCTTTGGCTGTTAGCTGAAAAATACAGATTATATGAGGTGTACAATGTTGAATTAGAAATACAGATATGATATACTTCGAGTAAGGACATAGTCCTGCAATTATAAATTATAAACATAAGCTGTATACGGAAAGAAGGATTTTGATATGAATTATAAGCATCCTAATTTATTCGTTATGATACCATACGAAGAACGCAATAGAGTATCAGGCTATTTTGATTTAAGCGTTGTTGGAGAAGAATATGCAAAGTTACTTGGTGATTTAACAGATGAATTATCAACATATGCCGTGTCTAAAAATGATGTTGGAGAAAATGCTGTAATTATCCCAATACTGAGAGCAGGAATGTCTATGTCAAATAGATTGACAAAAAGGTTGCCTAAAGCAGATGTTGCACGAATTAGCATGAGACGTAATTTGCATACATTAAAACCATTTGTTGCTTGGGATGAATTTGAACAGATAAAAGAACCAGAAAGTAAAAGAGTTTTTATCACAGATCCGGCACTTGCTACAGCTGGTAGCATTTTGAAAACACTGGAACACATGAAAAAGTATGGTTTCAAAGATGAAAATGTAGTTATTATGGCAATGTTCGGATGTCAATCTGGAATAGAACGAATTTTTAAGGAGCATCCAGAAGTGAAGCTATTTTTAGTCCATATGGCAGACGGAATTAGAGAAGATGGGTATTTACTGCCGTATAATGGAGATACCGGAGATAGATTATATGGAGTAAGAGAAAATGAATATGTAATTTGATAATGTGGAGGTAAAATTATGAATTCCAGAGAATTATTAAATGCGCTAAGTGTCGCTGAGCGTTTAAAAGATACGACAAGGCATTGCTATACATCGAAAGGAAGACACGAGAGTGTAGCAGAACATAGCTGGATGATGACGCTGATGGCTTTTTTTATGCGGGATGAGTTTCCAGATGTTGATATGGATAAAGTTATTCGTATGTGTATTATTCATGATTTGGGTGAATGCTTTACAGGAGACATTCCTACCTTTGATAAAAAGCAAGTGCATGAGGATATAGAAGAAAATTTACTATTTAACTGGATAGATACGTTACCGTCTTATTATGCAGAAGAAATGAAAGCTCTATATAATGAGATGACAGAAAGAAAAACTGTCGAAGCTAAGATATATAAAGCTATTGATAGCTTGGAAGCTTTAATTCAGCATAACGCTTCTGATTTATCTACATGGATTCCGAAAGAGTATAAATTAAATTTGACTTATGCAGATGACCGAGTGAGTTTTTCAGAATATCTTACTACATTACGACAAGCTATACGAGAGGATACACTTGCAAAGATAGAAAAATAGTTATAAGTATTGTCTAAGCCAAAGGCGATCAACCGTAAAAAGTTGGTCGCTTTTGTTTTATCCATTATTGCGAAAGGAGCTTGTCTATGAGTAAAGAAGAACTGGAAAAATTGGAGCGTGAGAAATATGTGGTCGAGCGAAAGCTGACCGCAGCCATGCACAAGGAAAAGCGATTGCAGAGCGAATTAAAGAGGTTGACCCGAAGTGAGCGAACCCACCGCCTTTGCACTCGTGCCGGAATGTTGGAAACCTTTTTGAAAGAGCCGACCACTCTGACCGATGATGATGTGATGGAGCTTTTGACTTTCATCTTTCACAGCGAAGCGGTTCAAAAGAAGTTGGATTTGCTGATTGCGAACCGAAAGGAATTGGGGCAGCCGAACGGGAGCTAAAAGACCCTTTTGGAAAAAGGCGCAATTATACACCACCTAAAGGTTGTGCATTGCGTTCTGCCGAAAGCCCCTTGCAGGGAGCTGATGATTTCCGCAGTCTGCTCCAATCATACAGGGGAAGCTACACTTCCCCTGCGTTGGCTTTGCCAACTACCCCTTTGTGGACTTGCCGCCGGGAAACGATTGCAAGCAATCATTCCCCGACAGCAAGTTTATATTCCACCACCTGACCGCTGCTGAAAAGTATCGGTCATTTTTTTGCACCGAAAGGAGGTTCACACAAATTGCCAGTACCCCACTTCAATATCAAAATCACTCAGCGAAGCAAAGGCAACTCTGCGGTTGCCGGAGCTGCCTACCAAGCCGGAGAAAAGCTGTTTTCCGAGTATGACCAGAAAACCAAGAATTACACTTGCAAAAAAGAAGTGGTCTATACGGAAATCATGCTGCCCCCAAATGCTCCACCCGAATATGCAGACCGAGCAACCCTCTGGAACTCCGTTGAAGAAATCGAAAAGCAATGGAACTCACAGCTTGCAAGACGGTTTGTTGCCGCCCTGCCCAGAGAAGTCCCGATGGAGCTGTTACCGCAGATGGTCAAAGAATACTGCGAGGAACAGTTTGTTTCAAAGGGAATGTGTTGTGATTTCGCAATCCATGACCCCGATCCGCCGGGACACAATCCCCATTGCCATTTCATGCTGACCATGCGAGCCATTGATGAAAATGGAAAATGGATGCCTAAGAGCCGCAAGGTTTATGACCTTGACGAAAACGGCGAGCGTATCAAGCTCCCATCCGGCAGATGGAAAAGCCATAAGGAAGATACCGTTGACTGGAACGAACAGTACCATGCCGAGGAATGGCGGCATGGTTGGGAAATTGTTCAGAACAAATATCTGGAACTTGCCGGAAGTCCAGAACGGATTGATATGCGTTCCTATGAAAGACAGGGACTTGACATTATCCCGACAGTCACATGGGAACGGCTGTCTCTGCGTTGGAGCGAAAAGGCATTGCCACCAACATCGGCAATCTCAACCGAGACATTAAAGCCGCCAACCGCATGATGAACGCTATCCGCAGCACTATCAAAAGTCTGCGTGACTGGATTGCTGACATTCTGGAAGCCACCAAAGAAGTCATTGCAGAAAATGAAGCGGAAAAGAAAAATGCTTCTCCGAACCTTGCCGTTCTACTGCGTGATTATCTGAATCTGCGAAAGGCAGAGCGTAGCGAATGGTCGAGATACGGACAGCAGAAAGGCACGACCGATGATTTGAAAACCATTTCCCAAGCGACCGTCTATCTACAACGGCATGAGCTTTTCACGCTGGAAGATTTGGACATTGCCCTGCAAGGGTGAGTGAAAAGGCTACTGCCATTCGTGAAGATATGCAGAAAGCCGCTAACCGCATGAAAGCCATTACCGCCATTCAGACCGCCGTTGCTGATTGTGAAAAGCATAAAGCAGTCCATGACAAGTATATCAAAATCGGCTGGAAAATCCGAAAGGAAGCCTATGTCGAAAGTCATAAGGACGAGCTGACCGCTTTTAATAAGGCATACCGCATTCTGAAAAAGCATGGTGCTGATTTGAATGTGGATTTGAAAGCCTTGCAAAAAGAATATGACGGTCTGCGGACTACTCACGCTGATCTGAAAGAACAGCTTGCCGCAGTCAATGAAGAATTGAAGCCGATGAAAGATATTCGCTACTGGGTTAGCAAGGTTCTATCGCCGGAACAGACGGGAGAGAAACAGCCAGAGCCGAAGCATTCTCTCAAAGAACGCTTGCAGTATGAGCAGGAACAGAAGAAACAGAAACAGGTGCAGAAAGCACCCAAGCAGAAAAAACAGGATATGGAACTTTAACAGGCACTTGCCGTTTCATTTGGAAAATAGCAGGTGCTTTTTCTATTTCAGGAGGAAATGCCTATTGAATTTATTTGAAGCAGTAAAACAGAATGTAACAACCCGACAGGCGGCAGAACGCTATGGAATCCGTATTAGACGAAACGGAATGGCGGTCTGCCCCTTTCACAATGATAAGAACCCCAGCATGAAACTTGACCGCCGCTTTCATTGCTTTGGCTGTCAGGCAGATGGAGACGCAGTTGACTTTGTTTCCCGACTGTTTGGCTTGCCGAGCAAAGAAGCCGCCATGAAGATAGCTGATGATTTTGGTATCAGCTATGACAGCAGACAGAAACCGTCAATCAGACCGAAAATCCGAGAGCCTACCCCGGAGCAGAAATATCAGCAGGAAGAAAATCACTGCTACAAGGTGCTGTCCGATTACTTCCATCTTCTGAGGAAGTGGGAAAAGCAATACGCACCGCAACGGACGGATGAAGTGTGGCACCCGCTTTTTGTGGAAGCATTGGAGAAGAAAAGCTATATCGAATACCTGCTGGATATTCTTCTCTATGACACTCCCGAAGAAAAGAAAGCTCTTGTAGCCGAGCAGAGAAAAGAGGTGATGAAACTTGAACAGCGAATTGCAGGACACACAGCCGAGCATGACCGTGGAAGAAGTCAGAGGAAGTCTGGACTTGACCGATAACGGAGCAATCAAGAACAGCATACGCAACTGTCTGACCGTTTTTCAGAATGACCCCGTTCTGCAAGGTGCTGTCAGATATAACATTCTTACCGAGCGTATCGACATTGTGAAGCCGCTTTGGTGGAGCAAGCAGACAGCGACCTTGACCGACACGGACTTAAATTATCTCATGCTCTATCTGGAAGATAAATATAGTCTGACCAGCGAGAAGAAAATACAGAAAGCCCTTTCCATTATCGCTGACAGCAACAAGTACCACCCTATCCGAGATTATCTGAACGGTCTGGAATGGGACGGAACAGAACGCATCCGCTATGCCTTGCCCCGATTTCTCGGAGCAGAGGAAGGCGAGTACACTTATCAGGCATTACGGCTGTTCATGTTGGGAGCAATCAGCAGAGTGTTCAAACCCGGCTGTAAGTTTGAAGTTATGCTCTGCCTTGTGGGTGGACAGGGTGCAGGAAAGTCCACTTTCTTCCGTCTGCTGGCAGTCAAAGATGAATGGTTCTCCGATGACCTGAAAAAGATTGACGATGACAATGTGTACCGTAAAATGCAGGGGCATTGGATTATCGAAATGTCGGAAATGATTGCCACAGCCAATGCCAAGAGCATTGAGGATATTAAGTCCTTTATCAGCAGGGCGAAAGAAACCTATAAAGTGCCGTATGAAACCCATCCGGCAGACCGCTTGCGACAATGTGTGTTCGGAGGTTCTTCCAACACGATGGACTTTCTACCCCTTGACCGAAGCGGCAACCGTAGATTTCTGCCTATCATGGTACACCCTGAAAATGCAGAGATTCACATTCTGGAAGATGAAGCCGCATCCAGAGCGTTCATTGATATGATGTGGGCAGAAGTCATGTTCATCTATCAGAACTTCCCTGTAAAGCTGACCTTATCAAAGGATATGGACAAGGAACTGAAAGAACTGCAAAAGCAGTTTATGCCGGAGGACACGAAAGCAGGACTGATCCAGTCTTTCCTTGATAACTTCAAAGGTACACAGGTCTGCTCCAAGCTGATCTATGCAGAAGCTCTGAACCACCCTTTTGATGAGCCGAAGCAATGGGAAATCCGAGAAATCAATGAAATCATGAACAACAGCATTGAGGGATGGAGACCGTTTTCCAATCCACGCAGCTTTGCCAAGTATGGCAGACAGCGAGGGTGGGAACGCATACCACCGCCCGACAACGAGCCATCGGCAACAGGCTCAAATCTGACGGACGGTTTTCGTGAACTGACCGAGGAAGAAGCCCGACAGATGGAATTACCGTTTTGAAAAAATGACCGTGTTGCCGACTATGTTGCTACCCCGTTGTCAAGTCCGTTGCAGGGCAAATCTCTTAAAAGTCCTTTATTTACAAGGGATTTTCTTCTCTGGCAACAAAAGCAACGGAGAAATCAAAGAAAAAAAGTAAAAATAGTAAATAAGCCAGATAGGACTATGTTCGAGGTTTTTTGAAGTCCGTTGCCGGACTTCGTTGCCGACCACACACCCTGTCTGGCTTTTTCCATTTCAAGGAGGTATTGCATGACACAGAACACAACCACAGCAAAAGCACACAAGGCAACCCCGGTAGGAACATTCAACATGAGAATGGGAAACACCACCTATGTTATCGGCGTTCATTTCAGCAAGGAAAGCAAGGACACCTTAGAGGACAAGATGAAGCGGTTAATGCGTGATGATGTGAAAGCGGCGAATTTCTGAATTGAAAATAATTTGTGACTTTTCCGTTTTCTATCTTGACGAAACGCTTCCGAAAGGCACTGTGCTGGTCGAATGCGGCAAAATGCTGTCTAAGAATGATTATCGGATTAAGGTGCTTAATACCATTAACTTTGCAAAATCAATGCATTACAACCCTTTCGCTTACATCCGGAGCGAAAAGGACAT
>ENA-OQCN01001399-OQCN01001399.1-human-gut-metagenome-genome-assembly--contig:-NODE-1399-length-12035-cov-3.043080_pt1 | contig 12035 bp, 14 predicted proteins | sample MGYA00242497_ERZ504576 | MGnify/ENA primary metagenome ERZ504576 (study PRJEB26092, sample SAMD00036296) | human gut metagenome | host: Homo sapiens | study: EMG produced TPA metagenomics assembly of...
AGAAAGTGCAACGATTAAATTGAAAAGACATATTCCAACGTAAAATCTATGAAATTGATTTTTGAGAGTACATTTGCTGATAATATCAATTATATAGACAAATTTGCCAGTGCCAGAAATTTCTCCCCATTTTTCATAATAAACAGGCAAATGTAGAAATAACCACTATGACAACATCTGAATTTGTCGGACATATTGATGACTTAAATACAAAGTATGACATGATCTATCTGGGGGATGATGATAAGGATTTGGTTTATGATGGTAATTTCCGACCAGATGATGAGGTGCTTTATTATCATGTTGGTGGAAATAAATTGGCACGCTATGAATTACAGGGTTTGATGAATCATGATTATGTCACGAATGGAAGTCAAAAGAAAGCCGCTACGGTGGGGGAAACAGATTCAACTACAGGTACTACTATTGGCTCTGTTCGTGGTTCCGGAAATGATATTACAAAAGAAATAAAAAATAAACTGGTGAATTTTGCAAAAAGCGGGTATCCGATAGTAGTTGCAGGAAATATTTATGGTGAGAATAAAAAACGATATCTACAACTCTGGTAGACAATTCTTCCTATATTTATGATTTCCTTAATGAAGTAAAAGGATTTGATAATGTATACAAAGAGGGAGAGATTCCAGCAGATGAGGATATAAATTTCTATGCGGAACTTCCAAACCAAAGATTGAATTGAGCAGTTACCCTCCTTCTGCAATTGGAACAGGGGATGGCCCATCGAATGAATTTCTTACTGGAGAAAATATGACTTTTCAGTTTCAGATTATTGACGAGGCGCAGGCTTCACCTGCTAATGCAGAATATAATTGTGAATTGTATATTGATCTGAACTGTGATGGTAATTTCTCAAAATCTGAGAAGCTGGATGATATTGCAGTCATGCAAAATGGAAATGTTATAAAAAAGGAGAATGGGATATATCAACTTCCCTTAATACAACGTATACAGTTTCAAGAAAAATCCCGCAGGAATATATCAAACTAATGCCGTGGAAACTGGTAGTCACCAACAATAATAACAGCGAGATCCGAACGTCTGAGATTGGATATACAAAAAAGACAAAAATATAACTTCAACTAAAAAATACAATTAATGTATTGCAAATTATTCCAAATAATAGTGCCGAATGTACATGGAATTTGGCTACAGATACTACGTTTCAAAAACTGTTTGATAAAGTAAAAGATTTTAATGTTAAGATTAGTACAATTACTGTAGGACAATATGAAACCCAGTATTCTGCAAATGTAACCTATCTGAATCAATATAACATGTTGATCATTGGATTTTGCGATGGTGCTGGTTATGGAAGTAGTTATGGAGGAAATAGTCCTACAAACTTTTCAGAGAATGGCGCTCAGAGAATCCTGGAATTTGCAAATACAGGAAAGATGTGTGATTTTGGCTCATGATAATACGTCATCCTCTGTGTATGATAGAACTGCGCAGAATGGAGGTATTAGTGGTGATTCTACGTGGAAAGGTTGGGCATACTTTTTTAACCAGACACTTCGCAGAGCTTTAGGTATGGATAGGTACGGCATCACTGCCCCGCAGTCAACTTCTGATATATTAAAACAGGCAAAAGAATTAGATACAAATGCACAGTCTATAGATTGGAATGATATTTCTAAGAATTCCAGTGATATGGCATATTATCTGAACAAAAACAAAGAAAAAACATATTCAGAAACGCAGGGATTCACCAATGGAAAATTAAGAATTGCAAATACAACACGAGAAACCGGAAGTACGGAAGTAACAACTACAGCATCTCAGGTAAATGAAGGTGCAATAACAGAATATCCATATAAAATTGATAAAAAATAACCGTTGCCCCCACACATTTCCAATATTATCAATTGGCATTGGAAGAAAATGCAGATGAGGATGATTCAGGTGATCTTGTAGTGTGGTATTGCCTTGGCGATAAAGATAATAAACCGGAAATGGATATTATGCTCATTCACCCAATGATGTCAGAAATAATTATTATATCTATAGCTATAAAAATATAATTTATACAGGTGTAGGGCATAAGCCTGTTACTAATAATGGTAATCTTATGGAGAAAAAGTTGTTTGTCAATACTATCATAGCCGCATATAATGCACAGGCGGTTAATCCGGAATTGATGTTTGTAAAGCAGTCAGACAGAAATGCTGCACAGGAAATTGATGGAGCAGTGCAGGATTCTTGGAGAATATGCGCAATATGTAGAAAAAGTACGTGAAAATGCGGAGATTATTGCCATGAGTATATTTGAGTATGACAAAGAGGAAGAAGAACAGAAACTTCAGGCAACTTATGAAAAGATTGGCGAAAAGCGAGGTGAAAAGCAAGGTGAATTAAAAAAGGCAAAAAGCATAGCCATTTCGCTTGCGCAGGAAGGAGAACCTGTAGAAAGAATAGCAAGAACCCTTGGTGAAACGGAAAAAACGATTAAAGAATGGTTGCCTGAAACGCATTAAAATTGGTTCCGCAGTATCATCAATTGAATGTTACTGTGGAACCTTTTTATATCCGCCTGCTATTTTAGCCGGGTAAGTTGGATTTTACCTGCGTATCCCTGACAGTTCGTCTTCTATCCACTTATCTGTGTTGAAGTTACTGTCAAAAAACCTGACGATCACGCCGTAAGGTTCTGTATCGCTGTTGAATGCGTTGGCTTCATCTGTGTCTACGTGCATTGCCAGGTGATAATTTCTGTGGACTCTGACTACTACATCTGCGTAGATAAGTGCGCGTCCGTAGCTTTTGGTCAGGACGAAGACTTCGTCATTGTCTTTGATATGCAGGGCAAGTGCTTCATCCGGAGTCATGTGGATGTGGCGTTTGGCTACGATGACACCTCTGGGGATTTCGATATCCCCGCATGGACCGGATAAAATACAGCCGGGAGTTCCTTCGATATCACCGGACTGGCGTATTACGCTTGGAATCCCCAGTTTTCTGGTGTCTGTAAGGGACATTTCTACCTGCGTGTCGCTGCGGAAAGGACCGAGAAGTGCCATGTTTTCGAAAGTACCTTTCGGTCCTTTGACAGTTACTCGTTCCTGGCACAGATATTGTCCGGGCTGGCTTAATTCTTTGATAAAATGTGGTTTGCTTCCTTCTCCGAATAATTTTTCAAAATCTTCCTGCGAGATATGCAGATGTCTGGCAGAAGTTTCTATAGGTATTTTGATGCTCATTTATTACAATACTCCCTCAATATGTTACTTGTATATGTCTGTCCGACATCCTGTTGCCTGATGGGATACAGAGCAATTATACTTACTTTTTAGTGTATCTCTTTAATTGGAAATATGCAATGTTTATCTTGTAAGAAGGACAATTTTTATTATAAAATAGTGTTAACTTATTTTTATCGGTTTACAAGGAGAAGTGTTCTGGGCTATAATAAGATACATTAGAATAACAGTTACTGTGAACGGAGTGAACAGTAACGAATAACAATTCTAAATGTGACAAAACAGAATGAAATAGTAATGTAATATCAGACTTATAGAATAATAACCAAGAAGGATTATTGAATGAGCAAAAAGAGATTTTCCGGGCTGCGTCTGATTCTTATGGTGCCTGTGGTGGTGCTTCTGGCCGGTGGACTGATCATCGGTGGGAGAGCTTTGCAGGAACCGGGGGAAGTAAGGAATCTTAAAAAGCAGGAGGTAGCGCAGACGGATGAAGGACATCAGGAGTATTATTTCGGCCTTCTTAATAAGGATGAACAGAGAGGCTACCGCGAGATCCTAGAGGGGATCAGAAGCTTTGAGGATAAATTATCTGTCTCTCTCAGGAGATAATGAGATAGACAGAGTGTATCATGCAGTGCTGAAGGATCATCCGGAGCTGTTCTGGGTACATAACCGGGAGAAAGTTTATAAGACGACCTATTCGGGCAGAGATTACTGTCAGTTTTCTCCGGGATATACTTATACAGAGGAGCAGAGACAGGAGATTACGCAGACTATGGAGAATGCGTATCAGGAGGTGTTATCGCAGATTCCGGATGGTGCTGATGATTATACGAAGGTAATGACTGTTTATACTTATGTCATAGACAATACAGAATATGTGATCTCTGATGATGACCAGAGTATAGCAGGAGCTTTCTGGAAGAAACAGGCGGTATGTGCGGGCTATGCGGGAGCAGTGCAGTATCTGCTGGAGCGTCTGGATATCCCCTGTATTTATGTGGAGGGTGATGCTGCAAACAGTACCCAGGGACATGCCTGGAATATTGTAGAGCTGAACGGACAGTATTATTATGTGGATGCCACCAATGGGGACCAGCCGGACTTTCTGGAGGGTGATGCCACGCTGCTGGCAGAGCATAAGACAACGATCTATGATTATCTGTGTCCGTTCCCACAGGAGTACGAGGAGAATTATACGGTCTCTGATGAGTTTCCTGTTCCTGCGTGTACAGCGACTGACATGAATTTCTATGTGAGAAACGGCGCCTGTTTTGATACCTATGACTGGAGCAGTGTATATGACCTGTGCAGACTGCGCATTGACAGTGATGCTGCGGTGGTACGCTTTAAGTTTGGCAGCCAGGGGGCTTATGATGAGGCATATATGGATCTGATCGACAGTAATCATATCCAGGATATCGCAAAATATTATATGGAAGTCCATGGGCTGTCACAGATTTCCTATCATTACGGCGTGATCGACAATATGAAGACCTTATACTTCATGTTCTGACGGGTTTAGTTCAGTTGAGAAGACTCCCGCTTCTATCAGTGAGTTGATTATAAACTTATCTCCGTGGCAGTCTGATCTCCGACTGAAATAAACGCTCTGCGAGGATGTGCGGCGGTTCTAAGAGAAATGTGTCAGTTGATGATAAGGAACGCTATAAATATATAACTAAAAGGAGTGACTGAAAATTATGGTTAATATGACAGATATATTTGGAAATGCGCTGAGTATTGCCGGAAGTTTTATGGATTCAGATCTGGTGAATCGTTTTATGATGGTAATATTTGCAGTGATCCTTGTGTTTGGAGTGCTGAACTGTATTCTGGGATACAGGCTTCTGCGTTTCTGGATGATGCTGGGAGGTTTTCTGGTAGGCGGCGGTTTTGCGCTGGTGGTTGTACATACAATGGGAATACAGGAGAAATCAACAATGCTGATCGCAGCACTGGCGGCAGGAGTTGTGTTCGCAGTGATTGCATTTCTGATCTATAAGGCAGGTGTGTTTATCCTGGCAGCAGGTATCGGCTGGGCGGCCAGTATTTATTTCCTGCATCCTACCAGCTCCGCAGTATTTTTTGCATGTATTCTGATCGGCGTAGCTCTTGGTTCCATGGCGGTGAAATACTGCAGGGAAGTGCTGATCGTGGCTACAAGTCTGATCGGTGGTATTATGGCAGGGGTTTCCCTTGCACAGCTTGGAAATCTGGCAGATATTCCCTATGGACTGGGAATGAGTGTGGGATTTGCAGTTCTGGGTATGCTGATTCAGTTTGCTATCAACAAACCGGTTTCTGATGAAGAGGATGAAGAAACGGTTGATGAAGAAAGCACTGAGCAGATTTACAGGCGAAATCAGAACTTGAGACAAGACCAGAGTTTTGAGCAGTCTCAGGACAGAGACATGGAGGAATCAATATATGCCAGAGGACAGAAAGGACAGGCGAGAAAAAATGGCAAAAGAAGCTAAGACAAATGCAATGAGAATGCTGGACAGACAGAAGGTTAAATATGAGGCGTTCTCCTATGAATGTGATGAATTTATTGACGGGATCCACAGTGCGGATAAGATCGGTGCACCCTATGACCAGTCTTTTAAGACTCTGGTAATGGAAGGAAAGAGCGGCGGTTATTTCGTTTTTGTAGTTCCGATTGAAAAGGAAGTTGACCGTAAGGCGGCTGCAAAGGCTGTCGGTGAGAAGACAGTGGACATGATCCATGTGAAGGATATCACAAAGATTACCGGATATGTGAGAGGCGGCTGCAGTCCGCTGGGAATGAAGAAACCTTATCCTGTTGTGTTTGATGCATCTGCAGGAGAATTTGAGGAGATTTATGTGAGTGGCGGCCGTATCGGACTGACACTGAAGGTTCCCCTTGCTGATCTGCTTAAGGTGACAGGCGGAAAGCTGGCGGATATTATCATGAAGACAGAATAAAATAACAGGGTACGGCTAAGCCGTACCCTGTATTTTATTCTTTAGTTATCGGAAGCGTCCTCTTCGTTGATCTCGAATACGTGACGTTTCTTAGCCATCTCATCACTTGCCAGATATTCATCGTAAGTAGTGATCTTGTCGATCATGGTTCCGTTTGGAAGGATTTCCATGATACGGTTGGCTGTTGTCTGTACGAACTGATGGTCATGTGAGGTGAAAAGGATAACACCCGGGAATTTGATCAGACCGTTGTTCAGTGCTGTGATGCTCTCCATATCGAGGTGGTTGGTTGGCTCATCAAGGATGAGAATGTTTGCACCGGAGATCATCATCTTGGAAAGAAGACAGCGAACCTTCTCACCACCGGAAAGAACACGTACACGTTTGATGCCGTCTTCACCGGGGAAGAGCATACGTCCGAGGAATCCACGAACATAAGTAGCATCCTTGATCTCGGAATACTGTGTCAGCCAGTCTGTAATAGTAAGGTCATTATCGAACTCTGCAGTGTTGTCTTTAGGGAAATATGCCTGGGAAGTGGTAACACCCCATTTATAATTTCCTTCATCCGGTTCCATTTCACCGACCAGGATCTTAAACAGAGTAGTGATTGCCTGTTCGTTAGCACCAACAAAAGCTACTTTGTCATCATGACCGAGTGTGAAAGAAATGTTATCCAGAACTTTTACACCGTCGATGGTCTTGGAAAGGTTCTCCACCATAAGGACTTCGTTACCGATCTCGCGGTTTGGACGGAAGTCGATGTATGGGTATTTACGGCTGGACGGACGCATATCGTCAAGCTGGATCTTTTCCAGGGCACGTTTACGGGAAGTCGCCTGTTTGGACTTGGAAGCGTTGGCACTGAATCGGGAAATAAACTCCTGAAGTTCTTTAATCTTTTCTTCTTTCTTCTTGTTGGCTTCCTTCATCTGTTTGATGAGGAGCTGGCTGGACTCAAACCAGAAGTCATAGTTTCCGGCATAGAGCTGAATCTTGCCGTAGTCGATGTCTGCTGTATGAGTACATACTTTATTTAAGAAGTAACGGTCATGGGATACAACGATGACAGTGTTGTCAAAGTTGATCAGGAATTCTTCGAGCCATTCAATAGCAGGCAGATCAAGGTGTTGGTAGGCTCATCCAGAAGAAGAATGTCCGGATTACCAAACAGTGCCTGCGCCAGAAGAACTTTGACCTTCTGGCTTCCTGTAAGGTCAGCCATCTGGGAATAGTGGAGATCGGTTTCAATTCCAAGACCATTCAGAAGAGTAGCAGCATCAGATTCTGCTTCCCATCCGTTCATCTCTGCAAATTCGCCTTCCAGTTCACTGGCACGGATACCGTCTTCATCAGTGAAGTCCGCTTTTGCATAGATAGCATCTTTTTCTTTCATGATCTCATACAGTCTCTTGTTACCCATGATAACAGTATCCAGAACTGTATATGCATCATATTTGAAGTGATCCTGCTGCAGGAAAGAGAGACGCTGGCCGGGAGTGATAACAACGTCACCGTTGGTAGGCTCTAACTGTCCGGAAAGGATCTTAAGGAATGTGGACTTACCGGCACCGTTTGCACCGATGAGACCGTAGCAGTTGCCCTCAGTAAATTTGATATTTACATCTTCGAAGAGGGCCTTTTTACCTACGCGCAATGTAATATTGTTTGCTGAAATCATATCATACCTCTTTTTCGTGAAATTATTGTTTTGCAGTAACTGTCCGGCAGATTGTTTATGGAAAACGTATCTTTCGCAGGAAACAGTTACATTATTTCCTATTATATAAGTTACAACCGTTTATCATTGTACCGTAAATTGGGAAATTTGCAACTGTTTTTTGCTTTTTTGGGTTCTTTTATTTACAAAAAAAAGAAGCACTGTTATAATATAGAATAATATAGCCTCTTGACGGACAGAAATATGAGGCATTGATATGACAGAAATAACGATTACTGTTTCCATTGTTTTATGCAAAACAGCGATGTGGACAGTAAAGGATAATTAATTTTAGAGAGGTTGCAAAGACTATGTTTATTACAAGAGAGTGCGATTATGCAGTTCGAGTGGTACGTGCGCTTTGGGGAGAGAGCAGACTGAGCGTATCCGATATCTGTGAGAAAGAAGCGATCACCGCTCCTTTTGCCTATAAGATCCTGAAGAAACTTCAGAAGGCAGAGATCGTGAAGGGATACAGAGGCGTACATGGTGGTTATTCTCTGAACAGGGGACTGGATGAGCTGACTTTATATGAGGTTTATTCGGCGATTGATCCGGATATGTTTATCATCGAATGTCTGGATCCGAAATATAACTGTGTCAGAGACGGACAGGATGGATTGCCATGTCTGGTACATAGAGAATTGTTATCTGTACAGGATGAACTGATAAGTCTCCTTAAGAGAAAAACAATACAGCAGATCATGGAGGAGGCGTAGAGCCTCCTTTTTTTACTGATATACTGAATAAACTGCAGAGCAGTTGTCCGGTGCAGAGCTGCGCAGCGAAGCGAAGCGGATGATTTTATCTGCCTGATTTGTCCGAAATTTGGCATATCTGCATAATGTTAGTCATATACAACTCAAAAAATGCACATATTTGCTACTGAAATAACAGAAAATCCCTGCTTTGTACCTCAGAAGATACAAAATATGTCAAAACAAATTGGACACAGGCAGAAGATTATGTTATAATCTACAATGAAATTTGAGGTATATTTTACTTATGCCTTGAAATAAATAATTAATTTTCATCAACCTTTAAGGAGGAAAAACAAACTATGGCAAGAAAGATGAAAACCATGGATGGTAACCATGCAGCTGCTCATGCTTCATATGCATACTCAGATGTAGCCGCTATTTACCCGATCACTCCTTCATCTGTTATGGCGGAAGCAACAGATGAATGGGCAACCCAGGGAAGAAAGAACATTTTCGGACAGGAAGTTCAGGTAACTGAAATGCAGTCTGAGGCTGGTGCAGCAGGTGCTGTACACGGATCTCTGGCAGCAGGTGCTTTAACAACAACATATACAGCATCTCAGGGTCTGTTACTTATGATCCCGAACCTTTACAAAATTGCCGGTGAGCAGTTACCTGCAGTATTCAACGTATCTGCACGTGCACTTGCTTCTCATGCACTTTCAATTTTCGGAGATCATTCAGACGTTATGGCCTGTCGTCAGACCGGATGCGCAATGCTCTGCGAATCTTCTGTACAGGAAGTTATGGACTTAACACCTGTTGCTCACCTTTCAGCAATCAAAGGTAAAGTTCCGTTCATCAACTTCTTCGATGGATTCCGTACATCTCACGAGATTCAGAAGATTGAAACATGGGATTATGAAGATCTGAAGGATATGGCAGATATGGATGCAATCGCTGCATTCCGTAACCATGCCCTGAATCCGAATCACCATGTCAGAGAGGTTCCGCTCAGAACCCGGATATCTTCTTCCAGGCAAGAGAAGCATGTAACCCATACTACGATGCTCTTCCGGCAGTAGTACAGGAATACATGGATAAAGTTAACGCTAAGATCGGTACAGATTACAAATTATTCAACTACTACGGAGCTGCTGATGCAGAACACGTAATCGTTGCTATGGGATCTGTAAACGATACAATCGAGGAGACAATCGACTACCTTGCAGCAGCAGGAAAGAAAGTCGGTGTTGTTAAAGTTCGTCTTTACAGACCATTCTGCGCACAGGCACTCATCGATGCAATTCCGGAATCTGTAAAACAGATCACAGTTCTTGACAGAACTAAAGAGCCGGGTGCACTTGGCGAGCCACTGTACCTTGACGTTGTAGCAGCATTAAAAGACAGCAAATTCGGCGGCGTAAAAGTATTCTCCGGACGTTATGGTTTAGGTTCCAAAGATACTACACCTGCACAGATCGTAGCTGTTTATGAGAACACTGCTAAAGAAAAATTCACAATCGGTATCGTTGATGATGTTACTAACCTTTCCCTTGAGACAGGTGCTCCGATCGTAACAACTCCTGAAGGAACAACAAACTGTAAATTCTGGGGTCTGGGAGCTGATGGTACTGTAGGTGCCAACAAGAACTCCATCAAGATCATCGGTGACAACACAGACATGTACGCACAGGCTTACTTTGATTATGACTCCAAGAAGTCCGGTGGTGTTACAATGTCCCACTTACGTTTCGGTAAGAAACCGATCAAATCCACATACCTGATCCACAAAGCAAACTTCGTAGCATGTCATAATCCATCCTACGTAAACAAATACAACATGGTTCAGGAACTTGTTGACGGTGGTACATTCCTCCTTAACTGTGCATGGGATATGGAAGGTCTTGAGAAACATTTACCAGGACAGGTAAAAGCTTTCATCGCTAACCACAATATCAAATTCTACACAATCGACGGTGTTAAGATCGGTATTGAAACTGGCATGGGACCAACACGTATCAACACAATCCTTCAGTCTGCATTCTTCAAACTGACAGGAATCATTCCAGAAGATCAGGCAATCGACCTTATGAAAGCTGCTGCCAAGGCAACATACGGACGTAAAGGTGATGATGTCGTACAGAAGAACTGGGCAGCTATCGACGCTGGTGCTAAACGGGTTGTAGAGATCCAGGTTCCGGAAAGCTGGAAGAACGCTGAGGACGAAGGTCTTCATATGACTCATGCAACAGAAGGACGTCAGGATGTTATCGATTTCGTTAACAATATCCAGGCTAAAGTTAATGCTCAGGAAGGTAACTCCTTACCTGTATCTGCATTCAAGGATTATGTAGACGGTACTACACCATCAGGTGCAGCTGCATATGAGAAACGTGGTATCGCAGTTAACGTTCCTGTATGGAATCCGGAAAACTGTATCCAGTGTAACAGATGTGCTTATGTCTGCCCGCACGCAGTTATCCGTCCTGTAGCTCTGACAGCTGAAGAAGCAGCTAATGCTCCTGAAGGCATGAAGACATTAGACCTTACAGGTATGAAAGAATATAAATTCACAATGTCCGTATCCGCACTTGACTGTACAGGATGTGGTTCTTGTGTAAACGTTTGCCCAGGTAAGAAGGGTGCGAAAGCACTTGCTATGGAAAACCTTGAAGCAAGCGCAGACGAGCAGAAATACTTTGACTACACAGTTAAACTGCCGGTTAAAGAAGATGTTATCGCTAAATTTAAAGAAGCAACTGTTAAAGGCAGCCAGTTCAAACAGCCTCTGCTTGAGTTCTCTGGAGCTTGTGCAGGATGTGGTGAAACACCATACGCTAAACTGATCACTCAGCTGTTCGGTGACAGAATGTACATCGCAAACGCAACAGGATGTTCTTCTATCTGGGGTAACTCCTCACCATCTACACCATACACAGTAAACGCTAAGGGACAGGTCCTGCATGGTCCAACTCTCTGTTCGAAGATAACGCTGAGTTTGGTTATGGTATGCTTCTTGCTCAGAGAGCTATCCGCGATGGCTTAAAAGCAAAAGTTGAAGACGTTGTTGCTAACGGCACAAACGAAGACGTTAAGGCAGCTGGTCAGGAATGGCTGGATACATTTGCTGTAGGTGCTACAAACGGCGCTGCTACAGACAAACTTGTTGCTGCTCTTGAAGCTTGCGGATGTGACAAAGCAAAAGAAATCCTTGCTCAGAAAGATTTCCTGGCTAAGAAATCCCAGTGGATCTTCGGTGGTGACGGATGGGCTTACGATATCGGATTCGGTGGTGTTGACCATGTTCTCGCTAGTGGACGTGACATCAACGTTATGGTATTTGATACAGAGGTTTATTCCAACACAGGCGGACAGTCTTCCAAGTCTACACCTACAGGTGCTATCGCTCAGTTCGCTGCAGGCGGTAAAGAGACTAAGAAG
>ENA-OQCN01001400-OQCN01001400.1-human-gut-metagenome-genome-assembly--contig:-NODE-1400-length-12031-cov-3.490423_pt1 | contig 12031 bp, 10 predicted proteins | sample MGYA00242497_ERZ504576 | MGnify/ENA primary metagenome ERZ504576 (study PRJEB26092, sample SAMD00036296) | human gut metagenome | host: Homo sapiens | study: EMG produced TPA metagenomics assembly of...
ATAAAAACTCCTTTCTCATATACCAGGATTTCCTGGCTATGTAAAAGGAGTTTGCTCATATTGTCTTGTTTTATGCTTCTATACGCTTATGTTTGGCCACTCATCAAGTGTTCTTAAAAGATGCACATTAGCTGAGAGCCTATTTTTATTAGCTGGAAGCAGTCAAAATATTCAAATCAAGATAATTTCTATCATCTGATAAAGCAGTAAAATTCATCCAATTTCTGATAAGAAAAAAGCGACAAAATCAACAGACTCTATCACTTAGTTACATGGGTTACAAAGTATTGAAAACCCTTTGTTTAATAAATAAATGGTGCCCCCGAAAGGAGTCGAACCTTCGACCTGCGGTTTAGGAATTTGACCTCCTGTTTAGGAGCTAATACCGTGTTTTGTCCGCTTGATATCGTGAAGTGTTAATTGTGCCGTAAATACGGCATTTTTAGCACTTTTTTGATTCTTCATTTTTGTCCGTTTTGTGCTAATAAATGGGTTCGAATGATGGTTCGGATGACGTCATCGAACCCCTCTAATTAGCAAAATATTAGCAAAAAAGTTCGGATACGCGTAGGTCATCCGAACACTTTTCCCCCATTTTTGGGAGCGTTTGACGTGCATTCGAACCCTACGGCACGGAACCTAAAAAAATTTGGAGCCCCCGACAGCATCCGAACCGTTCGGATGCTCTTTTGGATGCCTACTTTGCCCCAAATACACTCTTCTGTAGTCTAAAACATGGGTTATGGAAAGAAAATTATTACGATTTTGATGAATAAAGCTTACTATGCTATAGTTTCTTTAAAGAAACTCTTTATTAAAATCATTCAAATATAAAAAGATTGGAGAACACATGAACAATGAAATTATTAGATTTGTAAATGGCGATTTACAACTAGATGTTACAGTATCACCTGATAACGAAACAGTTTGGCTTAATCGTAATCAAATAGCACAATTATTTGGCAGAGATATTAAAACAATTGGCAAACATATTAATAATGCTCTGAAAGAAGAATTATCGAATGAAGTGGTTGTCGCAAAATTTGCGACAACCAGTCAACATGGAGCTATTGAAGGAAAAAACCAGACTCACATGGTCGAATACTATAATCTTGATATGATTATTTCTGTCGGCTATCGTGTAAGTCTAAAAATGGTATTATTTTCCGTAAATGGGCTACCTCTATATTAAAGGATTACATGATGAAGGGATATGCAATAAATGAGAAAAGAGTTGAAGTATTAAACAAGACTGTATCCATTCAATCTAGGATGCTTGCTTCTACTTTAGGTATTGAAGAAAAAGAAGTATTGAATGTGATTGAAGCTTATTCAAATGCACTATCATTACTTGATGATTATGATCATGGTTGTATTTCTAAACCAAAAGGTAAAGACTCTATTTACCAGTTAACCTATGAAGAGTGCAGAACTCTTATTGATTCTATGAAATATGGTGGATTTTCTGATGTATTTGGTGTTGAAAAAGAACCAGGCAAATTGAATGGAATTATTGCAGCTGTATATCAAAATGTTTTTGGGACTGAGTTGTATCCAAGTATCGAGGAAAAAGCTGCCAATCTTCTTTACTTCTTAATAAAAGACCATCCATTTGTAGATGGTTGTAAACGCATAGGTGCTTCTATATTCCTTGATTTTTTAAGTAAGAATAAACATCTCATTATTAATGAGAAGCAAATTATTTCAGACAGTGCACTTGTAGCCATTACTTTAATGATTGCAGAATCCAGACCTGAAGAAAAAGAAACTATGGTTAAACTAGTAATGAATTTCTTAAAAATGTAAGTTATCAAAAATCAAGTGAAGTAAGTATCGTTTTTTAGTGAATTACTTCACTTATTTCAATTTCAGTGAAATGGATTATTAATTTAATTGAATTTAGTTAAGTTTTTCGTTATAATTTAATTAACTTAGTAAAGTGGAAAGGAGAAAATATGTTAAGTTTTGAATTAAATGATTTAATTAAACAAATTATTAGTACGAAAGCTGAATCCCAAACGATTGAAGTAAAAGCTGCTCATGGTGGAACACCAAAGCGCTTATATGACACGCTTTCAAGCTTTTCCAATCAAGATGGTGGTGGAATTATTGTATTTGGACTTGATGAAGCACAAGATTTTAAACCTGTTGGTGTATACGATTTACAAGATCTTCAAAAGAAAGTAACAGAACAATGTAATCAAATGAGTCCTCAGGTTCGTGCTATTTTCACCATTACGGAATATGAAGGTGCTAATATCTGCAGTGCAGAAATACCTGCTGTCGATATAACAAATCGTCCTTGTTATTATGCAGGAGCAGGAAAAGTAAAAGGATCTTATGTTCGAGTTGGTGATGCAAATTTGCCAATGACAGACTATGAAATTTATAATTTTGAATCTTTTAAAGCCCATGTTCATGACGATGAAAGACCAATTGAACGTGCTACTTTGTCTTTATTAAGAGAAACTGATATTAATAATTTTATTCTACAAATGAAGATAAATCGTCCTGGTTTTTCAAAATTATCTGAAGATCAAATCTACGAATTATTATCCATTACACGCAATACCATTCCTACATTAGCTTCTGTTTTAAACTTTGGAATTTATCCACAAGGATTACTTCCCCAATTAGCAATAACCGCAATTGTTGTTCCTGGTGAATTAATTGGTGATATTACAGAAAATGGAATTCGCTTCCTGGATAACAAAAGAATTGAAGGAACTTTATCCGAAATGTTAGATGAAGCTATAGCTTTTTGTAAAAGAAACATGAAAGTCCAAACCATCATTAACCCAAATAGCGGAAAAAGAGTAGATAGAGTGGAATATCCAATGAATGCCATAAGAGAAGCAATTCTAAATGCTTTAATTCATCGAGATTACAGTATTTATACAGAAGGTACACCTATCCAAATTTGTTTCTTTACCGACCGTTTAGAAATTCACAGTCCTGGAAGTCTATATGGAAGAATGACCGTAAATGATCTAGGTAAAGCTAGACCAGATCTTAGAAATCCTGCACTTGCGACTATGTCTGAATTCTTATTGAAAACAGAAAACAGATATTCTGGAATTCCAACAATTCGTAGAGAAATGAAAGAATATGGTTTACCTGAACCTGTATTTGAAAATAAGCGAAACGAATTTATTGTTACGTTATACAACAAACAAAATACTCAAGCCAAGGACACTGACAAAAGCAATGATTTAGTTTCTTTTTGTAAAACGCCAAAATCAAGAAAAGAAATTGCTGAACATTTAGATATTAAAACACTTGCTTTTGTTACAAGAGAATATATCCAACCTTTAGTTAATGCAGGAAAACTAACACTAACAATTCCAGACAAGCCTAAAAGTAAAAATCAAAAATACTATTCTAAATAAAATCGTGTTCTCCTTTTTACATACCAGTCAAACACTGGATATGTAGAAAGGAGTTTTTTTATGCGTAAATGTAAAGTGATTGCCGTCACCAATCAAAAAGGTGGTGTTGGTAAAACTACAACTACAGCGAATGTTGCGATTGGATTGGAACGCTATGGCTACAAAGTCCTGATTGTTGATTTTGATCCTCAGGGTGATTTAACCACTTCCCTTGGTTGGAAATCTAATGATGCTTTAGATTGCAGTGTTTCAAATCTTCTGGATGCTTATATTAATGATAAGGAAATCAATTATTCTTCTTTGATTTTAAAACATAAAGAAGATGTAGATCTTATTCCTGCAAACATTGAACTTGCTGATATGGATATTCGCTTAGTCAGCGTAATCAATCGTGAACAGACATTAAGCAGCTGTATTGAGCCACTACGTGATGATTATGATTTTATTTTGATTGATTGTCCACCTTCTTTAGGAATGCTTACCATTAATGCACTATCCGCAGCGGATGAAGTACTGATTCCAGTACAGGCACAGTTTCTTCCTGCAAAAGGAATGACTCAATTGCTTCAGACTGTAAGCAAAGTGCAACGTAAGATCAACACGAATTTAAAAGTTGCTGGTATTGTCATGACGCTTGTAGATATGAATACGACAGTGGCCAAAAGTACGATTGAAACCATTCACGAAAGCTTTGGTAAAAACATTCGAGTTTTCGATACAATTATTCCAAAAGCTACAAAAGCCAGTGAAGCAACTATTGCTGGAGTCAGTATCTATGCCTACGCAAAGGATTCAAAAGTTGCCAAGGCCTATGATAATCTGACAAAAGAAATCATTACAGATCAAAAAGTAAAACATAAAGACAGAGACTGTCGTTAGGAGAAGAACATGAAAAATAATTCCGTCCATTTAATTGGAACACTGACAAGAGATATTGAACTATCTAAAATAGTAAAGGCAATTCTTTTGTCCGATTTAGTTTAGCTTGTATAAGAGACAATAAGCCATTTACTGATTTTATTAACTGTATTGCCTTTGGTGAAGTTGCCAATGCTCTTTGTAAACACAGAGATAAAGATACAGCCTATGAAATCAATGGGTATCTTCGTATAAGCTCTTATGAAAAAGATGGTAAAAAGACCTATTCTACGATTGTAGTTGTGGAATCTTTTACACTCTTAAATGACTAGAATACGATTAAAACGATGTCCTCATTGTCATTCTATCGCAAGACTTCGTATTGACTGGGATAACAAGAAAATCAATGGTTGTTATGGGCAGTATGTATGTTGTACTTTGTGTTCTGCCAGGACACAAACAGAAATGAATGAAGAACTTGCAATAAATGACTGGAATCATCGTAAATTAAACAATTGTATTCAACTCACCCTATTTTAAAGGAGGTGGCAACATTGCCAAAACTAGATTTGGGATTACCTTCTTATGACTCTTTGTTTTCTACAGAAGAAGAAAGACAAGAAGCCAGTGCAGAAAAAGTTACCATAATCCCAATAGATAAAATTACAGATTTTAAAGAACATCCATTCCATGTCACGATGGATGGAGATATGGCTAAACTTATTGATTCCATTAAAGAAAATGATATGTTGATGCCTGCACTTGTACGACCAAAACCAGATGGAACTTATGAAATGATTTCTGGTCACAGGCGTAAATTTGCCCTGTCACAACTAGGAAGAAAAGAAATGAATGTTATTGTTCGAAACCTGGATGATGATCAGGCAACGATCTTAATGGTTGACAGTAATATTCAACGTGAAAACATTTATCCAAGTGAACGTGGTTATGCCTATAAAATGCGACTGGAAGCCATGAAACATCAAGGTAAGAAAGTGGATATTGATACAACAGATATTCCAATTGAATATGATAAACCAACTTCCAACCAAGTTGGTTGGAAGTCCGAAAGTGCTGCTAAGTTAGGAGAACAAATTGGAATCAGTATGAATCAGATACGTCGTTTTATTCGCTTAACTTATCTGATTGAACCATTACAGGAAATGGTGGATGGACGACATGAAAATGAAATCAAGATTGCATTTAATCCTGCTGTAGAACTTTCGTATTTAACAGAATCCGAACAGTATGATTTAGCCAATGCGATTGTTGAAAATCAACGAACACCATCTTTAGCGCAATGTCAGGAATTCAAAAGATTGAGTCATGATGGTGAATTAACATCCGAATTCATTGAAGATACTTTATCGGAGGAAAAACCAAACCAAAGAGAAAAGTTATCTTTTCAAATGAAGGAAATCGATAAATATTTCCCCAAGGACTTCACACCAGGCAAGAAGAAGGATCTCATGATTCACTTGCTGGAAAACTGGGCAAAGAAAAGATCACGAGAACAAGAACGGTAGTTGAATATGCAACTGTTTTTTTCTACTTGTGATTGTTTCCAAACTGTTGGAGGGGCAGTTTGTCTTTGTGCCAGGACGTGTGACTGTGACCTCCCCTAAAACCCCTCCTACCTACCGAAGCAATCTTTATTACTTACCGAAAAAGAAAAAATGTTGTTATTTAGTAAGTAGTAGAAATATTTGTATCTAGGTAATTATTGATAAGAACTTGTATTTTAAAGATAAAGAGTTTTATCAAGAAATGTAATTGGAGGTTTAGTCAATGAAAAGAAAATTAATTGCGTTATGTATTTCAAGTTTGCTTGTTGGATCTGGAATTGTTTTCAACATGAATCAAGATGTATCTGCACCTACTGTAGAAAAGTTTACGGAAGATACTTCTGCAAGTGTTAGTAAACATGATACGAAAGTTAGTAAACACGAAAATGTAGACAAGGATGAAAAAAGCATTGCTGCATCAACAAACAGAAAAGCAGAAACTAAAAAATCGAAAAATGAAGAAAGTTCTACTGAAAAAAGTGAATCTCAAAATTCTTCAAGTAAGCAAACATCTACAAGTAAAAGTGAGACTAAAGCCAGTGTTTCTTCGGAAAGCAAAAAACAAAATTACAAAAAAGAAGGTTCTAGTAAGAGTCTTCCGGTTCAGATCAAAAGACATCAACTTCAAACAGTTCCAATGCATCGAGTAAATCAAACAATGATGTTGTAAGTCAACCTGTAGAAAAGCCTAGTGAATCAAAACGAGATCCAGTAGTAGAACCTACACCTGCACCAGAAACAGTACAACCAAGTTATGCATGTCCAGGAGGAGTTGATCAAAATGTATCCTGTGATGTGATTTTGGATACGAACTTTTACTATGCAACTTATAGTTCACAAGCTGAAGCAGATGCTGCAGGAATGTATTACTTGGATGAAGTAATGTACATTGGTGAGATTGAAATCACAAACTATTCTGTACAGCCTGTGTATCGAAATGATCATAGTATTGCCTATTATGGTTTGAATCTTTGGAGTAATGGTAATTTGGTTCAATAAGATTTTCATCACATTTTTCTCCCAATCTAATTCATTTTCTCCCAAAATTAGTATATAATTGGGAGAAAGAGCACATACTTTGGGAGTAAACGAAAGGAGAAGTAAATGAGAAATTTTGATTATAGTTATCTTAAAAATCGTACATGGGACAATGAAATATTAACTTATGTAGCCAAAATCCATGAATTCAAAGGGAAACAGGAACTATATATCCGACAAAAGCCCGTTGAATTAGAACGTCTGATTGAAGTTGCTAAAGTTCAAAGTACAGAAAGTTCGAACCGTATCGAAGGAATTATAACAACTAGATCTCGCCTTCAACAATTAGTCGAAGATAAAACAACACCTAGAAATCGTGATGAAAAAGAAATCTTAGGATATCGTAATGTTTTGAACTTAATTCATGAAAATTATCAATACATTCCGTTAAAGTCAAAATTATATATTGCAGTTGCATAGAGATTTACTTCAATATACAGAATTATCCTATGGTGGAAAATATAAAACCTCACCAAATGAAATCGATGCGGTTTTACCAAATGGAGAAAAAAGAGTATTATTCAAACCATTAGAGCCATATGAAACACCTGATGCTATTGAGCAGATTTGCAATAGCTATCAGAAAGCATTAGATCAAGAAATTATTGATTCACTTATATTAATTCCCTGTGTAATTCTAGATTTTCTTTGTGTTCATCCTTTCAATGATGGAAATGGAAGAATGAGTCGATTGCTAACATTGCTTCTTTTATACCGTAATGATTATGTAGTCGGTAAATATATTAGTATTGAAAAAGAAATTGCGGATACAAAAGAATCATATTATCAAGCTTTGGAACAATCAGATTTAGGATGGCATGAAGGAACAAATGATCCAAAGCCATTTATTAAATATATGCTTGGCATTATTTTAAAGTGCTACCGAGAATTTGAAGATAGATTAACCATCAGCGAAAAAAGTGGAATCAAAAGCAGTTCATATGATATCGTAAAAACATATGTAAACAATACGATAGGAACTTTTACAAAAAGAGACGCTATGGAAAATTGTCCAAGTTTAGGCAGTTCTTCTGTGGAATCAGCACTTAAAAAATTAGTTGAAGATGGTACTATTATTCGTAAAGGTAAAGGCCGTACATCACATTATATACGAAAAGACGCAATTGAATAAATTACAATACAATCTAAAAACATATGACGAGTCATTTTATGCTCGTCTTTTTTGTTGCAACAATTAAAACGAAAGGAAAATGAAATATGAAAAACATATTGAAGAAAGCAAGTAAGTTTTTCTTAACGACACTTGTGATATTGAATTCAATGACAAATACGCTTTCTGTACATGCTCAAGAAACAGATTCAACCGAGGATTACAGTGAAGCCACAGAAACAATTACTCAACTTGGTACAGTTGAAGATGTGTTTCCCGAAGCATATGAAGATATGTATACAAACCCGTATGCTAGATTAACACCAGGGTTTGCATCTGAAAGATTGGCTAGAATCAATGGAATGGGAGTTTATGGGTATGACTATATTCGAAAATTAACAGTAGATGGAAATGTCGTGTTCTGCATTGAACCAGATACACTGTTTGATTTAAACCATGATTATCCTGTTAACACAACAAAATGGGATGATTTGTCAGAAAATCAAAGACAAGCTATTTGGGAAATCAACTATTATGGTTATTCGTATCCAGGGCATGAAACAGATAACTATTATGTGGCTACACAGCTATTGATTTGGCAAGTGGTGTCTGGATGGTATGATCCTTATTTACCTGACGGTGTAACTCCATTAGATGTTTCTGGTGAAATCAATACCATCAATGCATTAAGAAGTCAGCCACAAGGAAGACCATCTTTTAATAACCAAACAATCAAAATGGGCTTAAATATTCCAGTTACTTTAACAGATACAAAAGGAACATTAGGCAATTACTCTATTACGAATGCCAATGGTATCAATGCGTCTGTAAACGGCAATAATTTAACCGTTTCTATTACTTCGGAAAATTATGATAAAACGATTACTTTCGGCCGTACTAAGACAGCAAGAGATGTTCATATCATCTATGGTGCTGGTTCTGATCAAAAAGTCATCTATATGGCCACTCGAAGTGATCCAACTCCAAGCTTCAAATTAAACTTTGATTTGATGTATGCCGACATCGAAGTGGAAAAACAAGACGCCGAAACAGGCAATAAGACACAAGCGATGCCACATTTAATGGAGCAACCTTTGCGATTAAAGATACAAACGGAAACACACTTGAAACTATTACAACAAATGGATCAAAAGTAAAATCTAAAAAGTATCCTGTTGGAACAACTTTAAATGTATGTGAAGTTGCTTCTCCCGAAGGCTATCTTACAAACAACAATTGTAATTCTGTAACTTCGGATTATTCAGGTGATAATACACCTTCAACATTTAACACAACTATCAAGGATCAGGTCATTAAAGGTCGTATTGAAATTGCCAAAACTGTTGATAAAGATAAATATGGTTTATTCCAATCGAATGTTCAAAAGCCGGGTGAAGGATTCAAGTTTGATATTATTTTAAAATCGACAGGTAAAATCGTATCAACATTGACTACGGATGAAGATGGTCGAGCTATTAGTGATTATCTTCCATATGGAACCTATATTGTTAAAGAACATGCAACAACTGGATATGATCTCTTAAAACCTTTTGAAGTAAAGATTGATAAAGATCAAAAGACCTATTTCTATAACATCTATAACGATACGATCAAAGCCGAATTAACAATCTATAAAACAGACAGTGAAACTGGGAAACGTATCCCTGCTACTGGTGTTGAATTCAAGATCAAAGATGCAGATGGTAATTACGTTACTCAAGAAGTCACTTATCCTAAAAAATATACAACGGATGTATTTAAAACCGATGAAGATGGATCTGTTCATTTACCAGCCCCATTAAAATTTGGTGAATATAAACTTGTTGAAATCAAAGCACCTCATGGCTATGTATTAAAAGATGCGGAAATTCCAGTCAATGTGGATGGTTCCAGTACAGAAATCTTCATGAATTTTGATAACAAGACTCAAAAAGGACAGGTCTATGTTGAAAAGAGTGGTGAAATGTTATCTGGTGCCAAAGAATCCAAAACAGATTATGGAAAACTTTATACACCAGTCTATAAAGAAAAATATCTATCTGGTGTTACGTATGAAATCACAGCTCGTGAAGATATTATTACTCCAGAAGGAACAGTATGGTTTCACAAAGGAGATGTAGTTGATACATTTGCAACAGGTGATGGTATTACAACTTCTTCATTACTTCAGTTAGGTAAATATTCCATCAAAGAAACTGCAACACAAACAGGTTTTGTATTAGATGAAAACACTTATGATTTTGATATCGAATATGCAGGTCAAATGATCGATGTAGTGGAAATCAAACAGGCTTATGTCAACGAAAGACAAAAGTTGGATTTACAGATTACTAAAACATTTGAAGATGAAGACAAAGAAGCTTATAAAGATGTTGTCTTTGGCGTCTATTCTAAAAACGATATTACAGTCGATGATAAAGTCATCATTCCAGAGGATGGATTGGTTGGTACATTAACTATTGATGAAAATGGTAAAAATGTAGAACAGTTAGATCTTCCTACTGGGGATTATTACGTAAAAGAACTTGAAACAAATGTTGGCTTCAAATTAGATGAAGAAGAACATGATTTTACATTCAACTATGATGAAGATACAACTAAAGCCACAGTCATTGTTCCTATGGAATTACACAATAAAAAACGTCGTATTGAATTAGATGTCAACAAAGTGGACAAAGATCATCATGATCATTTCTTAATGGTGCAATTTTTGAAGTTTATGATAAGACAGCTAAATCTTATGTCACTACCCTTGTATCAGGTCAATTAATGATCGTTGGTAATGATGCCAATGAAGAATATGAAATCTCTAAGAATGAAGATTTTACAAAGATCATCAAAACCGTTAAAACTGATGAAAATAAACAAATCATCTTAGATATTGAAGATGGTACGTATTATTCTCGTAAAGTTGGAGATGACAAGGTTAGTAAACATGTCATTAAAGATGGAAAAGCCGTATTAGTTGATGCCATCTATGGTCATGAATATGAATTCAAGGAAATCAAAGCTCCTACTTCTTATCAGTTAGCGGATAAATCCAAAGCTTACAAAGTAGAAGCAGATAAAGATACAGATACGATCATTTATTATTTTGAAAATGCACGTATCGTTGTTCCAAATACAGGGGTATAAATAGTATGAAACATAAGAAAATAAAAATAGCAGCACTGACAATTGTTGCAGCCAGTTTATTAGGTGGCATTTTATATAGTGAGTTTGGGGCAAAGAAATCTTATGATTATACGGATTACTATGTAGAAACGAAACCAGATAAAACAACAAAAGAAAATAAAGATGATAAGGAAGCTTCTGAAAAGGAGCTTTCTTTATCTTTACTTCAAAAAACGAACAATGATATTGTAGGCATTCTAGAATTTGATAATCGCGTTATTTATGAACCTGTCGTACAGGCTCCAGATAATGATTATTATGTGCGTAAAAACATCAAGAAAGAATATGCCAACGCTGGTATTCCTTTTGTATCCGCAGATGGAAACATCGAAGCAAAAAATGTGGTAATCTATGGACATTCTAGTAAATGGAGCGACATTATTTTCACTCCATTAATGAGCTATATAAACCAAAGCAACTATAAAGAACATCCTACATTTCGATTTATTACAGAAAATGAAATAAGAACGTATCAAATTTTTGGAGTCATGAATGTTGATCTTAATAACTTAAACGATTCTTTAGAATTTACTCAATCCAGCTGGGATTCAGATGCTGCATTCAATGCCTTTATTTCTGATTCCATTAATCGTGGATTATATAAAACAGGTATCTCAGTCAATACAGAGGATAAGCTGATGACTTTAGTGACTTGTGATACCAGAAATGATAACAAGAGGACAGTCATACTGGCAAAACGAGTGGACTGATTCAAAAAGTCCATAAATTCATGAAATGTTAATAATTGTATGATATCGTTGAATTAGATAAATTAGAATTTATAAAGGAGAATATTGATGAAATTATTTTTATGTTCGCACTTTTCAAGTGTAGGAAGTTTGATAAAAGAAGAAATTGATAACAAGAAAGTCGCATTTATTCCCACAGCTTCGCTG
>ENA-OQCN01001401-OQCN01001401.1-human-gut-metagenome-genome-assembly--contig:-NODE-1401-length-12031-cov-2.797127_pt1 | contig 12031 bp, 18 predicted proteins | sample MGYA00242497_ERZ504576 | MGnify/ENA primary metagenome ERZ504576 (study PRJEB26092, sample SAMD00036296) | human gut metagenome | host: Homo sapiens | study: EMG produced TPA metagenomics assembly of...
TCACCGTACGGGTCTGGCGTGGCGTGGTGGTGAGCTTTGCCGCGATCTGCTGGTACACTGCGCAACGGTCAGGCCGTAGGCGCGCACTTTGTCGCGGTCCACCTTCAGGATGATGGTGGCATCGCCGCTGCCAAGGCCGTTGTCCGCATTGGCAAAGCCTCGGTATCGTTGACGATCTCCATTACCTTCTCGGAAACGGTGGTCAGCGTTTCCGGATCCTTGCCGTAGACCTTGACCGACAGGCCGGTGGCCAGCTGGCTGGTCAGATCATCGGTCATGCCGTACAGCTTGACCTCAGCGGTGCAATTCTCGATCTGGGACACTGCATCCTCCATGGCCTGCCGGGTCTTTTCCACCTCACGGGAGGAAAGGCTCTCGCTCATCATAACGTTGATCTTGTATCTGCCGTAGGCATTGGCAGAGTTCAGGATATCGGTAATGGCGGTGGGCAGGCCCAGCTGGCTGATATCCAGACCGGCCATGCTGGTGTCGGTGGTGATGCCCACCTCTTCCACGTTTTCTACATTCAGGGCCGCCTCTGCCACCTGACCCGCAATGGCATAGGATTCCTCCTTGGTCAGGCCGTCGGCGGTGGACAGGGTGATCTGCGCCTCGTTGCTGGTGATACTGGGCAGCAGCTCCACGCCCATGTTCAGCACCTGCCAGCCGCTGAACACCAGCAGCACCACCGCCGCGATCAGGGGCAGGGCACGGTGCTGCAGGCACCATTCCAGACTATGGGCATACTTTTCCTGCACCTTTTCAAACCAGGCAAGGCGCTTGGTTCAGCTTTTTTCAGCACAGTAGAGGATGCCGCCGGGACCACCGTGAGCGCCACGATGAGGGAGGCCATCAGGCAGTAACCGATGCACAGGGACATGGGCATCATCAGGCTGCGCACAATGCTGGCCGAGAACACCACCGGCAGGAACACGCACACCGAGGTAAGGGTGGAGGCCACCACCGACATGCCCACCTGTTTTGTGCCCTGCACGGCAGCGCGGGCCGCAGGCACGCCGCGGCTGCGCAAGACGGTAGACGTTCTCAATGACGACCACCGAGTTATCCACCAGCATACCAATGCCGAGGGAAAGGCCGGCCAGGGTCATCACGTTCAGGTCCAGCCCGGTAAAGTACATGAGCACCACCGCGAACAGAACGGACAGCGGGATGCTGATGCCGACCACGAGGGTGGGCTTGATGTCCTTCAGGAAGATGGCCAGCACGATGATGGCCAGTGCAGCGCCCCACCACCATGCTGGGTGAGGATGCTGTTGATGACGATGGTGATGTAGTTGCCCTGATTGGACAGCACCACCATGTGCAGGCCGTCATATTGTTTTTCCAGCTCTTTAAATGCGGTCAGGCAGTTGTCGGAGACCTCGCCTGCACTGGAAGTCGCATTCTTATAGATTTTGAGGATGGATGCCTTTTCGCCGTTCAGGCGGGTGTAGCTGTCGGCGGAGTTATCAATGACCTCCACATCCGCCACATCAGAAAGGCGCACGTCGCCGTAGCCTCCACATGCAGCAGCAGGGCACCGCTGATATCCTTCACACTGTCGTACTCTTCGCCGACTTTCAGCAGCCAGGACTCGCCGTCCTGATCCTGCACGTAACCGGCCGGCATGGAGAAGTTCTGGGCATAGATGAGCTGCGCCAGCGTTTCAATGTCCAGCTGCTTTGTCACATCGGCCTGTGCCAGAGCGTTGGTCTTGGCCGTCTCGTACTCTGCTTGGCAGCCTCCAGCTGCTTTTCGTACTCGTTCAGCATTTCACGCGCTTCGGTGAACTGCATATAGGCGTTGAGCTGCTGCTGGGAGAAGCTGCCCAGTGCGCCGGAGAACTCGGTCATCAGCTGGGGCACATTGTCCATGGCCTTGATGGTGCTTTCCAGCGTGTTATAGACCACATTCAGGCTTTCCTGCAGCTGCATCTCATTGGCAAGATCCTCTGCGGTGCTGCCTTCGGAGCCGGTCTCGGTATTCACGCGCTCCTGCAGCTTCTGCAGGGCGGTAGTGAGCTTATCGGTAATGGTGCGCAGCTCAGCCACAATATCGATCAGAGAGTCGATATCCCGCATACCGGTCTCGTTGAACTTGTCCATGACCTTCTGCAGACCGTCGCGCACCTCGATCATGGCCTGCTGGATCTCAGGCTCCTTGACCACAGCGATCAGGCTGTTCACGCTTTCCAGAAGAGCCTGCGCCTGCGCACGCACCGTTTCCACTGCGGCGCCCACCTCGGTGCTCATCTGGCTCATGACCGAGTTGGACACCGTATTGCCAAAGTTTTTCAGCTGCTTTTCGTATTCCTTGCGTCCGGCGGTGATCTGTGCCTCGGCGCTTTCCAGCTGGGAGCGGGCTGCAGCCAGCTGGGTATCGATCAGTTCCAGCAGCTTTGCGTTGATCTCGTCGATCTTATCCTGATTGAGCTGCACCTGCACCAGCTTTTCCACCAGACCGCTGGACGAAACGCTGGACACACCGCCCTTGCGCTGCACTTCCGGCACAAGGGTGTTCTGGATAAACTCAGAAAGCTCGTACTGGTCGGCACCTTCGCGGCTGACAGCCACCGTCATGAAAGCGTTCATGTTGAGGCTGTACTCAATGATGGAGGGGGTCAGGCAGGTGCTGGGCAGGTCGCTTTTGGCCTGATCCAGCTTGTTGGACACCTTGACCAGCGCGCTGTTCATATCCGTATCCTCGGTAAACTCCATCAGCAGCAGGCTGTAGTTTTCTGCCGATGTTGCGGTGATCTTGGACACGCCCGGCACTGTGAGCGAGTTCTGCAGCACATCCGAGACCTCGCTCTCCACGCGCTCCGGGCTTGCGCCGGGATACACGGTGACCACCATCAGATACGGTGTGTTCACGTTGGGCAGCAGGTTCGTATCCATCTTTGTGACCGCCACAAAGCCCAGGATCAGGATCATGACCACTGCAACCAGCACCGTAAACGGCTTTTTGACACTGAATTTTTCCATTTTCTCCTACCGTTTCTCTGCCTTGCCGCAAAGCAGGACAGCTGCTTTCTGCGGGAAAGGCTACACTTCAACATTTTTATTATACACGCAAGCCCCCGCCTTGCAAGAGCGGGGTGGGATTCTTTTGCGATTCTTTAGATACTTTCGCAAGATTTTAACATTTGCCGTTCCGTTTTTCCATTTTCCGGCTGCGGGTGCGACCAAATTCGGTCAGTCTTCCTTTATGGATACGCGGCAGCAGGGCAGATTGTTGCACCTTTTTAAAATTTTTCTGCCAAAGCGCCAGAGCCGCTTTTTGTTTTTTGCGTGGAAATGTGCATTTGAATATGTTATACTAGAGTACAGAATGGATCAGCAGGCTCTTTTTCGGGCCTTATCCTATAGATTCGACCGATAAAAACGAGGAACACTATGAAAAAAGTCATTTCCGTCCGTTTCAAAGAGAACGGCAAAAGCTATTATTTTGATCCCGCCGGGGCCGACATCAAAACCGGCGAATATGTGATCGTGGAGACCGCCCGCGGCGTTGAGTGCGGCGAGGTGGTGCAGGGCGTGAGGGAGATCGCCGATGCGGCAGTGCCCAAGGCCCTCAAGCCCATTACCCGCATGGCCGACAGCGTGGATATCCGCCGGATGCGCCAGAACCGTGAGGACGAAAAGCGCGCCTACCGCACCTGTCAGGAATGCATTGCCCGCCACGGCCTGGAAATGAAGCTTGTGGAGGCCGAGTATACCCTAGACCGCTCCAAGATCATGTTCTACTTTACCGCCGATGGCGCGTGGACTTCCGCGAGCTGGTCAAGGATCTGGCCGGTATCTTCCACACCCGCATCGAGCTGCGCCAGATCGGCGTGCGGGACGAGAGCAAGATGATCGGCGGCCTTGGCATCTGCGGCCAGCCCTTCTGCTGCAGCCGCTTTTTAAAGGACTTCCAGCCCGTCTCCATCAAGATGGCCAAGGAGCAGGGCCTTTCGCTGAACCCCACCAAGATCAGCGGTGCCTGCGGCCGGCTGATGTGCTGCCTTGCCTACGAGGAAAGCGCCTACGAGTACCTGAACAGCATCATGCCCATGGTGGGCAGCACCGTGCGCACGCCGGACGGTCTTGGCACCGTGCTGGAGGTGAACCCGGTCTCCGGCTACCTGCGGGTGCGCTGCGGCACCGAGAGTCTTTCGCCCCGTTACTATAAGGTGGGTGTGTGCGAATATATCAGCGGCGGCAAGCGTGCGCCCCGCCGCCCGGACCCGGACGACGATTACTCCGGCGTGCGCAACCCGGCCCCGGTGGTGGCTTCCTCCGACGATGGCGAAAAGCGCTGTGCGGGCGGCGGCTGCGCCCGGAAGCGCGCTGCCGAAAAGGAGTGAGGGACGCGCCGGAGGTTCTGAGGAGTTAGTCTGCTAAAACTAACTGTTCTTCGTGATTTTTGCCAAAAAACTCCTGCAAATTTGGCCATAAGTTAGCCTGTGCTTTTGTGCAACCCAACAAAAAACAGACTTTTGTGTTTTTCGGGTCACGGTTAGTCTTGCCTTTTCTCACCTGCTTTGTTAAAATGCAGGCAAGGATATGATTTCCGGAGAGACATGCACAGCCGTGCCATACATGACTCTTCATACAATACTTCGGGCACGGAGATAAAAAGGAGAGTTTATTATGGCACACAAGGTTTCTGACGCATGTGTTGGCTGCGGCGCTTGCGAGGGCGCTTGCCCGGTTGGCGCTATCACCGTTGATGGTGTTGCTTCTGTGAACGCAGACGCTTGCATCGACTGCGGCGCTTGCGAGGGTGCTTGCCCCACCGGTGCTATCACTGCTGAATAATTTTAGCAGCTGCACAAAAAACGCATCAAAAGCAGCAGGCCTGTCCAAAGCAGGTCTGCTGCTTTTTTGTTTTGCAGTAATTCGCACAAATTCCCCGAGTAATTCCACGCATTTTTTTGAGAGGGTACGGCACACTTATCTATGGAACATTCTACCGAAGTCTTGTATAATAGAACTATGGTTTATTGCTCGCCGGAGCATCGTTTTGGCTCCGACGCGCTGCTGCTGGCCCGTTTCTGTGAGCCAAAGCGCGCCCAGAAGGCCGCAGACCTGTGTTCCGGCTGCGGCATCGTGGCACTGGAATGGCACGACCGCGGCCACCGCGGCCCTGCATGGGGCTGGAGCTCCAGCCCGAGGGCAGCGCTCTGCTTTCCGCTGCGGTGCAGGAGCAGGACATCGGGCACATTGAGCCTGTCTGTGCCGACCTGCGCGCTTTCCGGCAGGGCGAGGGAAGTTTTGACGTGTGTGCGTGCAATCCGCCCTATTTCACGGATGGACCCCAAAGCCAAAACGCAGCCCACGCCCTTGCCCGGCACGAGAACACCTGCACACTGGACGATGTGTGCCAGTGTGCGTTCCGCCTTTTGAGGGACGGCGGGCGCTTTGCGCTGTGCCACCGGCCGGAACGACTGGCGGAGGTGCTGGCGGTGCTGCGGGCCAACCGGCTGGAGCCGAAGCGGCTGGCCTTTGTAAAGAACAAGGCGGACGGCGCGCCATGGCTCTTCCTTGTGGAAGCGCAGAAGAACCGCAAGACCGGCCTGCGGGTGGAGCCGGATGTGTTGATCAGCGCCGGTGCGGCGTTATATGGGAGGTAAACTATGGCAGGAACTCTTTATATCGTGGCAACGCCCATCGGCAATCTGGACGATATGCCGCCGCGCGTAGCAGCCACCTTTGGCGCGGCAGACTTATTGCCGCCGAGGACACCCGTGTGACCATGAAGCTGCTGAACTTCTGGGCCTGAAAAAGCCCATGGTCAGCTACTATGAGCACGCCCTGCAGAAGGGTGAGGGCATCCTGCGCCGCATTGAAGCAGGCGAGAGCTGTGCCCTGTGCAGTGATGCGGGCATGCCCTGCGTCTCCGACCCGGGCGAGGTGATCGTGCGGGACGCACTGGCCCGGGGCATCAAGGTAGTGCCAGTACCGGCGGCTTCCGCCTGCGTCACAGCGCTGGCCGTGTCCGGGCAGGACACTCCCGCTGGGTGTTCGAGGGCTTTCTGCCCGTGAACCGCAAGCAGAAAAAAGAGCGGCTGGCTGAGCTTTTGCAGGAAAAGCGCACCACCATCTTTTACGAAGCGCCCCACAAGCTGCGCACCACGCTGGACGATCTGGCCAATGCCTTTGGCGCAGACCGCAGCATCACCCTGTGCCGGGAGCTGACAAAGCTGCACGAGGATATCTGGAAGACTACCCTCGGCGAGGCGGTGGAGCACTACAAGACCAACGAGCGCGCGGCGAATATGTGCTGGTGATGGCCGGTGCGCCGGAGACCGCCGACCCGGAGCAGGAGCTGACGCTGGAGCAGGCAGCGCAGCGAGCGCTGGAGCTGACCGGGCAGGGCTTTGGCCCCACCGCCGCAGCCAAGGCGGCGGCACAGGGCACACCTTATTCTAAAAGCGAAGTGTACAAGCAGCTGCTGGTATTGCAACAGGGCCAGCAGGCTGGTGAATGACAGCATCTCAGGTAAATGGTAATAGAGGAGGACCCTTTTGTGACAAAGCTTCTGGTTTTGAGCGACAGCCACGGCGGACGTGCCGCCATTGAGCGCGTGCTGATGAAAGAGAGCAAAAGCATCGATGCCCTGATCTTTCTGGCGACGGCCTGCGGGATCTGGAACTGGCTCTGACGCTGTGCCCCAAGCTGCGGGCCTACTCGGTGGCGGGCAACTGCGATTACGGCGCACTGGAACCCACCGATGGCCTTGCCGCCTTTGACGCGTGGTGATCTTTTACACTCACGGTCATATGTACGGTGTGAAATACGATCTGGATACGCTGGCAGATGCCGCATCTGCCCGGGGTGCCGAGGTGGCGCTGTTCGGTCACACTCACATCCCCCATGCAGAGACCCGCAGCAAGGTGTTTTTGTTCAACCCCGGCTCCTGCGGCCGGTGCTACACCGGGCCGGACACCTACGGCATCCTGACGCTGGACGAAGCAAAGTGACCGCCTATGAACATAAAGAGGTACCCAAACAATGAGCATCAATGAGGTGCGCTATCTGCCGGAATGCGGCAGCACCAACGCTTACGTGAAGGAACATTTTGAAGAGTTCGGCCCGGTGGGTGCGGTGTATACCGAGAACCAGACCGCAGGCCGGGGCCGTCTTGGCCGCAGCTGGGTGAACGCCGAGGGCAAGGCCCTGTATTATACAGCAGCCATCCGGGAACCGCTGGCCCAGCCTGCCACCCTGCCGCTGCTGGCAAGCCTTGCCGTGCGCACCCAGCTCAAGCTGCGCTACGGCGTGGACTGCCAGATCAAGTGGCCCAACGACCTTCTGCTCAACGGCAAAAAGATCGTGGGCATCCTGTGCGAGGGCGTGAGCTACGGCTACCAGCAGCAGGGCCGGGGCATTTTGTGCGGCATCGGCATCAATCTGGCCCAGCCGCAGAGCTACTTTGATGCCGCCGGTCTGCCCAACGGCACCTCGCTGGCACTGCAGGGCGCAAAGGTGGATCTTTCCACCGACCCCGCATGGCTGGCCGAGGGCCTGACCGACTTTGGCTTTGACCGCAACATGTATGTGTTTGCCCGCGATGGCTTTGCACCCTTCCGGGAGGAATACAAGGCCGCCTGCGTCAATCTGGGCCGCCGGGTCACCTTCGACCTGCCGGACGGCGGGCAGGGTGCAGGCGAAGCCGTTGATGTGGACGAAGAGGGCCGTCTGGTGGTGCGCACCGACAGCGGCGAAGTGCACGTTTTTACCGGCGAAGTATCGGTGCACGGCATCTACGGTGCCGTCTGAGTTTTATAAAGTTGTATGCTCCATGCGGACAGTTTTAAGTCTGCATGGAGTTTTTTTGCACATTTTGCTTGATTTTTCCGCAAAACGCTTGAATAAACGAATTTTTTGTAAATTTCTTGTGTACATTTCCAGTTGCCAATTCAGTTATACTTTAGTATAATAGAGTACGTGCCAGCGCGTCCTTTTGGATGGGATGCGCGTGTTTAGGAAATCGGAAAACGGACAGCACAAGCGCCCTGCCCCAAAAAGCAAGGCGCTTGTGCTGTCGCAAGGAGAGCAAACATGAAAGATCAAGAATCCTTCAAGCCGTATATTCCTGCGGAAAAGATCACCGCAGAAATGACGGCGACCTCTGTGATCATGGGCATCATCCTGTCCGTGGTCTTCGGCGCTGCAAACGCCTATCTGGGCCTGCGCGTCGGCATGACTGTTTCTGCCTCCATCCCGGCAGCAGTCATTTCTATGGGCGTGATCCGCGTCCTGCTCAAGAAGAACTCCATTCTGGAGAGCAACATGGTGCAGACCATCGGTTCCGCAGGCGAGAGCCTGGCCGCCGGTGCCATCTTCACCATGCCCGCACTGTTCCTGTGGGCAAAAGAGGGCCTGTGCGACAAGCCCAGCATCCTGGAGATCACCCTGATCGCCCTGTGCGGCGGCATTCTGGGCGTTCTGTTCATGGTGCCCCTGCGCAACGCCTGATCGTCAAGGAACACGCCACCCTGCTGTACCCGGAAGGCACCGCCTGTGCAGACGTTCTGCTGGCCGGTGAAGAGGGCGGTGCAAACGCCTCCACCGTGTTCTCCGGCATGGGTCTGGCAGCCATCTTCAAGTTCATCGTCGATGGCCTGAAGATGATCCCCGCCGACATTGCCGTGGCCTTCAGCTCCTTCAAGGGTGCTCTGGGCATGGAAGTGTACCCCGCTCTGCTGGGCGTGGGCTACATCGTCGGCCCCAAGACCGCTTCCTACATGTTCACCGGTTCTCTGGTGGGCTGGATGGTCATTATCCCGCTGATCTGCCTGTTCGGCGCAAACATCTCCCTGTACCCGGCAGCAGCCGGCACCACCATTGCTGATCTGTATGCAGCAGGCGGTGCAGACGCTATCTGGTCCAACTACGTCAAGTATATCGGCGCAGGTGCCATTGCTACCGGCGGTATCATCTCGCTGATCAAGAGCCTGCCTCTGATCGCATCCACCTTCCGTGATGCCATGAAGAGCATGAAGGGCGGCAGTGCTTCCGGCACCTCCCGTACCGAGAAGGACCTGCCCATGCCCTTTATTCTGGGCGGCATCCTGCTCATCATCCTCATCATCTGGCTGGCTCCGGCCATCCCCGTCAGCCCGCTGGGTGCTCTGCTGATCGTCATCTTCGGCTTCTTCTTCTCCACCGTCTCTGCACGTATGGTCGGCATGATCGGCAGTTCCAACAACCCGGTCTCCGGCATGACCATTGCCACCCTGCTGATCGCTACCATGATCCTGAAGGCCACCGGCAACGTTGGCATCGAGGGCATGATCGGCTCCATGGCCATCGCCTCTGTCATCTGCATCTGCGCTGCCATTGCTGCGGATACCTCTCAGGACCTGAAGACCGGCTACCTGCTGGGTGCGACCCCGGTCAAGCAGCAGATCGGTGAGCTGATCGGCGTTATTGCCGCCGGTCTGGCCATCGGTGGTGTGCTGTACCTGCTGGACAGCGCATGGGGCTACGGCGGTGCCGAGGTCCCCGCACCGCAGGCTACCCTGATGAAGATGATCGTCGAGGGCATCATGGGCGGCAACCTGCCCTGGAACCTGGTGTTCACCGGTGTGTTCCTTGCCATTGCTCTGGAGGTCCTGCGCATCCCCGTGATGCGTTCGCCATCGGCCTGTATCTGCCCATCTACCTGAACACCTCCATCATGATCGGCGGTGTTGTGCGCTGGTTCATGGACAGCCGCAAGAATGTTGACGCGAAGCTCAAGGAAGAGCAGACCACCCGCGGCACCCTGTTCTGTGCCGGTATGATCGCAGGCGAGGGCCTTGTGGGCATCCTGCTGGCTGTGTTTGCCGTGTTCGGCATCAGCACTGCCCTGAGCATTGATCTGGGCAACATTGGCGGCGTGGTCCTGATGATCGTGATGATCGCATGCCTGCTGGCCTTCTCCATGAAGAAAAAGAAGAACTGATGAGTAAGAAAAAGCAGTCCATCAACTATCTGGACCTCATTCCGCAGCGGGCGGAAACCCTGCGCTGGCACACAGACGAAGCCACCGGCCTTATCACCCTTGAGGTGGAGAACACCGGTGTGTTCAACACGATCGCGCAAAAAGTGTTTCATAAACCGCGCACCACACAGGTGCATCTGGACGAGACCGGCAGCTATCTCTGGCCGCTGATCGACGGCCAGAAGACCGTTGCACAGCTTGCTGACTGCATGAAGCAGCAGTTCGGCGAAAAGGCCGAACCCCTGTACCCGCGCATCATCAAGTATTTCCAGATCGTGGAATCTTACCACTTTATCAAGTTCCTCAACCAATAAGCACAAAAGAAGCGGCGCTCAGAGCCTGTTGCAAGGCACTGAGCGCCGCTTTTCTTATTCTTTTTTGCCGCTCCAATCTACCGCATCTGCGGCCATGGCATTTTATCTTCTGCGCCTTCTCTTTTTGAGGCTCAGCGATCCGCCGCCCGCGGCAAGAGTGACCGCCGTTAATGCAGCGAGGATGAACAGCAGTGCACACAGCAGAAGTGCTGTGGCTTTGGTGTCGGTGCGGAAGTCGGAGACGTACTCCCGGTGGGTCACAAGGTTCACCGTGCCCACTTCATCGCCGTCCAGATACACGGTGGCTGTACCCACCACACTGCCGCTTTTAACGGTGGCCGCAATGCTCTCCGGCAGGTCGAAGGAGTAGGTGACGATATCATCCGCGTGGCCGTAGCCGCTCACCGGTGCGGCAGCATACAGCTCCACTGCCGGTTCAGTGCGGCACTTGGTCAGGTCTACGGTGGTCAGCACGGTCTGGGTGTCCACCAGCTGGCGGTCGGCAAAGCTGGCAAAGGCCCAGTCGAACAGATCATCGCACTCGGCAAAGAGGTGGTCCGGCGTATCGCAGCCAAGGATCACCAGCGTAGGTGTGGCCGTCCTTTTCCGCAAAGGCCACGATGCAGCGGCCTGCCAGCGTGGTAAAGCCGCCCTTGACCCACCGGACATACTCCCGGTAGTTGGCGCTCTCGCTGTTCATCAGGCTGTTGGAGCTGCTGATGGTATGCTCGGCCTTGCGGAGGTTCGTGGCCGGCAGGACATAGCTGGCGGTGCCCGCCACCTGTGCAAAGGTCTGGTTTGCCGCACAGGCGGCGGCGATCTTTGCCAGATCCTGCGCGGTGGACACGTTGCCGTAGTCAAACAGGCCGTGGGCACAGGTAAAGTTCGTGCCGGTGCAGCCCAGCTCCTGGGCACGGGCGTCATCTGCTTGACGAAATCCAGCACGCTGCCGCCCACATCGTAGGCAATGACGCTGGCGGCATCGTTGGCGCTGACGATGAGCATGGCGTTCAGCAGGTCGATGCGGCGCACCGTCTCGCCGATGCGCAGGCCCATGGTGGTGCCGTTGGCGTTCTGGATGTCCTTGAACTCCTGCGTCAGGTCGGTGGGCACCGTGACCTCACCGTTCAGGTCCTTGCCGCTTTCCAGCAGCAGCAGGGCCGTCATCATCTTGGTCAGGCTGGCTACATAGCGGGGCTGGTCGGCATTCTGGGTCAGCAGTGTCTTGCCGGTATCGGCATTGAACAGGTACACCGCCTCGGTCTCGGTTGCAGTCTGGATGGGCATGGGGTATACTGCAAATACCGGCAGCACTGCACTGACGGCGACCGCCAGCGTAAGCACCAGCGCCGCCAACCGGCGGCAGAACGTGTTGTGAAGCATGAAGGTACCCCCTTGAATCCCGCTCCGGCAAAACCGGTGCGCACATTTTTGTTCCTTACTTATAAGAATACCATAAACGAACCAAAAGAGAAAGGTGGTTTTTCACAATGTTCCTGTCCTTTTGTGGAAAAAGTCCCCGCAACGAAGGCGCGGCCTTTGTGGCTCCCAACGCCACCGTGCAGGGCGATGTGATCCTGAAGCCCGGCTCCACCGTATGGTATGGGGCCGTGCTGCGCGGCGACGACGGTACCTGACCCTCGGCGAGAACAGCAACGTGCAGGACAATGCCGTGCTGCACTGCGACGTAGGCGGGGCCGTGACCTGGGCCGCAGCGTCACCGTGGGCCGCACAGCGCCGTG
>ENA-OQCN01001402-OQCN01001402.1-human-gut-metagenome-genome-assembly--contig:-NODE-1402-length-12031-cov-2.749160_pt1 | contig 12031 bp, 18 predicted proteins | sample MGYA00242497_ERZ504576 | MGnify/ENA primary metagenome ERZ504576 (study PRJEB26092, sample SAMD00036296) | human gut metagenome | host: Homo sapiens | study: EMG produced TPA metagenomics assembly of...
AGATCACTGAATAATTCTTTAAAAAACAGCTCATTTGCAACATCTCCTGCTACATCAAAGCTCATATCTGTGAGAAAATCTTCCGCACTACTTGTCTCTGTCTGCATTCCGCAAAATAACAAGGTATTGTTCCTTTTATGCTGCTGATGAAACATATAGTGTTCTTTATTATAAGAAGCATTCAGTACTTCCAGTTCTTCCGCTGTCACGCTCTCATATCTTACTTTCTGGTATCTGTCATAAAATGTGTATTTTCTTTCTTCCATGATTGTTCCTCCGATTTGTCGATTGGTTGATTTGCAACAAATCGAAGGTCATGGATATCTGGCATAATGCCAGCCTCTTGCCTGCATGGTGATACGCTTTTCCTTTCCGGCACTTATGTCCAAAAAGGAACTGTTCACACAATATGTAGTTTCATTTTGGGCATAAAAAAAGGCCATGTCCTTTTGGACACAGCCTGATGCCTGTTATATTTGAGAAAAAGAAAACCTCCGCAAACAAACGTCTGCGAAGGTCTATTTCTCTCAGCATATCAATTCTATCATGCACGTATTTTCATTGTAATACCATTCATCTGCCAATGTGCTACCAGTTTACTGCCGATTTACTTCCACTTTTCTTCCAGTTTAATTCCTCCATCTTATTCTGTACCTTCTCCGGTCTTGTAAATGCAAAAAGCATCGTTGCATAAAGCCGGATTGCCTTCTTTCGGTTTCTGTAATACGTTGTGCTTGGCATATCATCCAGCATTAGCATTACATCTTCGTTCGTATTACCCGCTTCAAAGTATCGGTATTTCAGTAATCGGTAATACAGCTGTCCATTCTTCGGATAATCTCTCAATGCAAGCAAAGAATCCCTCATAATTTCCAGCAGGCAGAGATTCATGTCGTTATTCAAAATTTTATCTTGAATCCGACGTTTCTCGGCTGTCGCATCAAAGTCTACCAGATTGTAAAGCATTTCCTTCAGGTGCGTGCCTTCTTCTGCGTACAGCTCATAATCAATGTCTACCAGATTTTTTTTCAAATACGGAACATCACCTTGGTATATTGGCTCAGTAATAATTCCGTATTTTTATAAGCATCCTCAGCTACTTCTTCCATATTGATAAACATATCCTGTATTCTCTGCATAATTGTCCTCCTTCCCGACCGCTTCTGCAGCCAGACCAATCATTTGTATTTTCTGTTTCGTCAACAGTTTCACTGTTACAACATCTTGTCATGCAGATCCCGCAAAAGTTCCACTGTGGGATAGCTTCTCTTTTGGCTGACCGGCAACTGTATGATATATTGAAAGCAATCGGTTCTCACGGGAAAGGATGTATCCCCGACTGCTGATGTTCTCATCGAATTTCTATCTTTCCAAAGGGAGCCCCGTTTCAGGCGCCCTTTCAGATCGCCACTATTTGCGTTCCATAAACCATCTATAATTTTCCTCATACATCAAATGGCAGATTTTTCCTCCCACCTGGCACGTATACCGATAGCCGTTTTCACCAGCTTTCTGGCTGGCACATCGCTCCGGTTTTGAAATCTTATCTATCTCATATCTACGTCCATCTTCCCAGACAAATGCTTTGGGAATCAATTCTCCATCCCGGCTGAAGACTGCCAGGACATCTACATATACTTTAGCTGTCATTACAACTACACCTGCTCTCCAATTTTAAAAGTAGTAATAAAACTTCTCTGTCTTATATTGACTTTGTGAAGTTTCTGAATTATAATTTCTATTAACTTCACGAACATTTGTTTGTATTTTATACATGTAACTAGCATCTGTCAATAGATTTTATGAAGTTGATGAAGTTACGGCTTCAAAAACTTGGAAAGGATCACATTATGAATTTTTCAGACAAAATCAAATTTCAACGAGAACAGAATCATTTAACCCAAAAAGAACTTGCTGATCTGGTCGGTGTCTCTCAACGTGCCATTGCTGCATACGAAAGTTCCGGTACAATCGCACGAATCTCTACCATGAGAAAACTTGCTCATGCACTTAATGTTTCTTATGACTATCTTAAGCATGACGAGATTTCCGATCCTTCTTATGGAATTGAAAAAATGGATTACATTGATGAAGTCAAAGATCAGCTTGGAGAAAAAGGTGCAAGAGATATCAATGAAATTCTGGAAGCCAATCGTGCATTATTTGCCGGTGGAGAATTAGATGAAGAAGCAAAGGATGCTTTCTATCAGGCAGTGACCAAAGCATATCTTTCCTGTAAGATGGAAGCGAAAAAAACATTTGGACGAAAAAAGAAATTGGATAAAGAATCATAGGTGTCGTATTTTTCGTACACCACTTTTGCTACACTATAATCTGTAGCAAACTATCTTATGAAATGTCGAGGTGTTTTTATGAGTTCTAAATGTATAAGAGACACTGTCAATAAAGTAAAATCAAAATATCAGGAAAGTGATCCTTTTCGCCTTGCCGCAGCAATGCATATCCTTGTTCAGAAAATGCCCATGGGAAATTCTCCAACTTGCTGCAAAGGATTCTTCATGACAGAAAGCCGAAAAACCTGTATCGTCATCAACTGTGATCTTCCTGAAATCATCCAGCAGATTATTCTGATCCACGAGATTGGTCATGCCGTCCTGCATCAAAAAAGTATGCAGGTGAAATGTTTTCATGATTTTGAATTATTCGACGGAGTATCTCAATGTGAATATGAAGCAAACTGCTTTGCTGCAGACTATCTCTTAGAAGATGAAGATGTGTTAGAAAAGCTCAATGCAGATATGTCATTTTTCCAGGCAGCTTCCGAATTACAGGTCCCACCTGAATTACTGGATTTCAAATTCCGGATGATGAAACGCAACGGAGTACAGATCGTGGATTCCCCGATTACTGCAAACAGCAATTTTTTGAAAGATATTCCTACCGAAGGAATCATCGAAAATTATTAAATTATGGTATACGCAAATTCACCAAATGGCTGCCTTTCCCTAAGTTGGATTGACAGCCATTTTCTCTTTTTTCTCTAATACAGATCTCCCACATATCCATCCGCTTCCAGATGCATATAACACTCTCCGATCTGTTCAGACTCCATAATCTGTAAAACGTATTCCATTCCAGTGGCAAGCTCTTTCGTTTTCAATTCTTCCAAGGAAATCCAATATACCCGTCCTTCCTCAGAACTGGTTAATTCTCCGGTAAATCTTTCAGCCTTATAAAGTGTAATTACATTATGTACTCCACTCTTATGCCAATGATATAGCCGCACAGCTTTGGCATTTCAATCGTCAGTCCGGTTTCTTCTCTTACTTCACGAATCATGGATTACTGAACAGCTCATTTTTCTCCACATGCCCTCCCGGAAAAGTTGCTCCTGTATAACTGTCATTCACTTTATCAAGAGCCAGCACATTTCCTTCGCCATCTAAGATCATACACATATTCATGAAGCATACTTTCTCCGTTCGGCTCTCTTCTTTTTCGTTCAGTGATCTTCTGACACGCTTGTTGATATCTGAACGTTTTGATTTATAGTGCTTAAATACTTCACCATATGGAATCCAAATTTCCGCATTTTCTATTTTTTCATAAACAACATCTACCACTTCTTCTAAGTGCTTGTCATTTGGAAATGTGTATTTTTTTGTATAATAATCTCTGGTTGCCTGAAACATCCATTCCGCAATCTTTTCTTTCTGCTTCAATTTGAGTTGAGCGTATTTCTTATCTGTCTGCAGTAATTTCCCATCTATCATTTCATGGTTCTTTCGTGACATAAATCTGCCTCTTTCCTTAAATATTATCATTTTTACCATTACAGAATATCATAGAATCTTTTTGTCAGCATCTATTTTCATGTTGAGTTTTTTATAACTCAAGCATATAATGACTGTAGCTAAGAAAATTGGTGAGATTCCATTAGATAACAAGAAACCTCTCAGAGTTGCCGCTTTGAGGGGGTTCTTGTTTGTTACGATGAAACAATCCGTTCAGGCTGTTACATATCATATATTCTGATCTCAAAAAAAATTCTTTTCACTCTTTGTCTTAACTATCTTTTTCATGTCCGATTTTCCCTCGTCGAATACCTATTCATAGAGAACTTTTTTTCTAAGGGCTCTCTTCCGGCGCTCTGCCACCGGTAAATAGCAAGGACAGGAAGTGTATATACACTTCCGAAAAACAGGCAATTTAGGGACCCTACCCTAAATCGAAAAAGCACCAAATCCAACACTGATAAACTTCAAAGAAAGGAAAAACTGCGTATGTCAAATCGGAAAAGAAATATTCAAATCCTATTTTGTGTGACTCCAGAAGAAAAGAAACTGATCCGCATGAAGATGATACAGTCAAAGACCAAAAACATGGGAGCTTATCTTCGTAAAATGGCAATTGACGGCTATATTGTCAACACCGACACCACTCCCCTGAAGAAACAATATGAGGAAATGCACAAGATTGGTGTGAATATTAATCAGATTGCAAAGAAAGTGAATACCACCGGAGATCTGTATCCGGAAGAAATGAAAGAATTGAAAGAGATGATGAAAGAACTATGGCATATATTAAGATCTTCCCCATTAAAGTAACTGACAAGAAAGCTCTGGACTACATCACCAATCCGGATAAGACAGATGAAAAACTACTGGTTTCCAGCTTTGGCTGCTCACCGGAAACTGCTGATTTGGAATTTGCTCTCACAAGAGAAACGGCAAAGAACAACGGAATGGATAAGGGTGATAATCTGGCTTTTCATCTGATTCAGTCGTTTAAGCCTGGGGAAGTTGACGCTGAAACTGCCCATCGTCTCGGACAGCAATTTGCTGATGAAGTGTTAAAAGGAAAATATGAATATGTAATCAGCACCCACGTTGATAAAGACCACATCCACAATCATATCATCTTTAATGCCGCCAGCTTTGTCACCAATCATAAGTATGTTTCCAACAAACGCAGCTATCATAAAATCTGCCGGATCAGCAATCGTATCTGCCAGGAAAACGGACTTGCCACAAGTATGCCAACCGGTGAAAAAGGAAAAAGCTATAAGGAAAATATGGAATACCATCGTGGAACCAGCTGGAAAGCCAAACTGCGTGTTTCGATTGATAAGGCAATCTGGTCCTCTATCAATTATGAAGAATTTTTACAGCAGATGCAGTTGGCAGGATATGAAATACGGCAGGGAAAAAATCTATCTTTCCGAGCACCTGAACAGAAAAATTTCACCTATATGAAATCACTGGGAAGTTACTACACCGAAGAAAACGTCCGTCTCCGTTTAGAGAAAAATCGCTATAAGACGAAATCTCCGAAAAACCTATCCAGAGAAGCTCGTCTTTATATCAATATCTCCACTTATGTCACAACTGGCAATCGAGAGGGATTTGAGCGGTGGGCAAAACTGAATAATCTGAAAGAAGCTGCAAAAACGTTCAACTATCTTTCTGAAAATAATCTCTTAAACTACGAGGACTTTCAGCAACATATTTCCGATGTTGAAAATTCCATCAAAGCGGCTGATCAGCGCATCCAGGAAATCAGCACTGAACTGACCACGCAGAAAGTTATTCAAAAGCATTGTGATTCTTACCGGCTCTGTCGTAAAGTTATCGAAGATGCAAAATCAGCTCCAAATCCCACAGCATATCGGAGCAGACATCAGGCTGAATATCAGCTCCACGATTCGTTAAAAAAAGAGCTTCAGGATCTCGGCATTACCAAAATCCCAAGCTCTGAAAAAATCCAGAAACGAATTGATAATCTTGAATCTGAACAAGCAACCACTATACGGGAGAAGCAGGAATTGCAAAAAAAACAGAAAATACTGAATGTAATTCAACAGAATTTTTCTTCATTACTTGATTTTTCACTTTTATCTTCTCATGAATATGCTCATACGTTGTAAGTAAGATGCCAGGCATCTTACTTACAACATTTCCAATTATCTTGTACTATTTTCTTTTGAACTCGCCATCGCAGCAATATCCCCAACACCATTTAAAACCATAGTTGGACGATATGCATACGTCTTCAGTGTGTCCTTCGTTGAACACCCAGAGAGAACCAATACGGTAGACATACCACTTTCCATTCCCGAAATCACATCGGTATCCATGCGGTCTCCAACCATCACAGCTTCTGCGGAGTGACATCCAAGCATATTCAATCCGGTTCTCATCATCAGTGGATTCGGTTTTCCACAGAAATATGCCTGTGTACCTGTTGCCATTTCTATCGGTGCAACCAATGCACGACATGCAGGAGCAATGCCGTTCTCGATTGGTCCGGAAACATCCGAGTTTGCTCCGATCAGCTTTGCACCTTTCAGAACTAAATTCGTCGCTTTTGTCAATGTATCCAATGAATAGGATCGTCCCTCTCCCACAACAACATAATCCGGATTTACATCATTCATTGTAATACCAACATCATAAAGTGCATTTAACAGACCGGCTTCTCCAATCACAAATGCTGAACAGCCTGCCGCCTGTTCCTTTAGAAAAGCAGCTGTTGCCAATGCACTGGTATAAAAATGTTCTTCTGGCACATCCAGTCCCATCCTAGCCAGTTTCTGATTTAATTCTCGTGGTGTATACCCACTATTATTTGTCAAAAATAAGTATTCTTTCTTTTCATCATGTAACCACTGAATGAATTCTGGAACACCTGGCAATATCTGATTGCATGATAAATTACACCATCCATATCACAGATGAAGCCTTTTTTCTCATTAAAATCAATGACTGATTTTCCCATATTCATATATGTCCTGCCTTTCTTTTTCTTTAGAGTGCGCCTTGTTCTTTCACCTCTGAAAATCTGTTCTCTGCGACCATTTTAACATTGTATCATCCATACATAAAATCAAAAACATAACGGCGTGAAATCGAAGTAAATTTTTCTATCTGCAGAACATTTTATGACAGCATATCCTTCACGCATGTATTCCGATAGTCACTCGGCGAAATTTTGTATCTTTCCTTAATACCGTTAAATGTCCTCTGACTTCAAATCCACTATCCAGGCAAATATTTGTAATAGAATCGCTCGTATTTTCCAAGCGATGACATGCATAATTTAGTCTTGCATCATTAAGGTACTGGTTGAAATTTCTATGGAAGGTTTTGGAAAAAAGCCGGGATAAGACATATTTACTCACACCAAGATCTTTTGCCATTTCTTCCAATGATAGCTTTTTTCTTGAAATTTGCTGATATATAGGAAACGGTCTGGTAGATAAGATCTTTGCTCCCCACATGACTCTTTTCTACCAGATTAAGTTTCCCTATGCAACGTGCTAACACAATTTGAAGATACGCCTGTGCAACAGTGATATCAGACTGTTCCGTTTCTAAAATAGCATTGATAACCCTGTACACCTCTGGTTCAACCTTTTCCGCTTTTATAACCGGATATTCAGGTGCCATGGATTGCATAATCTCTGCAAATTTTCCAATCGTAAATGGCGAGGCTATCAGATAAGTCGCTTTATTTATCCCCGGTGTCAGTACCTGATAGTGATGAATAATATCCGGAAATACAAATCCTATATCTCCTTTTTCCATATGGTAAAGTTCCTGCCCAACACCAAGTTCTAATGTCCCACTTGTTACACAAATAATCTCCAAAGCATTATGAAGATGTGGCTCAATATGTTTTGACTTTTTATTTACCGCTATGATCTCCTCTTTTGTGTCAACATATTTTAACTGCATGAAATACTCCCCTTTGCAACATTTGTCTATATCTTCTTTCGATTTGGCAAGCAATCCTTTTTCATCTATCCTATAATCAACTTGTAAACAAGGAAAGGAGGAATCGCAAATGAGCAATTTAAAAAAATATCTGAACGACCTTTTAGTATTCTACGCTGAATATTTTGAGCATCCATACCATGTATAAATACTAAAAGGACTATTTTGTGAAAACTGAATATTTTCTTAAGGCCATTTTCACAAAAATGAAGTGGTCCTTTTTTATAAATTATCAATAAATCTTTTAAATGCAGCTTTCCCTTCATCTGTCCTCTTATAAACTCCTGCATCCTCCAGAACTTTCGTAAACACAATCCCGATTTCTTTTTGCACAATGGAATGAATGTTGCTGTCTGTAATCTCATATTTTGGCATCCATTCCTCTGCCAGTCTGCATGGGCAGCCATTGTTTCATTCTTTCTCAGGTCTTCATGATTGAGAATCGCCTGTTCCAATTCTGCCATTTCTTTTTTCAGTCTGGCGGGCAATACAGCCAGTCCCATAACTTCAATCAGTCCAATGTTTTCTTTCTTAATATGATGATACTCGCTGTGTGGATGAAAGAGTCCAAGCGGACAATCATCGGTTGTAATATTATTACGCAAAACCAAATCCAGTTCATATAAGTCTCCACGCATCCTTGCGATTGGCGTAATCGTATTATGTGGAATACCATCTGTCTCACTGAAAATATCAGCTGTCGGATCCGAATAACACCGCCATTTTGTAAGAATATGATCAGCAGCATCTACTATACTCTCCGTTGCTCTCCCCTGCAGACGGATCACTGACATCGGCCATTTTACAATCCCTGCGTGTACATCTGGATATCCATCTAATTCAAATTCCAGTTCATACGGTGCCTTTGCCATGGCAAACACATAACCGCCGCCCTGAAAATGATCATGCTTAAAATGGAGCCTCCTACGATTGGCAGATCCGCATTAGAACCTGCCGTATAATGTGGAAACTGCTTCACAAAATCAAGTAACTTATCAAAAGTCATCCGGTTAATCGCCATTGGAATATGCTTCTCATTAAAAATAATGCAGTGTTCATTGTAATATACATATGGTGAATACTGTAAATAATACTGTTCTCCACACAAAGTTATCGGTACAATCCTGTGGTTTTGTCTTGCAGGATGTGAAATATGACCTGCATATCCTTCGTTTTCTCGGCAGAGCAGACATGCCGGATATCCAGATTTCTTTGCTGCTCCTGCTTTTGCAATATCCCTTGGATCTTTTTCTGGTTTTGACAGATTGATCGTGATATCCATCTGACCAAATTCTGTATCTGTCGTCCACTTTTCATCTTTCACAATCCGGTCTGTGCGGATATAGTTTGTTGCCTGACTGAAATGATAATAAAAGTCGGTTGCTGTCTTTGGAGATACCTGATATTTTTCTTCAAAAGCTTTTCTTACCACAGACGGAGCCGGTGTCAGAATCCCCATGATCTTTGTGTCGAAAAGATCCTTCATCGTCACTGTATCATCCTCTAAGATTCCCTCTGACAGTGCAAATGCAAGCATATCCTCTAAAATGAAGTGTAACTCTCTTGGCTCTACAGATGCTTTCGGCTCCTGATAATCCTGTTTTTGAAACAGTTCCAATAAACCATTTGTCACACACACTTTATCCGCATCATCTATCAGTCCGTTTTGCAGTCCATAAGCCACCAGTTCCGAAATCAACTGATCAATCATTTTATCTTTCTCCCCTCGTACTATGCTTCATAACCATTTGGATGATTTTTATGCCAATTCCATGCTGTTGTGATAATCGTCTCCAGATCATCAAATTTTGGTTTCCATCCAAGAATCTCTTTTGCTTTCTCGCTGGATGCAATCAGCGTTGACGGATCTCCTGCTCTTCTTGGTTCTTCCTTTGCCGGGATTGGGTGCCCTGTTACTTTTCTGGCTGTCTCTACCACTTCTTTTACAGTAAATCCAACTCCATTTCCCAGATTGAAAATATTGCTGTCATTTCCTTTTCTTAAATACTCCATAGCCAGGATATGAGCCTGTGCAAGATCATTTACATGGATGTAATCCCTTACGCATGTGCCATCTTTTGTCTCATAATCATTTCCAAAGATAGAAATAAACTCTCTTTTTCCATTCGGCACCTGTAAGATCAGTGGAATTAAGTGTGTCTCCGGATTGTGGCTTCCCCAATCTTTCCATTTGGATGTGCTCCACAGGCATTAAAATAGCGCAAGGATACAAAACGTAAATCATGGGCATTCGCTGTCCATTTAAACATCTTTCCATGGAAAATTTTGTTTCTCCATAACAGTTTGTTGGAACAGTACGGTCTGTTTCAAGAATCGGAATCCGTTCCGGTTCTCCGTATGTGGCTGCTGTTGATGAAAATACAATCTTGTTGATGCCATGTGCAACCATACTTTCCAGCAATACTTCTGTTCCACACAAGTTATTGTTGTAATATTTGAGTGGATTTACCATACTCTCACCTACCTGAGAATTGGCAGCAAAGTGAATGACTCCATCAATATCTTCTTTTTCAAATACAGAATCAATAAATGCCCTGTCCCGGATATCTCCCTGATAGAACTTTGCATCCGGATGCACAGCCTTACGAAATCCTGTTTCCAGATTATCTACTACTACTACTTTTTCCCCTGTCTCGATCAGCTCATACACCGTATGAGAACCAATGTAACCTGCTCCACCTAATACTAAAATGCTACTCATAGATCATCTCTCCTTTTCTCTCAGTGTTTATAATACCTTAATACCACCATACTTACGGATCTTTAATACTTCACAGGAACCTTTCCCAAAAATCTTATCCATCTCTTCTTGGTAGTTGGACACCAGATAATTCGGAACAAATGCCTGTATAGTTCCTGCAAATCCTCCCCCATGAACTCTACACACACCTTTTTCCCCGAATATTACATCACTCAGTGCCAATGCAATAGACACATTCTGATGTTGTACGTCATGACAGGTATAGACGTTCTGAAGATATTTAAAAGAAGAATCTCCGGATTCTTTCACATTCGCCAGAAATTTCGGAAAATTATCCTTTCTTAACGCATCTACTTCCTTTTTGACACGTTCATTTTCACATACAAAATGCAATGCCCGAAGTGCTGCACGATCACCTGCCAGCTCACGTATCAAAGTAATATGGTTCAAAATCTCTTCTTTAGGTACTTCGCCAAGGAACTCTTTTCCAAAGCATTTGGCAGCCTGTTTCATTTCCTGTGGGATTGCCGCATAATCCGGTGTCAGATCTGCATGAGATCCTTTCGTGTCCGTAATACATAAGCTATACCCATAAGCGTTCATATCAAAATCAACCTGTTCCACGATCGGGTTTTCCGGATCTGCAAAATCAATATGCACCAGACTTCCTACCGAACATGCCATCTGGTCCATTAAACCACATGGTTTCCCGAAATATACATTTTCTGCATACTGTCCAATCTTGGCAATTTCAATCGGAGTAACCTTACCATCATTGTAAAGATAGGATAGAATCGTTCCGATCAGTGTTTCAAAAGCAGCTGAGGAAGAAAGACCTGCACCAATCAGACTTCGCTGGTCACATATGCCTGAAAACCTCCGATCAGATGACCATTCATTTTCATCTTGCAAGCACGCCACGAATCAGTGCATCTGTGGTACCTTCTTCTTCGATCTTTTTCTCCAGGTCATCCAGCTGAATCGTAATCAGGTTACTGTAACCATCCGACATTACTTTCACGAATGGTTCTTCCAGTTTTCTTACAACTGCGATTGCATCATTGTTAATGGACGCCGCCAGCACTTCCCCATGCTGGTGATCTGTATGGTTTCCACCTATTTCACTTCTTCCCGGTGCACTGAATATTTCTATCTCGCCTTCACCAAAATATGTCCTGTAGCTGTCGATTGCTTTCAGATACCGTTTTTTTTCATATGGAACCCGATTCTGAGCAACATATAATTCTGTTAATTTGTTATCAAAAGATTTTCCATTCAATAATTTGATTGCTTCTTCTATTTTCAAAATACCACCCCTATTGTTTGTAATATAGAAAAAGCATTGCCTCATCAAACACCGATCAGACAACGCTTTTTCCATCAAATTTTATTCCATATCTGATGCATCTGTTACTTCGTCTGCAGTGATTCCTTTTTCTGCTTTCAGTTTCTCATTTGCACCTTCTACAATTCATTCTTGAAAGTACAAACATAATCAAACACATCAAAGATTAACGGAAGCCACAAGATACATAAAACTGCATCATATTAAGTGCGGATGTGGCTTGAGTTG
>ENA-OQCN01001403-OQCN01001403.1-human-gut-metagenome-genome-assembly--contig:-NODE-1403-length-12029-cov-2.129642_pt1 | contig 12029 bp, 15 predicted proteins | sample MGYA00242497_ERZ504576 | MGnify/ENA primary metagenome ERZ504576 (study PRJEB26092, sample SAMD00036296) | human gut metagenome | host: Homo sapiens | study: EMG produced TPA metagenomics assembly of...
TCATAGGTAACAACTAAAGACATGAGCATCGTAGGACTGAACATAACGGCACGATACCGGTGCAAGGTCTGGAGAGCCTGCTGCGAAAACCGGTCAAATATAAGTTCTCTGCCCATAACGTAAATTCCTTATAAAATGTTACTGTTCATGTGCAAATATACACTAATTCTTTTATTATCAAAGGAAAAAGTGAAAAATTATAATCCGGAACATATTAAATTTCCAATTTAAAGAAGTAGGCTGATTGGAAGCCCTACTATAGCCTTCCAACAAATAGAAATCCGTACAGGCCACATGAATGGTAAATAAATAATTGATGGTATGCGGGTGGTATCCTTTGGGAGGAGCGATACAATATAATCCACCTATCGTTTCCTGTGCCCAAGAATAAGACTTTTCCTTAAAATCGGCTACAAAAGCTGCCTTTCTGAAACGATCTGAGATTTCACGCAAATAAAACTCACCTATATGACAGGCATTGCTCCGATTAGACTCATGGTTGGCAAACAGCCAAAAATCATCCTGCAAACGAATACCTACCAAAGATCCTATATTGGAATGAATGCTATATAGAACAGATTCTCCGCTGTACAAACCATCCCGACATATAAACGCCACCTTCTCCAAGCAATAAAATATATCATAGGAAAGGCCTTCATGCTCATCTTTCCAGTGAAACAGACCATTCTGTATCTGAAGTGCATACACCGGAACCGTCCATTGCCCGCAATCCAACAGGCACAACACATCGCAGCCTCTTATCAATTTATGATAATCAGCCACACATTTATCCTGCGAATTCCAAACAATAATTTTCATCACTCAGGCTAGTTTTATCCGTTCATTTTTATGGTACAGACATAAAAAAGAGACGTGGGACCTGCTTAATATTTTATCTGCCTTAGAGGTATCCCCATACCAGCTGCACAAATAATAACAACAGTGTCCCACGTCTTTATGAATATACTAATCCTGTAAAGGAGTATAAACACAAGACGTGAGCGCTTGTTGTATTACACTTGTGCAGCTTTGAAAATTGGGGATTTTCTAAGACAAGGTAATATTTTAAACGCTCTTAATTATATATGTCCCTTCTTGTTTTCAAATGAATATTCATCTGTTTTCAAGAATTGGTACAAAGTTAAAAAAAGAGTTCTGATTAAAGTGAAATTAATCTATTTTTTTAAATAAATAATAACCCGGATGAATATCTGAAAGAGTTATTTCCCCATTACAGTAGCCACAATCTTGCGACCGCCTCCATGGTTGCGGAACTCACAAAGGTAAATTCCCTGCCAAATACCCATATTCAGTCGACCATCTGTAATAGGAATAGTAAGACTAGCTCCTATAATGGTTGACTTTGCATGGGCAGGCATATCATCCCAACCTTCCAAAGTATGTTCGTAATAGGGTTCGCGTTCCTTTATCAAGTGATTAAAAATAGATTCCATATCCGTACGAACATCCGGATCAGCATTTTCATTGATACTTAATGCCGCACTAGTATGTTTGATGAACAAATAAAGCAAACCTGTTTGGGGAAGTGGCGGCAAATTGCGTACCACTTCATCAGTAATCAGGTGAAATCCCCTGGTACGGGGACGAAGCGTAAATTCTGTCTGAGATACCATAACTATTATCAACCTTTATGCATCCATATAGATGCCACTTTACGACGTACCGCTACTATATTAAATAAGGATACACCCACAAAAAGCAAAACACCTATAACCAAGGCCGGTCCTAAATTTCCTTCTTCCAATTGTGGGAATAACTTTCCTATCATATCCATATAGTTACTCCGCACATAAATCACAATTCCCACTGATAAAAACAGCACCACAGCATTGAGTGCCAATGTCAGCATTTGATAAGGGAGCGCCACCTTAGCCGGACTGTAACCTATCAATAACAGATTCTCTAACTTGGATGTATTCTTTTGCAGTAACAAATAAATACTGAGCATCAAAATATAGAAAGAGAGCACACTGATAAGCAAACCTACAGAAAGCACAATTCCTATAATCACTTTCAAGAACCAGGTAGTCTTTCCCGCATCCAACTTGTCATCTTCCGTATCATATCCCTTGTCTTTAAAGAATCTGGCAATACGGTCGTCCGTAGGATTGTTCACTTCAACAATCAGTCGTGACGGTTCGCTTTTCTGCCCCGGGGCAAACTCATTGTTGGCCCACGTCATAAATGTTTCCGGAACAAGAATCGTATTCAGACGATTAGAGAAACCAACTATTTTTCCTTTAAAGTTTTCCGTACGCCCCACACCGGTAATACGTATATCCAAATTAACCATACCCATCACCCCTTCCGACAATTGCGGCAGGCTCCGGCTTTGTGCAAAACCGAAGTTATACAGATTCAGATAATTACGGGGGATGATAATAGGAACGACCCGTTCATATTCATCAAACTCCCATTTATCCAGGTTCACATCCACATACTCATCGGGAACAGACTCAAAGAACATGGCTGTAGACATGTGCAATCCCACGTTCTCCATCCCCATGCCTGCCGACACTTTAAATTGGGAAGGGATAAAAGCCCCTACCCCTTTGGTAAACGGCTGTTCGCTGATTTCAGCAATGTCTTGTTCGGAAAAAGTCTTGCTTTTACCGACAAAAGAACCCAATGTGCTCACTTTCTTGCTTACTATCACATAGTCTTTCTTCATGAAACTGTCACCTTCTGTAAAAACCGGCAACACATCTTTATAAAACTGAACACTCAGCAACACAATGACCATACCGCACAGATTGGCAAAGAAAAAACCCGCCAATTGTGAAAAGCTGATATGCTGACGTAATAATTTCCAGACCAACCTCATAGCTTCAACGTTTTTGTGTAGTTCAACTCCAAATGCTTGCCGATAGAGGTCACAATGATACCTGCCCCCTGTCTATCCGCTTCCTCCACCAATATCCGGGACATAATCCGTCCATTCTCCTCATCCAGATGCTGATAGGTTCATCCAGAAAAATAAAATCAAAAGGTTGGCAAAGGGCGACGGACCAACGCAACACGCTGCTGTTGTCCGAAAGACATTTTAGCTATTGGCGTATCCCATTTATCGGCAATGCCGAACTGTTCAAACCAAGCTTGATTTCTTTCTTAGATTTAAATCCGGTCAGCGAATTCTTCAACTGCACATTCTCCCACGCTGTCAGTTCTGTAAACAAACGTAATTCCTGAAACAACATACTGATGGAACATTTCCGAATCTCCACCCAGTCGCGCACCGAAAGCGTACGAATATTTTTCCCGTCAAAACAGATGATACCTTGATAGTCGTTACGGTATCCGTATACGTAGCTGCAAAGCGATGATTTTCCTGTACCGGACGCTGCCTCCACCAAATAAGCTTCTCCACGCTTCAGAGTCAACGACTGATGCCAGACATCAGATATAATAGAATCCCTCCCTGCAAAAACGGCAGGAGGGTCTGTTGTAATTCTATAGTGTTCATAAATTCTCCAATCCACGTACAATCAACTGTAGCACGTTGACCTCTTTATCTTTCATAACAATATTCATTTGGGCGCTTTTCCAATCGGGAGCCATCACATCCATATAGTCGCAAGGTCCCAGGATGGCATTGAACATGGCGGCATCGCTGCCCAGCATACGGGTTAACCGGGGATTCTCCTGAACATCCTTCACCAGCTGCGCCGCATTGAACGCCATAAAGAAACGGTTCTTTGTCACCTGTCCGGCCCAAGGAGTATTCTGCAAAGAAACTCCGTAACGGCGGCCTGCCTCATCTGCCAGTCTTTCATTGTTCGAGATATAAAGCAGATTGTCCTTCACACCAAACCAAATGCTTTGGCGATACATACGGAACTCGTATTGGTCTTTACCCGTAGAGTTCAACTGCATCTGCCCACCGGTCATAGCCAACAAAGGTTTCAGGTCTTCGAAGGACTGCAAAAAGTCTTTATTCGTTACATCAGCATAAATCAGCAAGTCATTATTCGACAAGGAATTATAGCCAACCGCAACATCTCCATGAATAGAAGAGAATATACCTTCAATATCTATTGGTAACATCGAATTATCCAACGCTTGCCTGATGGTAGGATTTTCGCAAAGCAAATCATAAATACCCTTTCCATTGATATTACCTCCTGCCCAAACCAACGTATTGGCAGGGAAATACTCTAAACAGGCTCCTTTAATACATGAGGAAGCAGCCGACTGTTTTTCATACATAGCAATCAAATCCTTGTTTTCAATCAAAGTCTCCACGTCCACTACAATTTTGCCTTTTTCGAAAGTGGCGGAAACCAGATATTTGATATCTTCCAGTTTCAAATCGGCAGGCATTCCCATACGCATCTGCATGGTAATATCATTAGGAATGAACGACATATTCATCACTGTAACGACTTCACCTTTTGCCGAAGCCAACTTACCAAAGTCTGTAGTCTTTACGTAGCTGTTTTCAGCATCCTGACGCATCAATGAAAGCAAACTTCCTTTCAAACTGAGGGCATCTCCTTTATTACTACCCATCAATAAGAAAGTCCCCTTATTAAAAGCGCACAGCGCCGTACCCATCTGTGTCCATGTACATCCGCTTTCACTTTTCAACTCCGTACATATCTGCTCATTCTTTAATGCCTCCAGCAAAGCTTCCACTTTACCTTCATCATCCACTTTCGCCAATAAAGCAAAAGCATTAGAATGAGGAGTGATGAACATATACACCTTATCGGTAAAAGACAAGCCCGATTCAGACGGATTTTGAATAATCTTCTCGCAGTCTTGTAAGCTTCACCCTCCAAACCGCTTTTCAATGCGTCCGTCAGTTTGGCCACAACCTTTTCTCCTCCTTTACCGTTTATGCCGCTCTTCTCCGCCATCGTCTTGAAATCGAATGACATAACCATTGCCGCATCCTTAGGAATAGCGTTGGCATACTCACTTTCAGACGAACAAGAAGCCATAAGCAGCACTATCGCTACGAGTGCAAATCCCCAAATACCTTTTCTCATATTCTTATTTTTGGTTTAATAAATTCAGCGTATGACAGGCTACCAATGCAGCTGTTTCCGTGCGAAGACGGGACTTTCCCAAACTGACAGGCTGAAAACCCGCCGCTATAGCCTTAGCCACTTCTTCCTCGCTAAAATCTCCTTCCGGACCTATCATCACCAAAGCATCTTCTCCGGAACGCAATATATCTTTCAACAAAGGTTTTTCCCCTTCATAGCAATGGGCGATGAACTTCTGCCCTTTAAAATCCCGTGAAACAAACTTATTAAAGTCCGTCATTTCATTCAGCACCGGCATAGTCGCCTTCAACGATTGTTTCACTGCCGATACCAGAATCTTTTCAATACGTTCCTTCTTGATTACTTTCCGTTCGGAATAACGGCAGTTCAGGAAAGACAGTTCATCAAAGCCTATTTCAGTCGCTTTCTCTGTAAACCATTCAGTACGATCCATATTTTTAGTGGGAGCCATGGCAATATGCAACCAACCGTTCCACCCTTTTTCCTGCGGAATCGTTTCCGTTACCTTCACTTGGCAACGTTTACCGCTTGCAGCACTGATTACAGCTTTGTAAAAACAACCTTTCCCATCGGTCAACATAATCTCATCGCCTATGGAAAGGCGCAAAACCCGTAAACAATGTCCTGCTTCCTCTTCCGGAAGCTCAAGGTTACTCGCTATATCAGGGGTATAAAAAACATGCATAGTTCTTCTTGTTTTTCAATTTATATATCAAGCTATTGTATTCTCCTCCTCTTGTTCCCGTCGTTTTATCTCATCACGCAAACGGGATGCCTGCTCATAATTCTCTTCTTCTATAGCCTTTGACAATGCTTCTTTCAGCATCACCACATCAACTGTATTTACATTGACAGAAAATGCCGTACTCCCAACTTCATGCAATTGCTCACTTTCCATAATCTCATCAGTAGTATAGACAGGACACCCGCAACGCATAGCCAACGCAATCGCATCGGAAGTACGTGAGTCTATTTTAAATACCTCACCTTCCTTTTCCAAAAACAGATAGGAATAATAGACTCCATCCTTTACCTTATATATCAATACTTTCTTTAAAGCAGTCCCCAACTCTTTGGTCACCGTCAGAAAAAGATCGTGCGTCAATGGTCTGGGCATCTTATAGCCCATCATTACCACCTTAATAGCCTGCGCCTCCAACGAACCGATAATAATAGGCAGCTTACGGTTGCCGTTCACTTCTTCCAACACCAACGCATATGCATCCGCCGGCTGCAATGTAGAGGACATATCATGTACCTTCAATTCTATTTCATCCATAATTTAACTTTCCTTCCACCATTCCCGTCTACATCGGAAACGGTCAAAAAATAATTTATCAAACTTGCCCGGGACGATGCTTATACTTGAATATGACAGCAAACAATACCGCAACCGCCAAGGCATATCCCGCAAAGACAAACCATGTCATGCTCCATCCCTCCATCTGCGGAGCACTGCTGTTCATATCAACAAAACGATTTACCACTGCCTGAGCTCCCAACGTTCCCACCGTAGCGCCAATACCATTTGTCATAATCACGAACAATCCCTGAGCACTGGAACGGATGGATAAATCAGTTTCATTGTTAACAAACAACGAACCAGAAATGTTGAAGAAGTCGAAAGCCACCCCATACACAATCATGGACAGTACAAACATCCAGACACCCGGCCCAGGATTCCCCAGTCCGAACAATCCGAAACGAAGTACCCATGCCAACATGGCTATCAGCATAACACGCTTGATTCCGAAATGCTTCAACACAAACGGTATTAATAAGATACACAATGTTTCCGACACCTGCGACAAAGATATCAATGCATTGGCATGATTCACTCCAAACGTATCGGCATACTCCGGAACTCCCTTGAAACTGCTGAGAAACGGATTGGCAAAACCGTTGGTTATCTGTAAAGAAACCCCCAACAACATAGAAAATATAAAGAAAATAGCCATCTTTTTCTGTTTGAACAGTGTAAACGCCCGTAATCCCATAGCATCTACCAACGATTTCTGTTCTCCACCACGACTTACAGGACACTCAGGCAAAGTAAGCGCATAAACCGCCAGTATCACTCCAAAGCAAGCACAAGAAAAAAACTGCATATAATTATTTTGGAATCCCAAGATATCCGTCAGCAACATGGAGCAGATGAAACCAATCGTTCCGAAAATACGGATGGGAGGAAAAGCGATGACAGGGTCCAGTTTTACTTTATCCAGTGCGGTATAGGCTACCGAATTTGTCAAAGCCAATGTTGGCATATAAAAAGCTACACTAAGAGAATAAAATGTAAACAAAGTACCGAAATTAACCGCTTCACCATCCACATAGCCATACCACCCGGCAGCACCATAAACACGGCAGCCATAAAATGACAGAAGCCATATAATTTTTGAGCAGGCACCCATCTGTCGGCAATAATTCCCATTACAGCAGGCATAAACAAGGAAACAATCCCCTGCATGGCGTAAAACAGGCTATCCTAGCACCCAAGCCAATATTAAACAAATATGTCCCCATGGAAGTAAGATAAGCCCCCCATACGGCAAACTGCAAGAAGTTCATGACTATCAGTCTGAGTCTCATTCCGGTAATTTCGTTTTTCATCTTTCTTCTTTAATGTGTGTTTTTTATATTACTTGCAAAGATATAAAACAATTCGATTTTTCATGGAGATTCATCTTAAAAAACAAAGCCTTTCCGGCAGTTTCACAACTTCCGGAAAGGCAAGACAATTAAAAAGTTTTTGTAATCTAACTAAAAGAGAGTGTTTTATTATCTTGTGTTCGTGAAAAATAATGCCATCATCTATTCAGCTATGGCATAAGCATCCAGTCCTTTCAATGACTGGCGGATAGTTTCCTGCATCTTCTCCATCTCTTCCCGACTCATTTGGCGCACCTCTATACCGAAATCCCTTAGATTATTCCCTAATTCGGCCATCTGCTCATTGAACGAATCCCAATATTCCGAGTCAAGGACAACAGAACATACTTCTTGCCCATCCTTCATCGGACTGATAATGACGGTCATGCTTACACTTCCGCTTTCTTTGACATTAAGGGTGTAAGTACGTTTCTCATTATCCGTCTTATAAATGAACGTAAAATTCGCTTTCTGCGCCTTGCCCCTTCCCTTCGGCATATCCTTAATGGCAGTTTCTGCATATTCCTCATCCTTCTCGAAAGCCTCAATCAACCTTGCGCCTATTTTCTCATCCTTTAACGAAAAACTTTTCACCACCTTTACCACTTTGCGGGTTTTAGAGTCACGTTTCGTTACAGAGTTGATAGCCACATCATCCCGTTTTTCCAGTTCCGCCGCCATTTTATCAATATTCTTCTGGGCCATAACCTTACCTGTTCCACCCCACACCAGCAAAACAGCCGCCAATGCACTTCCTAAAATAAATCTTGTTTTCATATCTTATTTTTTTTATGTTTTTTATTCGCTTACCAATAATTCCTTTTCTTCTATCTCTTTCTCGGAACGACAAATTTCCTCCACACGCTCCTGAGCCATTTTCTCCACCCGTTCCGCCTCTTCCAGTGTTTCAATAATACAAGGCATAATCTGTTTCACATCCGAAATTCGCTTGCCTCCCACTTCCACATAACTACCTTCGTAGCACGACCATTCACCACTTCCGCCTGCTTGGTTCTCCGAATAGAAAATCAAGCCTAACCCCAGCGCAATGACCATCATTGCCGCTATACCGGCACTCCAGACAGCTACCGGAATACGCTGATAAAAGCCTTCTTTTCCAACCACCGGTATCTTTTCCGATCTCTTCCCTCCGGCAACCTCCTCCTGACCGTCTGGCTGCGACATACCCGGTTCTCCCTGCATACCTCCCTCATACCAGGCAAACATCGGAGCATATCCCATCAGATGAGAAGGTACATCCCCTGTATGGAAGAAGCGATAAATAGCCTGCTCCTCGGCATTCGTGGTCTCCCCTTCCAGGAAACGGTTAATGTATTCTTCTATATTCCTCTTATCTAATTCCATACCTTACTGTGTATCATAAATTGTTCTTTTACTCTTTTTCTAGCTCTCGACAAATTGGTTCGTACCGCCACCGGCGTACTTCCTGTGAGACGGGCTATCTCCTCTACTTCGAAACCTTCCAGGTGCTTCATGCGGAGAATAGACTGTTGCAAGTCAGGCAAAGTACCTATTACTTCCAGTATCTCCTGCATATTCTCTTCCTCTACCAGTTTCATTTCAGGATTTTCACCTCCACCAATGCTGATGCCCTGCTCCAAATCGACTTTCTCTATCCGAGTGCCTCGCAGACGGTTGATGCACAAATGCTTGGTTATAACAATAGCCAATGCATCCACGCTGCGGTATTGGTCCAGACGGTCACGAAGAAACCAAAGTTTCAACAGTGCATCTTGCACTGCATCTTCTGCCTCGTCGGAGTCTTCCAAATAACGGATAGCCATTCTTAACAAAGCCGGCCGCATTCGTTTTGCCTCTATTTCAAATCTATTTTGTTCCATGTTCACCAGTATGACACATAGAGGTAGGGAAACGTTACATCAAAATGAAAAAAAAATTTGCTGACATGTCAATTTACCAATATACCAATAACCGTATGGGCATATATAGCACCGCTAATTGGCACATCAGCCAGTTGACGGATGCACCAATTATTCAAACTTATAAACCGTATGACTACGAAAGACCTCTCCCGGACGGAGTACAGTACTAGGAAATCCGGGCTGGTTGGGGCTATCTTGAAAATGCATCGTTTCGAAACATACCGCCGAACGGAAAGGATAAGCCATCCCCCCTTTACCTGTCATTTTTCCTTTCAGTCCATTACCGGTATAAATTTGCATTCCCGGCTCGGTGGTGAAGATCTCCATCTTACGCCCGCTTACTGGATCATACACCCAGGCAGCCGGCCTTGTATCATCTCCTTTCGTATTCAATTCCCAAGTATGATCATATCCGTTTACCACCTTCAATTGAGGATGATCCGCATCTATACATTCTCCGATAGCATGCGGCATACGAAAATCAAGGGGAGTACCGGCCACCTGAAGATATTCTCCTGTAACACATTTCTTATCATCGTATGGAGTAAAACGATCTGCGTCTACCCAAAGTTGCTGGTCCTCCACGCTTTCGTAAAATTTCCCGAAATATTAAAAAAAGAATGATGGGAAAGATTAAGTACCGTGGGTGCATCCGTAGTTGCCTCGTATGTCAAATCCAACGCATTATCATCCTCACCAAGACTATAGACCAACGTCACTTTCAGGTTTCCGGGGAAACCATTTTCTCCATCAGGAGAAAGATAAGACAGACGGACCCTATGTGTATCTGCCTGCTCCACTTTCCACATTCTATCGGCAAAGCGGGATTCCCTCCATGTGATATATGCCCGGACTTCCCATTGTTAGGGACCAGCTTATACTCTACTCCATCCAGCGTGAAACGCGCATTCAGAATACGTCCTATATAACGCCCCACCGTAGAACCAAAATTCTGCCGTTGCTCCATATATTCAGTAATCGTGGAAAATCCGCACACCACATCCTCCGTTTTCCATTTCTGTCGGGGACAAGGATAGAAACCACCCGTGCCCCATAGTTTGTGATACAGACCTCCATTCCCTGCTTGTTGCTCAATGTAAATAAATCGGTATGCTGCCCATTCACTTCTGTTTGAAAATCCTTCCGCTGTAATCCAGAAGCTGTGATTTGCTTACCGGTGTGACAAGAAGAGAGCACCAGCAACAAGCCCATACAAACCATACCCTGTTTTCCTTTCATATCATTCATTTTATAGGTTTTAAATACCACAAATGTAAATCCTCCGATGGAAAATAAGAAAAGCCGGCCTTCCCTTTTTCAAAGGATGACCAACTTTTCAACCATTTCAACCAATTTTTACCCTGTCGCTTCCTCTCTTTCAAAACCATCTTTTTACCATCCAGCGTATTGACAGGCTGATATTCCTGTCTGCCCCGCTATGATAGGAAAATCCAGAAATAACTGACTGATAGTGCTTAAGCCCAAACAAACAACCTAGTGCTTCCACTCCACAGGCAACCTTAATCTCGCCTTGTAATCCTGCCTCCTGCAACAATCCTGCAAGCAGATTTATCTTTTCCGCTTCCGGACCATATGCAGTACGGATTATAAACAATGAAACGTTCGCCATACAATCATTTATCCCTGCTTCCACATAAGGTTTTCAGCCCTGCCCGTAAGTTGTGACCAAAGTTAAAAGAAAGCAAGCCAGTGTTGCATAAGTTGTATTCTCATATTTTTCATCTGTTTTGTTTTAACCTAACAAATGCAGACAATTATCTTCTTTTTACATTTATTTTCAGAAAAACTTCTGTTTCCATGCAGTCTTTTACCCTCTCCTGTATCTTCATATAATAACATGACAAAAGAAGAATGAATGACACAGAACTAATAGAGGGATGTAAAGCCGGAAAGCGGGAAGCTTGGAAACCATATACAGGCTCTTCTCCCGCCAAATGTATGGAGTGTGCTATCGCTATGTAGGCGAAGATTCGGCACTGGACGTCATGCACGATGGATTCGTCAAAGTGTTTTCCGCCATCGGCCAGCTACATGCCACCGACCTGCATGGATTCAAATCCTGGGTCACCCGTATCATGGTAACTACCTCCTTGCATCATCTCCGTAAACAGAAAACCTGCTTTTTCCTTTCTGTAGATGATCTGGAAGAAGACATGCAGCCTGTGGACGAAGAAGATATGATTTCGATTCCTATTGAAACCTTGATGAAATTCATAACTGAATTACCGGCAGGCTATCGCACCATACTGAACTTGGCCGTATTCGAAGGAATGCCTCATAAGGAGATTGCGAAGACATTAGGCATTAACGAACATTCATCCTCCTCACAACTGCACCGCGCCAAATGTGTACTTGCTCAAAAAATTAAAGAATACTTAACTCGACAATCATTATGAAACAGGAAGAAGAACCGTGGATA
>ENA-OQCN01001404-OQCN01001404.1-human-gut-metagenome-genome-assembly--contig:-NODE-1404-length-12022-cov-3.865910_pt1 | contig 12022 bp, 17 predicted proteins | sample MGYA00242497_ERZ504576 | MGnify/ENA primary metagenome ERZ504576 (study PRJEB26092, sample SAMD00036296) | human gut metagenome | host: Homo sapiens | study: EMG produced TPA metagenomics assembly of...
GGCACAGGTGGTATCATCTACATTGATGAGATCGACAAGATCACCCGCAAGAGCGAGAATCCCTCCATCACCCGTGATGTGGGCGGCGAGGGTGTGCAGCAGGCGCTGCTGAAGATCCTGGAGGGCACCGTGAGCAACGTGCCGCCCAACGGCGGCCGCAAGCACCCCCAGCAGGAGTTTATCCAGATCGATACCACCAACATCCTGTTCATCTGCGGCGGTGCCTTTGATGGCCTGGATAAATACATCCTGCGCCGCACCGATCGCTCTGCACTGGGCTTCGGCAGCAGCCTGAAGGACAACTCCGAGGATGCCCAGCGTGCCCTGCTGCGCAAGGTGGAGCCTCACGATCTGGTCAAGTTTGGCCTGATCCCCGAGCTGATCGGCCGTCTGCCGGTCATCACTGTGCTGGACGATCTGGACGAGGACGCACTGGTGCGTGTGCTCAAGGAGCCCCGCAACAGCCTGGTCAAGCAGTACAAAGAGCTGCTGAGCATGGACAGTGTAGAGCTGGAGTTCACCGATGAGGCCCTCCACGCGATCGCCCGCAAGACCATTGAGCGCAAGACCGGTGCCCGCGGTCTGCGCAGCGTGATGGAAGGCATTCTGCTGCCTGTCATGTATGATGTGCCCAATGACCCCACCATCATCCGTGTCACCATCGACAAGGACACCGTGGAGGGCGGCGAGGCCCATCTGGAATACGGCGCTGTGCGCAAACGGTATAAGAACCAGACCGCCCTGAGCTGATATCTGCACTCTGCAGACAGCAGGGAAGGGATGCCCTGTCAAATGCTTCGGCTTTGGCGGGGCTTTTTTTGTAATTTGCTTGTTTCGCGCCCGGAGTTGCGGTATAATATTAAAGTCTGGATGACGGTGGTGGGAGAACTCTCTGGCAGGAACTCCTGAAACACCCGGCATCGGATACTGTGGGAAATTGGAAGTACGATAAAGGAGTGTGTTTTTCAATGGCAAACTATCTTGAGATGAATCGTGAGGAGCTCACTGCCGAAAAGGCAAAGCTGAATGAGCAGTACAAAAAGTTTCTGGCCATGAACCTGAAGCTGAACATGGCCCGTGGCAAGCCCGGCCCTCACCAGATGGATCTGGCAATGGGTCTGCTGCAGATGAACGATTACACCACCGACGCAGGCACCGATGCCCGCAACTATGGTGATCTTGAGGGCCTGCACGAGGCTCGCGTCCTGTTTGCGGATGTGTTCGGTGTCAAGCCCGAGGAAGTGTTCGTGGGCGGCAACTCCAGCCTGCAGCTGATGTACAACCTCATCAACATTGGCTATGTGTTCGGCTTCCCTGAGTCTCCCTGCCCCTGGTCTCAGGTGGAAAAGCGCAAGTTCCTCTGCCCGGTGCCCGGCTATGACCGCCACTTTGCCATCACTGAGGAGTACGGCTTTGAGCTGATCAGCGTGCCCATGACCCCCAATGGCCCCGATATGGACATTGTGGAGAAGCTGGTGGCCGAGGATGACACCATCAAGGGCATCTGGTGCGTGCCCCAGTATTCCAACCCGGATGGTTATACTTACAGCGATGAGACCATTGACCGGATGGCCAAGATGAAGACCGCTGCTCCTGATTTCAAGATCTTCTGGGATGAGGCTTACATCGTCCACCATCTGACCGAGGAAATCATCGAGACCCCGGTTCTGTTGAACGAGAGCAAGAAGTACGGCACGGAGAACCGTGTGTTCATGTTCACCTCCACCAGCAAAATCACCTTCCCTGGTGCAGGTGTTTCCGCCATTGCATGCAGCGTGGACTCCATGAAGTATATCTGCAAGCGCTTCTCCGTGATGATCATCAGCTATGATAAGATGAACCAGCTGCGCCATGTCCGCTTCCTGAAGAACAAAGAGGGTGTGCTGGCCCACATGGCAAAGCACCGCCGCCGCCTGATCCCCTGCTTTGATGCGGTCAAGACGGCCTTTTCCGAGGAGCTGACCCCCTGCGGCGACATCGCCCACTGGACGAACCCCAAGGGCGGTTACTTCATCAGCCTGTACGTTATGCCGGGCTGCGCCAAGCGTGTGGCCCAGCTGTGCAAGGAGTGCGGTCTGACCCTGACCGGTGCCGGTTCCGCCTATCCCTACCACAAGGACCCGCAGGATTCTCACCTGCGTATCGCGCCCACCTATCCCAGCCTGGACGAGGTGGAGACCGCATCTGATCTGCTCTGCGTCTGCGTAAAGCTGGCAGTCATCGAAAAGCTGCTGGCCGAAAAGGCAGAGTAAGGGTTTTATTCTGCAAAAAATCTCCTCCGTGCAGAGGTTTTTCTGCGCGGCGGAGGTTTATTATATTTTGGAGGTTTCCTGTTTTTTATGAAGACGAAAGGCAAAGCATGGCAGCTTGTTGTCACAGTGCTCCTGATCGCCGCGTTTGTCTACACGGCATTCTTTGGTGTGGCAGTCAAGTACGGTGATGTGACCAAGACCTACATCAAGGGAGCGCAGGATATCCGCTTTGGCGTGGATATCAAGGGCGGTGTCAACGTAACGTTTGCCCCTCGGACAACTACGATGCCACCGATGATCAGCTGGACGCTGCCCAGCTGGTCATCGAGAATCGTCTGGTCGGCTTGAATGTGACCGACTACGAGCTGTATGTGGATTATGACTCTGACCGCCTGATCCTGGAGTTTCCGTGGCAGTCCGGCGAGACCGATTTTGACCCCGAAGCCGCCATTGAAGAGATCGGCAGCACCGCCTACCTGACCTTCCGCAAAGGGAGCAGTGCAGACGGCGAACTGATCCTGGACGGCTCCATGGTCGAGAGCGCAGCTGCTCAGTACGGCCCGGTGAGCGGCAGTACATCCGAATATTATGTGGCCCTCAAGTTCAACGACGAGGGTGCCAAGGCCTTCGGGGATGCCACCACGGAGCTCTACCAGAGCAGTGGAACCATCAGCATCTGGCTGGATGATCAGAATGTGAGCACCGCAACAGTCAATGCGGCCATCACCGATGGTGCCGCCATCATCACCAGTTCCGCGTCCAATCCCTTCACGCAGGAGGACGTGGTCAAGATGGCCCGCCAGATCAATTCCGGTGCACTGCCTTTTGCCCTGACTGTGGACAGCTATTCCACCGTCAGCCCCAGCCTGGGCGAGAACAGCCTGAGCGCCATGGTGCTGGCCGGACTCATTGCCTATGCCTCATCGTGGTGCTGATGACTCTGCTGTACCGTCTGCCCGGCTTCCTGGCCTGTATTGCACTGGCCGGTCAGGTGGCGGCAACGCTGGCCTTCGTCTCCGGCTATTTCCCGGTATTTGAGAGCTTTACCCTGACTCTGCCCGGCATCGCGGGTATCATCCTGGCCATTGGTATGGGTGTGGATGCCAACGTCATCACCGCCGAGCGCATCAAGGAGGAGCTGAACAACGGCAAATCTCTGGATGGCGCGCTCAAGAGCGGCTTTGCCCGCGGCCTGACCCCCATCATTGATGCAACGTGACCATCGTCATTGTGGCGATCGTGCTGATGGGTGCCTTCGGCCCCTCAGACGGCCTGTTCGCCAAGGCCCTGCACTTTGTGTTCTTCGCCTTTGGGCCCTCCACCGCAGGCACCATCTACGCCTTTGGCTACACGCTGCTGACCGGCGTTCTGCTGAACTTTGTGTTCGGCGTGTTTGCCACCCGTGTGATGATCCGCGGCGCAGCCTCCATCAAGGCCCTGCGGAATCCCTGGCTCTATGGTGCTGTCAAGCCCGGCAAGGAAGTCAAGGAAAAGAAGCCCATCGACTTTGTGGGTCTGCGCAAGCGCTTCCTGACCATCTCCACCTGCCTGATGGCGGCCATCATCCTGTGTGCTGCAGTGTTCGGTGTCCGGCTGGATACGGAGTTTACGGGCGGTGCATGATCACCCTGAGCTATCAGGGTGAGATCAGCACCTCCGAAGTTCAGAAGACCGCCTCCACCGCACTGGAAAACAACGGTCTGACCCTGCAGACCGGCGAGAATGTCGCCACCGGGGAGCAGACCCTGAAGATTTCCATGCCCGGCAACGAGACCGTGACCACCGATCAGGTGGAGAATCTGCTGACCTCCCTGAACGAACAGTACCCGGACAATGCCTTTGCCCAGCTGTCCCTGAGCAATGTCAGCGCTGCTATGGGCACCAAGTTCCTGCAGAAGAGTCTGGTGGCTGTGGTGTTCTCCCTGCTGCTCATCCTGCTGTATATCGGCTTCCGTTTCAAGAAGATCGGCGGCATGACCGGCGGCCTGATGGCTGTGCTGGCCCTGCTGAACGACCTGATGGTGGTGTTTGGCACCTTTGTGCTGCTGCGCGCCCCGCTGGACGGCAACTTTATTGCCGCCATGCTGACCATTCTGGCTACTCGATCAACGATACGGTTGTGGTCTATGACCGCATCCGCGAGAACCGTGCCCTGATGGGGAAAAAGACCCCGTTCGAGGAGCTGGTCAACCACTCGGTCAACCAGTCTGCCCGCCGTACCATCATCACTACGGTGACCACTGTAATGGCACTGGGTGTGATGTGCGTGGTCTCCAAGCTGTATGGCCTGGACAGCATCTTTACCTTTGCCTTCCCGCTGATGATGGGTATGTTGAGCGGCGTGTATACCTCGCTCTGTGTTTCCACCTCCGCCTGGGTACTGTGGAACGACCGCAAGAGCAAAAAGGCTGAAACCAAAAAAGCCTGACCGTGTTTTGCCCGACAGGCCAAGAACCAACATCAGGAGGAACGATTTATGAAATGTCCCTATTGCGGCGATGAGGAATCCAAGGTCATCGATTCCCGCCCGACCGAAGACGGTGAGCGGATCCGCCGCCGCCGCGAGTGTCTGCGCTGCCGCATGCGGTTTACGACCTATGAAGTGGTGGAGACCGTCCCGCTGATCGTCATCAAAAAGGATAACTCCCGTGAGCCTTTTGATCGTCAGAAGCTGCTCAACGCAATGCTGCGGGCCTGCGCCAAGCGCCCGGTGAGCTACGATGCACTGGAACGGGCTGTCAGCAGCATTGAGCAAAGCCTGATGAGCTCCTATGACCGCGAGGTGTCCAGTGTGCGCATTGGTGAACTGACCATGCAGGAGCTGAAAAAGATCGATGAAGTGGCCTATGTCCGCTTTGCTTCGGTTTACCAGCAGTTTGCCGATGTCGAGAGCTTTTTCACAGAGCTGAAAAAACTGATGGGCGACCGCAAAGAGAAAAACTAAGGTTCCAGCGTTAAAAGCCAGACTTTTTCGTGAACTTCACGAGAAAGCCTGGCTTTTTGTTGTGCACAGCCTCATCCGTTCAGCTCAAAGCAATCATTTTCAAAGAATACGATGAGAGAGCCAGGCCAGGGTCTCTACCTGAACCTGCGCCCGGCGCAGTTCCCCGAAGGCTTCCTCGGGTGCATTCAGTTCCAGATGGCCATCGGCGGCGCGCAGGGCGGCTTCCAGCTCCGTGAAGTCCTGCGTGCGGAGCAGGTGGTTCATGCCCTCCCGCATGGTGTCGCAGAGCTCGGCTCCTTCGGCCAGTGCCTGCCGCGCACCGGTCAGATCGCTGTTCCGGATATCCTCCATGGCGGTGTCGATGTCATCGGAGATATCCTCGGCGAATTGCTGTACCCGGAAGCTGCTGTAAAAGGCTGCCGCCAGCAGCAGGACTACGATGCCAATGCAGACATAAATACGTTTCATGCCGCACCCCCTTGCCGGAGCCCCGCCGTTTGACGAGGCTCCTTTTTCAGCAGAAAATAATCCTCGGTATCGTTGCCCGCCAGGATCAGGATCTCTTCCAGAAGTAGGCTGTTGGCCTGTGCGGTGCGTTCCAGCCAGGCAGCATCCTTGCCGCAGATGGTCAGGTTTTCGGCAAGCACCTGACCATCCAGCACAAAGGGGATGGTGGCCTGTGCCCGCTGTACCCTTGCCCCAAGGTCGGCGAGGGTGGCCGGTTCCTTTTCCGGACGCAGAGCCACTGAGAGACTGCCGTTGGTCTCCACGACCGCATAGGAGACATCCCGGGGGTCGAACACATCTTTGCCGCGCAGCGCCTCCATCAGATCGGCGGCAGTCAGCCGCAGGGTGCGCAGGGCGTTCTGATCGATCTCACCGTTCAGGATGACCGTTTTGGGCCGCCCGGACATCAGGTTGAAAAAGCGCTGGCTCCTGAAGCTGAGGATCGATCCCAGCAGCTCCAGCGCCGCAATGAGAAAGAGGGGAATCAGGCTGGCTGTGACCGGTACTTCTTCAGATTCAATGGAGATGGAAGCCAGATTGGAGATGAGGATGGTGGATACCAATTCCTCAGGCTGTAGTTCCCCCAGCTGACGTTTGCCCATCAGCCGCATGGCAAACAGGACGCAGAGATAGATCAGGATGGTACGGAAGATCAAGAGTTTCAAACCGGAACACCTCCCAGCGTATAACCACCGCCCCGGCGGACAAGCTACCAGAAAGGGGGCGGCAAAATGGAACAGCTTTCCAGCCATCTGGCGGCAAATCTTGCGGAGCTCAACGCTAGGTTTGGCCGATCGGCAGATTTTTATGCGAAGGAGCTTGAGCTTTACCACTGCAAGGGAGCCATCGTTTTGTTTGATGGAATGGCCAGCCTGAAAGGGTTGTGGCAGCTGCTGCTGGATGCCGCCAGCCGCCACACGCCGCCCGGTCCGGCAGAACAGCTGACCGGGGAACAGGTGTTTGCACTGTTGTTTGAGCACTCCGCACTGCCCGCAGAGCCTGCCCCTGTGGAGAACTGGGATGCCCTGATCCGGCGGCTGACGGCGGGTATGGCAGTGCTTTTGCTGGACGGATGCGCAAAAGGTATCGCCTTTTCGGTGCAGAGCCTGAACGCCGCTCGGTGGATGAACCGGCAGGGGAGGGAAATCTCCGCGGCTCCCGGGAAGGCTTTGCGGATCTGCTCCGGGTGAATACCAGCCTGCTGCGGCGGTGCTTCCGCAATGATGCTCTGGTCATTGAGATCGGTCAAGCCGATTGTGAGATGAAAACGGAGTATGCTCTCTGTTACTGCCGGGATACGGCAGACCCAAAAGCGGTGCAAAAGGTGCGGCAGACCTTGCAGCGGGCCAGGCCGCAGCTGCTTTTGGATTCCAGCTACTTTGTGCCATGGCTCTTTCCCTGTAAGATCCGCACCTTTGCCCCCGTGCGCTATACCGAACGGCCTATTGTGGCAGCGGCAAAGCTTCGGGAGGGGAAATTCGTCATTCTGGTCAATGGCAGCCCCTCAGCGCTGATCCTGCCCACCCTGTTCTGCGAAAACTTTGAATGCCTGGATGACTATGCAGGAACGGCCTATTTTGCATCCTTTCTGCGGGTGCTGAAATATATCTCGTTCTACCTGAGCATTTTCCTGCCGGGCGTGTTCGTCTGCTGGGCGGTCTACCTGCCAGAACTCCTGCCGCCCCAGCTGCTGTTCAAAATCGAGGCCGCCGAGCAGCAACGCCGCTGCCGCTGTTCGGGGAAATGCTTCTGGTGATCCTGATGCTGGAGATCATCCGGGAGGCTGGCCTGCGGATGCCCCAGACCCTGGGGCACTCTGTCAGCCTGATCGCTGCCTCATCATTGGGGATGCCGCCATTGCCGCCGGATTGATGAGCACACCGGTCATCCTGACCGCCGCTGCCGCGTCCATTGCGGTGTTTGTCACGCCCTCGCTGTATGAGGTGGCAACCGTTCTGCGGCTGGTGGTGCTGCTGGCAACAGGGGTGGCTGGCGGTGGGACTTGCCGCCTGCGCACTGGGCGTGTTATTTGGGCTGACCCGGGTCTCGGCGCTGGGTGTGCCCTACCTGCGGGATGCCATCTTCCCCGAGGTGCCGCTCTCGCCGGACGGTGTGACCCGGCGCAGCTACCCAAAACTTTCCTGGCGGCCCTTTACCATTTGGCAAAAACGAGGTGGTTGAAGTTGGAACGATCCTGTTTCTCTGAAAAAACACTGATCCTGAGTGTGCTCACTGCGGAGTTCGCTCGGTGTGTGTTACAGACGGGTGCGCCTGTAACAGCCCGCAGTCTCTTTTTTCAGGGCCTGCCTATGGCACTGGCGCTGGTTCTGATCACCGCCCTGACAGCCGGGGCAGAGCAGCGTGCAGGCAGTTTTTTGGGTACAGACTTGCGTTCCCGGGTAGTCTGCGGCGGGCTGGGACTCTGGTTTGTCTGGGAGGCTGTGGAGACCTTCCGTCAGGCGCAGGAGCTTTGCTGGGGGAATTTTTCTTCCATGGCCATGCTGGGGCTTCTCCCGCTGATGCTCTGGGCAGGATGGAAGCTGGAACCTGCCGTACTGGTCCGCTGTGCGCCGATTTTGTGCTGGGCGGCGGCGCTGGCGGGCCTGCTCGGCTGCTGGGGCTGAATGGCCAGTTCCACTGGGAAAGTCTGATGATGCAAGCTGATGCTCAAACGATTATCCTGCCTCTGTATCCGGAATACTTCGCCCTGCCGCTGTTCTGCCCGGCAAAGCAGGTGCGGTGCGCTGTCTGGCTTCCGGTGAAAGCTTTTATACTGGCTGGCAGCTTTGCGCTCTGCACGGAACTGGTGTTTGGAGCGGGGAATGCCCTGCCCGGCATCGAGCTTTTGCGGGCGGGCAGGCTGGGCAACATCTCCCGGTTTGATGCCCTTGTGCTGCTGGTCTGGTTGGCAGCGGCAATGTTCCGGTTCTGCGTGCTGGTGCAGGTGGTGCGTCAATTGGCCGGGCGGCTGTGGGGCAGGGCTACGCCTGCGGAGGAAAACGCATGACGGGCCAACAGCGTGGCCTTCGGTGGCTGGCGGCAGGGGTGTTGGTGCTCTGGTGCGGGGTATTTTTGCGGGCAGAGAATACCGAGAAAAGCATGGTGCGTGTCTTGATTCTTACCCCGCCCACGGTGGCGGTGCAGAGTTGGATGGTGAGCCTGCTCTACCAGTTTCCGGAAGCCGCCGCCGATGCTTCTGATGCCGCCGCAAAGGTACAGCTCTGCACGGGGCGGGGAAACACCCTGCAAACGGCTCTGACGGAAGCCGAGCGTGGCCTGCCCCGTAAAGCAAGCTACCGGCTGTGTGAGTATCTGCTTTTGAATGCCGAAACAACTTTAAAAACCATTCGACAGGCGGAGACCGTGTTGAAAGAGGAGCCGGTGCAGGGCTTGTCTGCCCGGGTCCTCTGCATGGATCTTTCCGGAGAAGAACTGGCCGCAGCAGACGGAGAAAACGAACTGTTCCCGGAACAGCTTTTGCAGGCCGTGAAGGAAGCCGCACCGCAGGCTCCGCACCTATACAAGAGCCGCCGGAACGCTCTTTTGGCTCCGGTGCTTATCCTGACGGATGGTGCCATTGAGAATGCGGAGGAAATGCTTCTGCTCACCGAAACAGAAAACACCCGGCTCACCCCGGCAGAGAGCCAGATGTCACAATTGCTGCTGGGTCAGAGCGGAGAGCACACTTTTCCGCTGGGGAGTGGGCAGGTGACTTTCCGGCGTTGTGTGGTATCGGTGGAAGCTGTAGAAGATGGCTTTGCCGTGACCCTGACCGGCCAGCGCAGGGCGGGCACAGCTCTGCCCACAGCAGCACAGTGTGCGGCGCTGGAGCTGCTCTGCGTGCAGACGTTCAGCGCTGCTGGGAAAACGGGTATGATCTGCTCTCTCTGGGTGCAGTCCGGGCGTTGAAGCAGGGAACAGAGCGAGAAATGCTTACAACAAAAAACGCCTGCCCGCAGGTGCAGGCAGACGTGAGCTTTTTGCAGTTTTAGTGGGCGGTCTCAAAAACGACGGTGATGGTGGTGCCAACGTTCACTTCGCTTTCCAACTTGATGCGGGCGTGTGGATGCGGGCAATGTGCTTGACAATAGCCAGCCCCAGACCGGTGCCGCCGGTGGCCTTGCTCCGGCTCTTATCCACCCGGTAGAAGCGTTCGAATACGCTGGACTGCGCGTCTTTCGGGATACCGATGCCGTTATCCTTGACGGTCAGGGTACAATGGCGTCCCGGGTGCAGGAGGTGATGAGCTGGACCTTGCCGCCGGTCGATTGTAGCGGATGGCGTTGTCGCACAGGTTCTGACACAGCTCATCCAGCTGATCCCGGTTGCCAAGCACTCTGGCACTCTCGCCAGATAGGTCAGGGAGATGAAGGAGCGCTGCGCGTTCAGTTTCTGACGTTCCACACAATCCTTGGCCACGTCCAGCAGATCGACCGCTTCCATGTCGGGCTGTGCATGGGTCTCGCTGACGCTGTCCAGGTGCGACAGCTGCAGGATATCGTTCACCAGCTGGATCATCCGGCTGGCTTCTACATGGATCTTCCGGCCAAACTCGGGCACATCGGCGGATTTGGCAATGCCGGTCTCAATGAGCTCCGCATAGCCGGAAATACTGGTCAGTGGCGTTTTCAGCTCGTGGCTGACGTTGGCCGTGAAATCCTGCCGCATTTTCTCGTTGTTTTCCCGCAGCAGCCGATCAGAGTGGATGCTCTCGGCAAAGGGGATAAGTTCCCGGTAGGGAACGTTTTCCTGAATGTGCTCGAGGTCATCCGTCATTTTCAGAATGGGCTGAACCAGACTGCGGGTCAGCAGCCCGGCAATCAGCGCTGCTGCACCCATCATCAGGATGCAGCTCAGGATGATGGCGGGCAGGGCCGCGTCGTAGATCGACCAGATGGTCTCGGAATCCTGGGCCACACGCAGGATATCGCCGCCGGGCAGCAGCATGGCGTAATAGTAGGTCTCGTACCCCATGGTCTGGGAATCGCGGCAGTTACGGCCTACACCCTCCCGCATGGCCTGTTGGATCTCCGGGCGGGACAGATGGTTTTCCATCTGCTGGTCAGTGGCGGATTCGAACACCACACTGCCATCTGCTGCGATCAGGGTAATGCGCAGGTCTCCGTTGACGAACACAGAGAGCTGATCCGGAGAGGAAAGCTGCTCGTATCCGGCGGAAACCAGATCGGCTGATGCTCCAGCGAGGTCCACGCCTGTTCCCGGAACGCTTTGTGAAAGACGAAGAGACAGAGCACGGCGGTGCAGACCAGACCGACGAAGCCCATGAAAAACAGCCGGTAACTGATTTTTTCTTCCATGCTCTGCGGTTTCATTCTTCCTCGCCCTCCTCACTGTCGGCCAGCTTGTAGCCGACCTTGCGCACGGTGCAGATATATCTGCCCGCGTCCCCCAGCTTTTTGCGCAGGGTGCGGATGTGCATATCCACGGTGCGGCTTTCAACAGAAATATCGGTGCCCCATACCACCTGCAGAATGGTCTCGCGGGTCACGACAAGGTTCGTGTTCTCCAGCAGCAGGCGCAGCAGACTGTATTCCTTGTAAGTCAGATCAATATGGGTGCCATTTACAGTCACGCTGTGACGGGCATTGTCCAGCAGGATCTCATGGAAGGCATAAACGTTCTGCTTTTCCTCGGGGGCAGAGCGGCGCAGGGCGGCCCGCACCCGGCTCAGAAATTCCATGATGCCAAAGGGTTTAGTGATGTAATCATCTGCACCGCAGTCCAGCCCGCGCACGGTATCCAGCTCGCTGGATTTTGCTGTGACCATGATGATGGGCAGGCGGCGCAGAGCAGGGGTATTGCGGAGCTTTTTCAGGATGGAGAAACCGTCCTCACCGGGCAGCATTACATCCAGAATGACCAGCTCAGGCTCTGCGGTGCGCATGGCCTGCCAGAAAGGCTCAGAGGTTTCAAAGCTCTGTACCTCGTATCCGCTGGATTGCAGTGCATATTGCTCCAGCTCGCGGATGGCGGCATCGTCTTCTACAATGTAGATCATTTGTTGGGTTCCTCCTTTGCGGCTGCGGGTGCAGTGTCGCTGTCAGGGAAGAGATAGCGCTCACGGTAACGATCCAGACGGCGCTGGAACTGTTCGCTTTCCTTGGTCTCGTTGCCGTAGCGCAGGTCGTTCAGATAAGCGTGGGTATCAAAGCTGTCCTGTGCCACCTCGATCTGGGCAACAGCCACGTTGCTGCAGTGGTCGCAGACGCGCTCGTAGTTGGTCAGAAGATCTTCCAGAACAAAACCATACTCAATGGAACAGCTGCCGGTCTGCAGGCGTGCCACGTGGCGGGCCTTG
>ENA-OQCN01001405-OQCN01001405.1-human-gut-metagenome-genome-assembly--contig:-NODE-1405-length-12022-cov-3.654813_pt1 | contig 12022 bp, 14 predicted proteins | sample MGYA00242497_ERZ504576 | MGnify/ENA primary metagenome ERZ504576 (study PRJEB26092, sample SAMD00036296) | human gut metagenome | host: Homo sapiens | study: EMG produced TPA metagenomics assembly of...
CACAAAAGCCCGATAGCTTTGAAACGCTGCTGGAGCTGCTGCGGCAGACCGGGTATGAGGTCAAGGGCAAAAAAGTCCCACCCTGCTGGGCGCGAACAGAAAAAGTCCATTCGCATGGATACCCTCGGTGACGGTTATACTCCCGCAGATCTCCGCGCGGTGATTGCAGGTGAAAAGGCGCATACGCCGCAAAAGAACGCCGCCGCGCGGTCAAACCGGAAAAGCGCAGCGGGAATCTGCTGGTGGACATTCAGACAAAATTACGCGCTGGCAAAGGTGCCGGTTATGCGCGTTGGGCGACGTTGTTCAATTTGAAGCAGATGGCACAGACGGTGGCCTATCTGCAAAACCATGAGCTTTTAGATTACGCCGTTCTCTCAGAGAAAGCGGCGGAAGCGTCCGCTCACTTCAACGAGCTTTCCGCAAGGATTAAGGCTGCGGAAACACGCATGGCCGAGATTGCCGTGCTGCGGGAGCATATTGTCAATTACGCCAAGACCCGCGATACCTACGTTGCCTATCGCAAGGCCGGGTACTCCAAGAAATTTCTTGCAGAGCATGAAAGCGAGATCACGATCCACAAGGCCGCAAAGAACTATTTTGATGGACTGGGCTTCAAGAAGCTGCCCACCATCAAGGCGCTGAATACCGAGTACGCCGAGCTGCTGGCGGAAAAGAAAGCCGCCTATGCCGACTACCGAAAAGCCCGTGAGGAAATGAAAGAGCTGCTGACGGCCAAGGCCAATATCGACCGTATTCTGGAGTTGGACAAGGAGCAGGAGGAAGCGAATGAACGACGGGAAAAAGAGGCGGAGCAGCGCTGAGCTGCCCGCCCACAAGCGATTTGAAAAATCGCGCAGCCGATGGATTTATCCATCGTTCCAGAACACAGTTTTTGTGTTCTGCGGGGATTGGGGCAGCGCCCCAACAAGCATGAAACAGGCGGGCTCCGTGTAAACGGAATCCGCTTGTTTTCGCAAAGTGGGTACCGCTTTGCATTGCTTGCCAGTTTCTTGTTCCCGTTCGTAACCCCTCTGAAGCCGTGGTTTTCGATGCCGCATATAGCGTAACGCTTCGCCTCGCACGCGGCCGGTTGACCGTGTCTGCGTCTGCGCCTCGTCGTACCCGAACTGCGCGACATGGCACTCTGCCCCTGCGGGAACGTCCCTGATTTTTTCTGTAGCAGCTTGCATTCGTGCTGAAAATTGACTTTCAGGCGTAAATCGTGTAAACTATATTAGTACATTAGTCACTGCTAACCGAAAAAAGGAGGGCATCCAATGACAAGCGAATACATGAACAACCTCTATCGGGATCTGCTCTCCAATTCACCGCAGACCGTAACGATCCCGATTCCTTCTGATATGGGAACCGGACAAATTGCGCAGGTGGTGACAAAACAGGGTGCCGTTGTTTCAGACTGGAAGATGAATTATTTTTCTGACATGAATGTGCGCGGGATTAACAGCGAGGACTATATTCAAATGCTGTTCTGCCTGAACGACGGCGTGTCGTGGAATATTGCAGGCAGCAGAGAGGGCGCTTGTCTTGCAAAGGGAGAATCCTGCATTTACCGTGGACACGGGAAAATGGAGTCTCTCTGTTATGCGCAAAACAGCGACTTCTATTTTAAGAACATCAAAATTCCCGTTCCATATTTCAAACGTTTATTACAGGACTACTTCGAGGATGGCGAGATTACCGTCTATGAAAAGAAACTGCTAACCGGAATTTCAAAGGTGAGCATAACGCCCTATATGGAGCATATTTTCGCAGAGTTACAAGACTTTACACATTATCGGGGTGGGCTTGGGTATCTGTTTCTGGAAAGCAAAATCCACGAATTGCTGTCAGTATATTTGAGCGAAGTGTTGGAGCTGCGAATCCTCTCGCCGGAATACTGCTGCATATCAAAAAGTGAACGTGATTGCATCATCGAGGCAAAGAGAATCATTGACAGTGAGCTTGCCTTTGCGCCAAGCTGTGAAGGACTGGCAAGGCAGGTTCAAATCAGCGTCTCTAAATTATCAAGGGGATTCTCCATGATGTACGGCATTTCGGTTCATGCGTATGTTATTGAGCAGCGGTTAGAGCGAGCCGCAGGATTGTTATTGGAGAGCAATATGAACATTGGGCAGATAGCGGTTCTTGTGGGTTATACAAAGCCCAGCAACTTTTCTGCTGCATTTAAGAAAAAGTATGGAGTTATGCCAAAAGATTATCGAGAGGCCAGCCGAATCAAATAGGTGCTTTGCATACCCAAAATAAATACCGATTTTGGGTAGAATGAAATTGCTTTTGGGTTGGATATTGGGCATGAAATTGCTAAAATGCGTTGTGTGGTTAGAACACTCTAACCACACAACGCATTTTAATTTTAGGAGGAACAACCATGAATAAGAAGTTGAATGCAAAGGATTTTATCCTGATCGGCGTTCTGACTGCGCTCATGTGGATCATTTGCATGATTATCAGCACCGTAATGAGCATTGCCGGACCCGTTACCAACGTATTTTATCCTGCTGTCGTAGCAATCCCCAACGGAATCGTGATGATGCTGTTGCTGGCAAAAGTCCCGAAGAAAGGCGTGTTCACCATCTGCGGCACAATCCAGGGAATCCTGTTCCTGCTGGTCGGCGGATTTTGGCTTATCCCGGTTGCATTGATTGTAGGCGGTGTCATTTGTGATTTTTTGATTATGGGAAGAAAAGAAATCACAATGAAGTCCATGATGATTGCCTACACGATTTTCAGCGGTATCTTTGCTTTTGGTGCAATTGTAGGGCCTATGAGCTTCCTGCAGGACGCTTTTGTAGGGGCGATGGAAAAGAACAACATTGCGCAGGAATACATAGATGGCATGATTAGCATTACATCTGGATTTATGCCTGTTGTCATTATAGTGGCTGGCTTGCTCGGTGGCTTGATTGGCGGTTACATCGGCCAGAAAGCATTGAAGAAGCACTTTATTAAGGCCGGACTTGTATCGGTGAAGTAACAGCTCCGAAAACTGACAGACGCCAGATTTGTCAGTAGAGTGCTGAATCAAAAGCGGGGCTGCAATGTCAGCCCCGCTTGTTTTTGGAGAACAGTATGGAAGAAAACACAAAGAAACTCATTACACAAAGACAATTTCAAAGAACGGCAGCTTTAGACCCACGGTGCAAAGTTGCGCTGCTGATTATGATCGGATGTGTCAGTTATTTTCTGAATGGCGAAATTTGCAGTTTGGTACTTGTTGCATCTTTTGCGCTATTCATTGCTGTCGGCAATGGCGGAAAATGGGCCGCCAAGATGCTGATTTTTTATATTGTCATTGCCTATCTCAATGCCTTACTGCGGTATGTTTCTATTCCGGTACTCAGCGTGATCATGAGTGTGTTTGGTGTGACCATTTTGAAACTGGTTCCTATTGCAATGATGGGAATATGGATTTTGCACACAACACAAATGGATGATCTCATGGTATCGCTGCAACGCATGCGATTGCCGCAGGCTGTTACAATTCCGTTAGTGGTCATGTTCCGCTACATACCTACTTTACGGATTGAATACCGCATGATTCGTAATACAATGGACATTCGCGGCATCGGTGATACGGTATGGAAACAACTTATCCATCCGCTTGCTACGATTGAATATATTCTGATCCCTTTGCTGATGCGTTGCCTGAAAGTAACCGATGAATTAGCAGCATCCGGCACAACGCGGGGATTGGAACTGGAAGGAAAGAGATATGCGCTGAACCCTGTCCGTTTTTCGTGGAAAGAGTATGCAGTGACTGCGCTGGGAATTGTCTTTTTAGCGCTACTTCTGTTCCTCGACCATACCTCTATTGGGGAAATCATTATATGGAGGGTATAGCGATGATTACCTTTGATAATTTCTCTTTCCGCTATGAGGAAAGGGATAAATTTACATTGAAAGATCTGAACCTGACAATACAGACAGGCGAATTTGTTTTATTGACAGGTCGGAGCGGGTGCGGGAAAACTACCCTGATTCGCTGCCTGAATGGGTTGATTCCACATTTCTACCCCGGAGAGTCAAAGGGGGATATTCTGTTGGACGGACACTCTTTGCTGGAATTGAAGCCGTCTGATTTAGCGGGTAAGGTGGGGACCGTATTCCAAGATCCACGTTCACAGTTTTTTATGACAGATACCACACGGGAGCTTGCTTTCGGGTGCGAAAATATGGGGTATTCCCGTGAGGAAACCGTTGACCGCATTGCAAAAGCGGTGCTGGATTTGGAACTAAGCGATTATCTGAACCGCAGTATTTTTGATTTATCCAGCGGCGAAAAGCAGCAGATCGCGATTGGTTCAGTCTATGCCCTTTTGCCTAAAGTATATATCTTTGATGAACCGTCAGCGAATTTAGACTATGCTGCCACAAAACGTCTGGCAGAAACCATGAAGCGCCTGAAAGCTGATGGATATACCATTATTGTTGTTGAGCATCGTTTCTACTATTTGAGGGAGTTGCTTGACCGGGCATATCTGATTCAGGATGGCAGGCTTATACAGAGCTTCACAAGAGAACAGTTTTGCTCATTGTCCGATGAAACCCGTATCCAATACGGATTGCGTACAGTCTATCCAGAACGGGAGGCAGCGAAGTATCAGCTAAAACCGGCACATAAATCCAATGATGGATTGAGTGTAAGCAACCTCTCCTTTGCATATAAAAAGGGGCCGGATGTTTTACGGAATATCAATTTTGAAGCCCATAAAGGTGATGTGATTGGTATTTTGGGGCATAACGGAGCCGGAAAAACCACCTTGCTCTCGATTATGACAGGCCTTCTAAAAGAGAAAACCGGGAGTATCCGTTATAACGGCAAAAAGCTGTCCCCGCGCCAGAGAAGGAACCTGTCCTATCTTGTCATGCAGGATACCGATTATCAGCTTTTTGGCAGCAGCGTGGAAGAAGAATTATCATTGGGAATTGAAAATGACTGCTCCGGGAAAGTCACGGAAACTTTAGAGGCTCTGGAACTTGGCGCATACCGGGAGTGTCATCCTGCGTCCTTATCGGGAGGACAGAAACAGCGGGTGACGATAGGCGCTGCCATTGTCAAGGACAGTCCGGTCATCTATTTTGATGAACCACCAGCGGCCTTGACTACGATTCTATGGTGAGGGTAAGCCATTTGATCGAGCAGCTTGCAGCAGCCGGTGTGATTATTTTCATTGTGTCGCATGATTTTGAATTTATTACCCGCACCTGTTCAGAAGTGTTACAGCTTGATGGTCAGGATTCGATTAAGAATCAGGTCTTAACCCCGGAAATCTTGCTGTCACTTTCAAAACAATACTTTAATTGATTGGAGGCTTTGTTATGTTCAAGAAAGTATTTGAGTATGCCGGGCCGCACAAAAAGGACTTATATATAGCAACTTTCATCGTCCTGCTTAGCGTCCTGATGGGGGTACTTCCCTTTGTGCTGGCCTATCAGGTGATCTCGCCTCTTGTCATGGGCAATGCCGTTGATACCAAATATGTGTGCATACGGGTAATCGGCGTTTTGATCTGCCTTATTTTACAGGCCATTCTTTATGGCTGGGGACTGGATGTATCCCATAAGGCCGCTTATAGCACGCTGCTCCGGCTTCGCACTTCCCTGCAAAAGAGATTTGAAGCAGTTCCACTTGGATTTATCCAGGATAAGGGAACCGGCACAATTAAAAAGCTGTTTGTGGATGATGTGGACAGTCTGGAAGTATTGCTTGCCCACTCTTTGCCGGAGGGGATTGCAAACCTGATGATTCCGATTGCAATTTATGTTGCTATGTTTTTCATCGACTGGAAACTGGCCCTGCTATCTCTTGCGTCTATTCCGATCAGCTTTGCGGCTATGATGATTATGTATTCCGTTGGTATGAAGAAAATGGGGCCGTATTACATGGCTGGGCAGAAAATGAACAATACCATTATTGAGTATATCAACGGTATGGAAGTTGTGAAAGTGTTCAACAAGGACGCAGAATCCTATGAGCGTTTCCGCAAAGACATTTCCGATTATCGGGACTATACGCTGGAATGGTATAAGGCAGCATGGCCGTGGATGGCAATTTACAGCAGCCTTTTACCCTGTACGATTATCCTTACTCTGCCTTTGGGGGCATGGTTTGTACTTTGTGGATTCTCCACTCTGCCGGATTTGATTTTGGTGCTTTGCCTGTCGCTTAGTATTGGTATTCCGCTGCTGAAATCTTTGAGCTTTTTACCGACTATGCCGCAGCTCAATTATAAGATTGCCGCTTTGGAGCAAGTGTTGGAAACAGCGCCGTTACAGCAGACGGACGCCGTTTTTCATGGGAAGAATTACGACATTTGTTTCGATCACATTACATTCGGGTATGAGAAAAGTCAGCCGGGACCTGATGGACAGCCGATGGTAACAATGGATGAAGTTATCCATGATATTAGTTTTACTGCAAAGGCAGGACAGAAAACGGCCTTAGTTGGTGAATCCGGCTCCGGAAAAAGTACGTTGGCGAAACTGCTGATTCACTACTACGACCCGCAGCAGGGCAGCATTTCCATTGGTGGGCAAAAAATAACGGAAATGAGCTTAGAGGCATTGAACAGTCAGGTTTCCTACGTGGCGCAGGATCAGTATTTATTCAATACTTCCATTCTTGAAAATATCCGTATTGGGCGGCCAGACGCTACAGATGAAGAAGTCCTTGAAGCGGCGAAAAAAGCACAGTGCATGGAATTTCTTGAAAAGCTGCCGCAGGGGATTCATTCGATGGCGGGAGATGCCGGGAAAATGCTTTCTGGCGGTCAACGACAGCGTATTTCTTTGGCGCGAGCCATTTTGAAAAACGCTCCTATCATCGTGTTGGATGAAGCGACTGCATATGCAGACCCGGAGAATGAGGAAAAGATGGAGGCTGCGATTGCGGAATTGGTAAAAGGCAAGACCTTATTTGTGATCGCCCACAACTTCCTGCAATTATGAACGCCGATCAGATTTGTGTGATCGAACATGGCAAACTGGCGCAACCGGCACTCATGCTGAACTGCTGGCAACCTGTGAGGAATACAAAAAACTGTGGAAAGCCTCGCAGGACAGCGCAGAATGGAAAGTCAACGCTGTAAAGGAGGGAAAATAAATGCTGGCACTATTTTCAAGAATCCTAAAACTCTCCGGCAAGTATAAGTGCCGGATTCAGGGGGCTTTCGTATGTGCTTTTCTCGAATCCATACTTTCAAAAATGCCTATCTTTTTAGCCTTTCTTGTGCTCTCTGGATTCTATCAGAAAACATTGACAGGCACAAAATGTCTGTATATCGGTATCGGACTTGTTGGCGTTGTGGCTGCACAGGTGATTGTCCATTATCTCTGTGACAGACTGCAAAGCGCTGCCGGATATATGATTTTTACGGATAAGCGGATGGAGCTCGGCGGTCATCTCCGCAAGCTGCCGATGGGTTATTTTACTTCGGGCAACATTGGCAAGATCAGTTCGGTACTTAGTACGGATATGGTATTCATTGAAGAAATTGCCATGAGTACACTTGGCAATATGATGAGCTACATGCTCTCTGCACTTATCTTGCTGGTATTTATGTTCTTTCTGGACTGGCGGCTTGGTCTGGCTGCGGCTGCTGTAACGCTGCTGGCATGTTTTACCGCAAAAGGGATGAACGAGGTTTCCTTAAAAGAAGCAGCTTGCAGACAGGATCAAAGCGAACATTTGACGGACGCAGTTCTTTCCTTTGCAGAGGGGATTAGCGTAATTAAGAGCTATAACCTGATTGGCGAAAAGTCGGAGGAATTAACCGGGAATTTCAGACGTTCCAGAGATACATCCACTGCCTTTGAACGTAAAATGACGCCGTGGACAAGAGGCCTGAATATTTTGTACGCAGTCGGAATCGCCGCTATTTTTGCGCTTTCCGTTTGGCTTCAGCAAAGCGGTTCCCTTTCGCTGCCTTATCTGCTTGGCGTTCTGCTCTTTGTCTTTGATCTGTTCAGCCCGTTAAAGGCACTGTATGGAGAAGCCTCGCGCCTCACGGTTATGAACGCTGCTTTAGACCGTATTGAAGCGGTTCTGAATGAAACAGAGTTGCCGGATAAAGGGACGGCACATATTCCGAATGAAAGCTCCGGCTCACCGGAAATCTGTTTTGATAATGTGACTTTTGCCTATCAGACAAGGAAGTCCTGCACAATATCAGCTTCTCTATGCAGAAGAATACCATGACCGCACTTGTGGGACCGTCTGGCGGCGGCAAATCCACGATTGCAAACTTACTGGCGCGTCTGTGGGATGTGAAATCCGGCAAAGTGACAATCCGTAGTACAGATATTCGGGATGTACCTCTCGCTGACTGATGGAACAGATCAGCATGGTTTTCCAGAGGGTGTACTTGTTCCAGGATACCATTTACAACAATATCAGCATGGGTAAACCGGACGCTACTGAGGAAGAAGTCTATGAGGCTGCAAAAAAAGCCCGCTGCTATGATTTTATCATGGCGCTGCCGGATGGATTCCAGACAGTCATCGGTGAAGGTGGCGCAACCCTGTCCGGCGGCGAAAAGCAAAGAATTTCTATTGCCCGCTGTATTTTGAAAGACGCGCCGATTGTCATTCTGGATGAAGCGACTGCAAGTGTTGATACCGATAATGAAAGTTATATCCAGGAGGCAATCAATGAGCTGGTAAATGGTAAAACATTGCTTGTGATTGCACACCGCCTGAATACCATCTGTCAGGCTGATCAGATTTTGGTGATTGCCGATGGACGGATCAGTGAACAAGGAACCCATGACGAGCTTATAGCAAAAGCCGGGATTTATCAGGATTTTGTAAATATCCGTAAAAAGTCCTCCGGCTGGAGCCTTGCATAAAGGAGACAATAGTGAAGATTCATGCGTCCGGAGAGGATTATCTGGAGGCTGTGCTGGTTCTTCAAAAGAATCACGGTGCTGTCCGCTCTATTGATGTTGCACGGCGTGTTGGAGTTTCAAAAGCAGTGTAAGCTATGCGGTGTCGGCTTTGCGTGAAGGGGGCTTTTTAACGGTAGATAGTGATTACGTTTTGCATTTGACCGAAACAGGCCGGAATGTTGCCGAAAAAATTTATGAGCGGCATCAGTTCTTTACAGAGCAATTTATCGCAGCTGGCGTTGACCCTGAAATTGCAGAGCGAGATGCTTGCCGGATTGAACACGCCATCAGTCAGGACACCTTTGAAAAGATCCGGGATGCACACAAACAGGAAAAATAGGATACTAATGCCCGTCGTTCCAACTGTGCGGACAAGAGCAGCCAGTGGGGAAAATATAAGCCCACTGGCTGCTCTACATGAAAGACAATCATCGGCCCTTTTGTTTTCCCCTGTACATCACTTCAGCTTATCTGCGCTCATGCACAGGTCTATGTACCGTTGCGACTCTTCTTCACTCTTTCCTGCAAAGTAATCAAGAACGCACTTGGCAACGGTCTGCGGCGCTCTATCGTGGAACACGATTCCATCCAGACTGATGTCCATTTCTTCCGAGATCAGCGCAACCGTTTCAAATTTCGGATTGCTCTTACACTTTTCAATCTCAATGACGGTTCGGGTACACATATTAAGCCGTTCTGCTAACTCGCGCTGCGTAATCTTTTTCTGCTCCCGCTTTTCGCGAAGCTTTTGGGCGAACAGGTCAAGAAGTTCATTGTAAATCACCTCTACTACATTGTAGGGTGAGCCTCAATTCACTTAAATACACATGAAGCTCACATTGAATGAGCCGCAAATCACATTCAGCGAGTTGGAGGTAATTTTATGATGTCACGGATGAACAGGAGATACTGCTAAGCGCTCGCGGTCATGTAAAAAAGCATAAGCACCGATTAGCCGTCCACTTCAAAAAGCACGCGGCTATCCCCCAGACGAGCTGCACTCACGAAAGTGAGTTGCAGCTCTCTTTTTATGCGGTTTGGTTCATCCGTGATTTAGCCCCTCCCGGTACAGTATTCGTTACTCATGTTTTCACTCGCACGCAAGGCGCTCGAACAGGTCATCATGCCTGTTCGAGCGCTTTTTACGTTTTCCTGTCGGCTGTCGTTCTCCGCCGGTGTTGGTCTGGTTCACCACCCACCCAACACCGAAACGGAGGACATATTATGTTTAACAGAAAGAGCAGCTATGCGCTGAACAAGAAAGACCCCAACGCCATTGTTACATGGATGCCAACGAAGCCATCACCCGCCTGACCTGTGAGGACTTTGCCAGCGAGAAAGAATTTCTGAAATGGAAATCCCTGTCAGACGAGGACTATCACGCCTCCGAGAAGGAAGCTCATGTCTATGCCAATCACACGCTTGCGCTGGATGAGCTAACCGAGGAAGCGGCCTCCATTCCTGCCGTGGATGTCTGCATGGAGCAGGTGCATGACCGGGCAGAGGTAATCCACCGCAGCGTCAGAAAGGTCACGCAGATTCGGAAGCACCTGACGGATACGCAGTTTCGCAGGGTGTGGATGTATTTCGTGGACGGGATGACGGTTGATGAGATTGGCGCAGCCGAAGGCGTCAGCCATCAGAATATTTCCAAGAGCATCGGTGCGGCGATGAAGAAAATGAAAAAACTTTTCCCTGATTGCTGAAAACAGGGTGCAAAAGTGGCCCAAAATCGGCGATAGGTGAAGGGACATTCTCCACGAAGCCTTTCGTTGAACGTTGAAAACTGAATAGACCATGATGCAGGCACAAAACCCGCGTGATAGCGGCATAAGGCGCGCCGCCACGACGATGGCTTCAAGGAGGTGATTCCGGAAAAGCCATCCGAGCGATCTACGCAGCCTTAGACCCGATTCGGCAAATCGGGCGCGATGACAGCGCGGCGGATAATGAAACTTGCTCACGCCCTCCCACAGACTTGAGGGGGAACCCTGCGGTATGCGCCAGCCCTTTGAGGCAACGGTATCGTGGAGTTATGACAGCCCTGCCAAGGGCGGCCTGCATCGTGCCCACTATCCGGGGCGCGTGGCAAATAGGATGGATTTTCTCAAATGGACAAGCAGAGCGGCTGCGCCGGTATTCGCCATTATGTTATGTGGCTCCAATTCTGCCCGCACAGCCGCCTCTCAAAGTCAGATACCATGCGCTGACGGGCTTCCCCGTCAGCGTATTCATGTGACCTTGAGGAAACCCACCAAACCGAGAAAGGAGATCGCCATGATGCAGCCGACGCCAAACGAAACCCAAATCCACACGGATGAGCTGGTGGACATCCGGGAAGTATCTGTTGACAAAAATCTTCCCAAGGAAGAACGCATTGCCGCCTTTATCCGCCAGATCAAAAATCCCTACCGCTTCCGCTGCGGCGATTTTGTGGTAAACGCCTGCTTTGCCGGGAACGGCGTTACGTTGGAGGAATGTCTGCAAGGCATTTTGCGCTGAGCGACATCCTCGCTTTTTTCCGCAGAGAGTGCTATGATCGGTGTGGAAAAGGATGAAAACCAAATAGCCAGATAACCACTCTTTTCATGCGGGAGCAGTCCGGGAGAAAGGAGTGCTTTTTCATGCCTAAATACAAAGCTACCGCTTATATCCGCCTGTCCTACACCGACGATCATTCCAGCGAAAGCGACAGCGTTTCCAATCAGCGCAAGCTCATTGAAAACTTTGTAGAGCGCAACCCGGATATTGAGGTCGTTTCCGAAAAGATCGACGATGGATACAGCGGCATCATCTTTGACCGCCCAGCCTTCAAGGAAATGATGCAGGATGTCACCGATGGCAACATCAACTGCGTCATCGTAAAAGACCTCTCCCGCTTAGGGCGCGAGTACATCGAAACTGGCCGGTATCTGCGCCGGGTATTCCCGGCCTACGGGGTACGCTTCATCGCCATCACCGACAGCATCGACACCGCCCACGACAGCGGCGATGATCTGACCGTATCGGTCAAGAACATTATGAACGAAGCTTACTGCCGGGACATTTCCATCAAGACCCGTTCTTCTCTGGACGTGAAGCGGCGCAACGGCGATTTCGTCGGCGCATTCCCG
>ENA-OQCN01001408-OQCN01001408.1-human-gut-metagenome-genome-assembly--contig:-NODE-1408-length-11999-cov-2.237702_pt1 | contig 11999 bp, 11 predicted proteins | sample MGYA00242497_ERZ504576 | MGnify/ENA primary metagenome ERZ504576 (study PRJEB26092, sample SAMD00036296) | human gut metagenome | host: Homo sapiens | study: EMG produced TPA metagenomics assembly of...
TTCGTGTCCTTTCCGCCTTACGGCACCTTTACAGTTGTGACTTTTGTTATACGGTTCTTCTGATAAGGTTTTGGACACACAGCCGTCGGGAAGGAGCCTTCATTTTGCTTTCCGAAGAAAACAAAAATCCGAACCCTTCTCCTATCGAGAAAAGGTTCGGATTTTCATGGTTTGGTGCGACCGGGAGGATTCGAACCTCTGGCCTTCCGGGTCGGAGCCGAACGCTCTATCCAGCTGAGCTACGATCGCACATATTTATTTCATCGGTGTAAAGTAGTATAGCACAGCCACACAAAAAAATCAAATATGAAATGTCGATGCTATCTTGCAAAAGCCGCAGCGGCCCATATAATAGAGGTGTGCCCCGGTGTGCGCGGGCACGGTTTAGGTTAAAGGATAAAAAGAGAACATGAAATCAAATACCAAAACACTGACCGAAGGCCCTCTGGCCAAACAGATCTTTCTGGTCAGTCTGCCGCTGGCGCTTTCCAACCTGCTGCAGGTGCTGTTCAACATGTCGGACGTGGCCGTGGTAGGCCGGTTTGCAGGCTCTACAGCGCTGGGCGCGGTGGGTTCCACCAGCATCCTCGTCAGCCTGTTCACCGGCTTCCTGATCGGCCTGAGCGGCGGCATCAACGTGCTGGTGGCCCGCTTCTACGGTGCACGGCACGAGCACGATGTGGAAAAGACTGTCCACTCCGCCGCCATCGTCAGCCTGATCGCGGGTGTGGTGCTGCTGTTCGTCGGCCTGCTGGGTTCCCCCTTCATGCTGCGGCTGCTGAACACCAAGGACGACCTGCTGCCCGGTGCCATCCTGTACCTGCGGGTGTACTTCCTTGGTATGCCCGCTCTGGCCTTGTACAACTTCGGCAACGCTGTGTTCAGCGCCATCGGCGACACCAAAAAGCCGCTGATGTACCTGTCCATTGCGGGCGCACTGAACATTGCACTGAACCTGTTCTTTGTCATCGTGTGCCAGTTAAGCGTCATGGGCGTGGCGCTGGCCAGTGCCATTTCGCAGTGCGCCTCTGCCGGGCTGATCCTGCACGCTTTGACCAAAGTGCAGGACTGCTACGTGCTGGACACCAAAAAGCTGCATCTGGACCCCGCCACAACAAAGAGCATTCTGGGCCTTGGTCTTCCGGCCGGTTTCCAGAATGCCATTTTCGCCATTGCAAACCTGTTCATTCAGGCAGGGGTCAACTCCTTCGACTCTCTCATGGTCAAGGGCAACAGCGCCGCCGCCAATGCCGATGCCATGATCTACGACTGCATGGCCGCATTCTATATGGCCTGTGCAAGCTTTATGAGCCAGAACTACGGCGCTGGCAAGCCGGACCGCGTAAAGAAGAGTTATTTCATCAGTCTGGCCTACTCCTTTGGTGTGGGCCTGATCCTGGGCGGAAGCCTGTTCCTCTTTGGCCGCACCTTCCTTGCCCTGTTCACCACCGAGAGCGCCGTCATTGATGCCGGCATGAAGCGCGTGGGCGTGATGGGCTTTGCCTACTGCATCTCCGCCTTTATGGATTGCACCATCGCCGCTTCCCGCGGACTTGGCAAGACTGTGGTGCCCACCATTATTGTGGTAATGGGTTCCTGCGTGTTCCGGGTGATCTGGGTATACACCATCTTCGCGCACTTTCACACCATTCCCTCGCTGTACGCACTGTACCCCTGCAGCTGGGCGCTGACCGCCCTTGCCGAGATCGTGTACTTCGCACACTGCTATAAGGAATCGATGAGGATTTTTGAGCAGCCAAAAGCTGCCGCATAAAGCACAAAAGCTCCTGTCTGAATGGGCAGGAGCTTTTGTGTTACTGAACTTTTACTTCACCGGCCAGAACGCGCTTGTAATCCTCATAGTTGCGGGCCAGCAGGGCGGGGGTATCCAGACCATATGGGCACTTGGCCTTGCACCGGTTGCAGTGCAGGCAGCCCTCGATCTTTTTCATCTTGGCCTGACCTGCGGGGCTGAGATGCTCTGCCGAGGGCGAACGCCGCAGCAGCAGGCTCATGCGGGCGCAGTTGTTGATCTCGATGCCAGCCGGGCAGGGCATACAATAGCCGCAGCCGCGGCAGAACTCGCCGCACAGCTCGGCACGATCCCCCTCAATGACGGCACGGATGTCGTCGGTCATGCGCGGCGGGTTGTCGATATAGGAGAGGAACTCGTCCAGTTCCCTTTCACGCTGCACGCCCCAGATGGGCAGAACTCCATCGAACTGCGCCTCAAAGGCATAGGCTGCGGCGCTGTTGGTGATCAGTCCACCGGACAGGCCCTTCATGGCGATAAAGCCATATTTGCCGCCTTGCACTTGTTCACCAATTCCAGCTCCTGCTCACCGGAGATATAGCTGAACGGGAACTGCAGTGTCTCGTACAAACCGCTGTCAATGGCCTCGTGGGCCACCTTCAGGCGGTGGTTGGTGATGCCGATATGCTGGATCATGCCTTTGGCTTTGGCTCCTGCATAGCCTCGTAGAGGCCGGAGCCGTCGCCGGGCTTCGGCAGAATGCGGGATTGTGGAACTGGTACAGGTCAATGTAATCGGTGCGCAGATTGGTGAGTGAGGTGTGCAGATCCTTCCAAAAGTCCTCTGCGTTCTGCGCTGCCGTTTTGGTGGCGATATACACTTCCGTGCGGATGCCGTCAAAGGCTTCGCCCAGCTTCACCTCGCTGTCGGTGTAGGCGCGGGCGGTATCAAAAAAGCGGATGCCTGCCTTGTAAGCCTTGCGGGCCAGATAGACGGCATCTTCCTGCGAGATGCGCTGGATGGGCAGTGCGCCAAAGCCATTTTTGTTCACCGTGATGCCGGTGCTGCCAAGGGTGACCAGATCCATAGCTGTTTCCTCCACTCGTGGGTGTAAAGACTCTCCTTTTTCATTATAAAACGAACGATTCTGCTGTGCAAGAAGTTAGGCAAAGCAAAAGGACCTTCCCCGAAGGAAAAGCCCTCTTTGCTTACTTTTTACTGATAATCGTGGTTCAGGAACATCGCCTTGATGACCACCACCTCGTCGTATTCCTCCTGTTCCACCTGCACATCTGCGTTCAGGGACTTCAGGCGGTTTTCCACGCAGTCAAAGCCTCCGGCACGGTGACGGCGCGGCCCTCTTCAATGGCATCGCTCATTTGCTTGAGCACGATGGGATGGGCATACCGGCTGGGCACCGGGAAGGCACCGTTCGGGTAGTGCTTCACGTACTCCGCCATGGCAGCTTCGGCCTTCTCGGCCCGCTTCATGATGGCGCTGTGGTTGTTGTGGGCAGTGGGCAGCATGTTGTAGCTGGAGAACAGGAAAATGGCTGCAAAGCCAAACAGTGCAAAGTAGATGCCATAGCCGCCGGTGTGGTTGGTAACGGCATACAGGCCGTAGGCCGCGGAGACGATGCCCATAACAAAGATGGCAAGTGCCACATAGCGGTACACCGGCTTGCTTTGCAGCTGGGCGCGCTTGCGGCGCTCGGCTGCACTCAGCTCATCGGCGATTTCCGGCTTTGCTTCCAGATATTCCTTTGCCCTGCGCAGCACGGTGATGCTGTGACGGGCATCGTCGGTCAGCTCGCTTTCCGGCAGCTTGCGGGAGGCCTTTTCGGCTTCCTTCTTCTGCAGCATCTGTTCACCGGCTGCGCTGAGCAGATGGATCTGCGGCTGCTCTTTGGCCAGCACCTCCAGCAGCTTGTCCACATCCCGCTCGTCCTTGAAGTTGCACTGCTTCTGCTTGCCGCCGTCGTACTCCACCACAAGGTAGGCCATGGAGGCAAACATGCCCTTGCCGGTAAAGCCGCCGGAGCTCATAGCCACCCGCTTGAACACGCGGCTGATGCTGCCATAGGGCAGATAATAGCGGCGATCGATGTAAAAGCTGTTGAGGTACAGCGCCTTTTTGCCAACGCCGCAGGGGCCGATCCTTTTGCAGGACTTTCTGTCCTCCACCAGCTCCTGTTTATCAAGCTTTGCCATACCCAGCTGTGCAGGTTTGAAGATCATGGAAGTTCCCTTCTTTACTGTTAGTTTCCGGTCCAGCCGCAGATGCTGCAGCCATTCCAAATAAAATCACCGGTTCTATTTTCGCACTGCAGCCCTCAAAATGCAACCCCTTCTGCTGCTAAGATTTGCACAAAAGGTTTGTCTGTTATGTCAAAACACCCCCGTCACTGCGGGGTGCAGCGGCGGGGGTGTCAGAGTTTAAGGCTTATGCGGTGCGGCAGACATCCTTATGCCTTCTGAGAAGCGGTGTGCTTCTTGGTAGCATGGATGAAGAGTGCCAGCATTGCGATTGCAAAGATGATGCCGATGGGGTATGCAACGGCAGTGTTGTAAGCGACCAGCTTGCCGTCTGCGTAAGTATTGATCATCTTGCCCAGGCACTCAGGTGCCAGCACGAAGTAGGTGCAGGACACAGCGCTCATGAAGGTAGCGGGCACAGCGGTGATCCAGTAGTTCTTCTTCTCCTTGAACAGGTACATGGATGCAGCCCACAGAACGATCATGGCCAGCGTCTGGTTGGTCCAGCTGAAGTAGCGCCAGATCACGGTGTAGTTGATGAAGCCCAGTGCGTTGCCGATGCCCAGGAAAGCACCAACGCCCAGCACAGGAACACAGAGCTTCAGGCGGTTTGCGTAGCTGTCCTGATCGATCTTGAACCAGTCGGCCAGAGTCAGACGAGCGGAACGGAACGCGGTATCGCCGGAGGTGATGGGGCAGATGACAACGCCGATCATTGCCAGAGCAATGCCAACGCCGCCCATGGTCTTTGCACACACGTCGTAGATGGCAGCAGACTGACCAGCAGCCAGAGCCTCGGCCAGACCAGCCATCTTGCCGTCGGTGATGGTGTACAGTGCGCAGCCGGCAGCGGCCCAGATCAGAGCGATGACGCCCTCGCAGACCATTGCGCCGTAGAACACGAAGTGGCCCTGCTTCTCACTCTTCATGCAGCGAGCCATCAGAGGCGACTGGGTGGAGTGGAAGCCGGAGATAGCGCCGCAGGCAACGGTGATGAACATGAAGCTCCAAATGGGAGTGCCCGACGGATGCATGTTGCCGAAGTTTGCCCAGATCTCGGGGATGGTGTAGGCGGGGTTGGTAAAGATGCCGAAGATAACGCCCACAGCCATGATGATCAGGCAGATGCCGAACACGGGGTAGATCTTACCGATGATGGCATCAATGGAGATAAAGGTTGCGATGAAGTAGTAGACCAGAATGATGATCAGCCAGAACAGGGTGGTGGTCAGCAGACCGGACATGCCGCTGTTCTTGCACAGGGTAACGATCAGGCCTGCGGGGCCCACTGCGAACACGGTACCAACCATGATCAGCAGCACAACAGAGAACACACGCATGATGTTCTGCATGACAGGTCCGAGGTATCTGCCGGTGACCTCAGCGATGGATGCGCCATCGTTGCGCTCGCTCATCATACCGGAGAAGTAGTCATGCACACCACCTGCAAAGATGGTGCCGAAGGTGATCCACAGGAACACCACGGGACCCCACAGAGCACCCTGCAGTGCACCAAAGATGGGGCCCAGACCTGCAATGTTCAGCAGCTGGACGAGAAACAGCTTCCACTGGGGCATCACAACGTAGTCAACGCCGTCGTTGATGCGCACAGCAGGAGTTTCGCGGTCGTCCGGTCCGAACGTGTTGTCAACGATCTTGCCATAGACAAAGTAGCCGATGATCAAGAGCGCCAGACAGAGTAAGAAACTAATCATACCAGAAACCTCCTTTTTGATTTCAAGCCGCCGGTGTTCGTATTTGCGACCTCACCGGGGCTCTGACCAATCTCTGGCTTCATATTAACACTTATTTCATAAATGTGTTAATATTTTCTGGTATGGTTCCCATATCAAAAAGTATATATATCCATACTTCGTTGGAATATTGTCAGCCATTTTTAAACGAATCAACGGCAAAATTTCTTATCCGATGGCAAAAGATCTTTTCCGGAATCGTGCAAAATCCCCCTCTGCCAAAGTTTTCGGCCCGTTTTTGTGCAAGGTGTTCAATTTGTCCAAAATCTCTTATTCGTGCAATTTTGTTGCACAAGAAAGCCCCTCCACCGGGATGGGACCGGTGGAGGGGCTTCGGAGAAAACGGAAGCTTTTTACGGCTTACAAAGTTTTTCAGGCTTTTGCCGCGCTCTTCTTGGTCGCGTGGATAAAGATGGCCAGCATGGCCACGGCAAAGAGGACGCCTACGGGGTACGCCACAGCGGTATTGTAAATGGTGGCACCCTCAGCGGTCTTACTGTTCAGCAGGCCGCCCAGGCACTCAGGTGCAGCACGAAGTAGGTGCTGGACACGGCGCTCATGAAGGTAGCGGGAACAGCGGTGATCCAGAAGTTCTTCTTTTCTTTAAAGAGGTACATGGAGGCAGCCCACAGCACGATCATGGCCAGGGTCTGGTTGGTCCAGCTGAAGTAGCGCCAGATGACCGTGTAGTTGATGAAGCCCAGTGCGTTGCCGATGCCCAGGAACGCGCCCACACCCAGCACGGGGATGCACAGCTTCAGGCGGTTTGCGTAGCTGTCCTGGTCGATCTTGAACCAGTCGGCCAGGGTCAGACGGGCAGAACGGAACGCGGTATCGCCGGAGGTGATGGGGCACACCACCACGCCGATCATGGCCAGTGCGATGCCCACACCGCCCATGGTCTTGGAGCACACATCGTAGATGGCCTTGGACTGGCCCATGGCCAGTGCTTCGGCCAGACCGGTGTTCAGGCCGCCGGTCACCTCGTACAGGCTGCAGCCGGCTGCGGCCCAGATCAGAGCGATGACGCCCTCACACACCATGGCGCCGTAGAACACGAAATGGCCCTGCTTCTCGCTCTTCATGCAGCGCGCCATCAGGGGCGACTGGGTGGAGTGGAAGCCGGAAATGGCACCGCAGGCAACGGTGATGAACATGAAGCTCCAGATCGGGGTGCCCGACGGATGCATGCTGCCAAAGTGATCCCAGATCTCCGGGATGGTGTAGGCGGGTTGGTGAAGATGCCAACGATGACGCCCACAGCATGATGATCAGGCAGATGCCGAAGATGGGTAGATCTTGCCGATGACCGCATCAATGGAGATGAAGGTGGCAATGAAGTAGTACACCAGAATGATGATCAGCCAGAACAGCAGCGAAGTGAGCACGCCGGAAGCGCCGCTCTGGCTGCACAGCTCCACGATCAGGCCGGCAGGGCCCACGGCGAACACGGTGCCCACCATGATCAGCAGCACCACCGAGAACACACGCATGACGTTCTGCATCACGGGGCCTAAGTACTTGCCGGTGATCTCGGCAATGGAAGCGCCGTCGTTGCGCTCGCTCATCATGCCGGAGAAGTAGTCATGCACACCGCCTGCAAAGATGGTGCCGAAGGTGATCCACAAAAAGACCACCGGCCCCCACAGAGCGCCCTGCATGGCACCGAAGATGGGGCCCAGACCTGCAATGTTCAGCAGCTGGACCAGGAACAGCTTCCACTGGGGCATCACGACATAGTCAACACCGTCGTTGATGCGCACAGCGGGCGTTTCGCGGTCGTCCGGGCCAAAGGTGTTGTCCACGATCTTACCGTAGACAAAGTAGCCCACGATCAGGACCGCAAGACAGAGTAAGAAACTGATCATACCAGAAACCTCCTTTTCGGTTTTGCTGTTCCGCCTGGAAAATCATCCCATCTTTTCCATGCAGGACAGCCAACTTTCTGTGCTCATGTTAACATATTTTTCATAAAAGCGATACTCCGGTTCCGGCATACCGGCATATCCAAATTGATATACCAGCAAAGTTTTTTAGTTGCAGCTCCGTTTCTTTTTTGCGCTTATCTGCACACAAAAACAGCCGGAACGACACATCGTTCGGCTGTGGGGTCAAATTTCTTTGCCGATCCCGGCGGTTTTTGCGGTCCTGGTTTTTACCAGTTCTTAACCGGTCTGCCCCTTACTTTACGGTCAGGGCCGCCTGACGGCGCAGCAGCTCGATGAACTTTCTTCCTCCGGCCGCAGCCCGCCCTTGTCCGGGTACACCAGCACATCCCGCATACGCTGGTTCTGGGCCGGGCATTTTTTCAGCACCAGATGGTACTGTTCCAGTGCCGCTGCGGCATGGGCGACGCCCACATGTAGGCCGTGGGCAGGCTCTGCAGAATGGAGAACTGGCTGCACCGCTCGTATACATGCACCCGGCGGTTCTCGTTCACCTGCCAGCGCAGGCTGCTGCCCTCCTCGCCGCAGCTGGAAGTCATCGTGCAGCACCTCGGTGTAGCGGTTCAGCTCGGCCAGGTCATGCACCTCGTGCCGGGCCAGCGGGCTGTCGCGGTTCACCAGCAGGCGGTACTCGAACTCCATGATCTGCTCCCGGTGCAGCCCGCGCCGGGCACAGTAGCGGCTGTAGTAGTCCTCATCCTCCTCGGCGTAGCGCAGCAGGGCCAGATGGTAGCCCCGGCGCAGCACAAGTCCAGCCCCTCCATGGAACCGGCCTCCCGGATGTGCACCCGCAGCTGCTCGCTGCCCGCCGCCTGCTGCAGAAAATCCACCGCCGCATAGGACGCATAGGTGGCATGGGGCAGGGCCACCCGGCAGTTCTGCGCACTCGCCCTGCCGGCGGCGGGCGTCAGCGTCCAGCCGGTCCACCTCCTGCAGCACCCGCTGGGCCTGCTCAATGAAGTGCCGTCCCTGTTCGGTGGGGATCATGCCGGTGGACGAGCGCTCAAACATGCGGATGCCGTATTCCTCTTCCAGGTTCTTCAGCGCCTTGCTCACGTTGGGCTGGGCGGCGTACATCTGCTTTGCCGCCGCGCTCACCGAGCCCCACTTCATGATGGCCACCAGATAACGAAGTTCCGTAATATTCATGCTGTTCCCCCGTTTTGTGTGATACTGTTTATTGTATCAATTCCCCTACCGCACTGTCAAGCCGCCGGGGCGGAAAAGACCCGGCAAAGGAACCTCTTGCACGGCGCAGCCGGTTGCGCTATAATACGATTATACTTACCATAAATGCAAAGGAGCGCTGTGCCATGCCGGAATACCGTGTGCTGCGCATTGAAGAGCAGATGTACGGCTGTGAGGAACTGCCCGCCGGGCAGCCTGTGCTGTGCGATGTGGTGCTGGAGGGCACCGACGGTGCCTGCTGCACCCTGCCCTACCCGGACAAAGAACTCACCCGGCTGGGCATCGACGAGGGCAGCCGGGTGCACCTGCTGCCGGACGGCACCCTGCAGAAGATCTCGGAGGAACTGTTATGAATCAGATCAGAACTTCGGCCCTCATCGGTCTAGGGGCCCTTGGCATCCTGTTCGGGCGCAAAATGCCCGGCGTGCAGGTGATTGCCGACGAAGCCGCATTGCCCGCTACGCCGCCCAGCCGGTGGTGTGCAACGGCGAGGAATGCCGGTTTTCTTACGTCACCCCGGCCCAGGGCAAGCCGGTGGACCTGCTGCTGGTGGCGGTGAAGGCCACCGTGCTGGACCAGGCCATTGCCGACATGAAGAACTTTGTGGGCCCGGACACCGTCATCCTCAGCGTGCTCAACGGCATCACCAGCGAGGAGCGCATCGAAACCGCCTACCCTGGCCGCACCCTGTGGAGCGTGGCCATCGGTATGGATGCCACCCGCAGCGGCCGCACACTGGTGTTCAACCAGGCAGAAGATCCAGTTCGGCGAGCGGGACGGTGCTATGACCGGCCGTGTGCAGGCCGTGGCCGACTATCTGGACGCTGCGGCATCGCTAACGAACCCTGCAGCGACATCCTGTACAAGCAGTGGAACAAGCTGATGGTGAACGACGGTCTGAATCAGGCAGCCGCCGCCTTTGACCTGACCTACGGCGGGCTGTGCCGGTCGGCCGAGGCACAGGCCAAGATGCACGAGGCCATGCAGGAGGTCATCCGGCTGGCCAATCTGGAGGGCGTGCCCCTGCCCCGCGACAACGACGAGCAGTTTTTGCGCACTGCCATGCCCACCTTCAACCCGGACGGCATGCCCAGCATGCGGCAGGACGTGCTGGCAAAGCGTCCCACCGAGGTGGAGGAATTTGCCGGTGTAGTGCGCGCCCGGGCCAAAAAGTACGGCATGCCCACCCCCGCCAACGACTTTTTCTATGCCCGCATCCAGGAGATCGAAGCGGGCTACTGCAAGTAAGGAGCTGCCATGCACAAGCTGTATTTTACCCGCCACGGCGAGACCGTGTGGAACGTGGAAAACAAGATCTGCGGCATGACCGACAGTCCCCTCACCGAGCGGGGCCGGGCGCAGGCCCGGGCCCTGGGCCAGAAGGTGAAGTCCGGGAACTACGCCATCGACGAGATCCTGTATTCTCCCCTGTCCCGCGCCGCCGACACGGCAAAAGCCATCGCCGATGCCACCGGCATCCCTGCCCGGTGCGAGCCGCGCCTGCGGGAGCAGTGCTTTGGCAAGTACGAGGGCACACCCCGCAACGGCGAGAAGTTCCGCATCTCCAAGACCTGCTTTGCCGACCGCTATGACGGCGGCGAGAGCATGCTGCAGCTGGCCCAGCGCATCTACAACCTGTTGGACGAACTGCGGGACCAACCGGACAAGACCTACCTGTTGGTGGCCCACAACGGCATCGCCGGGTGGTGGAATCCTATTTTCACGACATGACCAACGAAGAATACGCCCTGGCCGGCATCCGCAACTGCGAGCTGGTGGAGTATCATTTTGATTGAGTCTCATGGAAAATGCCCTCCGCTTCGCTCTGGGCATGAAATAAGGAAAGATTCTAAATAAGAGCAAGACCGGACAGCCTGCGGGCTGTCCGGTCTTGCGTTTTCACGGGATGGGGTCGTAGCGGAGAAATGGATGTATGGGCAAACGGTTGCTGCTGGTTCCGGATTATCCCGCAACAAATCCCTGAATCAGCAGCAGGGTTGGATACTCCGGGAAAACCGCCCCACTCTGTGTTCTAAAAAAGATGTCGTTTCCCGTTCCGGCCCTTCTCGTGAAAAAGTGCTCCGAAACGACCGCAGTCGTTTCCGGAGCACAAATTAAAAGTAATTTTTCCGCTGAATATGCCCAGAGCGAAGCGGAGGGCATTTCAAACCATCAGCTTATACAGCCGAAGAGCTTCAGCAGTTTCTGCCAGAAAGTCAGCGCCACGGGGGCGGCCTCCGGCTCTGCCGCCAGGGCCGGGGCTCGATGGCCACCGTCTGCAGGGCGAACTGCACGGCGGAAACATCGGTGTTCTCGGCAGAGGTAAAGCTCTCCACCTCGCTGCTGCCGTTCAGGCCGGCCAGCAGGCTGTCCAGCTGGTCGCCCATGTCGACCCCGGAAACATTGCTGCGCAGCTCTCCGGTGCCGGCGGTCAGCTGGGCGGCACCGTCGGTCAGCTGCTGCACTCCGGCTTTCAGCTGGGCCACACCGTCGGTGTAGGCGTTCAGGCCGCTGTCCAGTTGGCCGTACTGGCTGGCCAGCTGGTTCACGCCGTCGGTCAGCACCGAAAGGTTGCCCAGCATCCCGGTCAGGGCATTGGCCAGCTGACGCACCCCGGCATCGAACTGCCCGTACTGGCTGTTCAGGGTGCTGCTGCCCGCGTGCAGCTGGGCCACACCGTCGTGCACCGTGTTCAGGTAGGTCTCCATTGCGTCGATGTTGGCGCTGGAGCCCTTCAGCAGCAGGATGACGTCCTTGAGCTGGGGCATCACCCTGGCCAGCTGTTCCAGCTGCTCCATAGCTTTCGCGTTGCCGTCCTTCAGCTGGTCCAGGTCCAGCCCGTTTTCCTTCAGGATGGCCTTGTAAGCGTCGTAACTCACCTGCTCATCCAGCTGGGCGGCACCGGCGTCCAGCCGGGCAATGCCGTTCTGGATCTGGGTGGAGGCGTCCAGCAGGGTGGTGAGCTGGTCGGTGGAGGCCGACACGCCGTTCAGGCAGTCTGCATCTGGGTCAGGGCCGCCTTGACCTTGGCGGACCCGCCGGTCAGCGCGCCGGACTTGCCGTTCAGGGTGTCAAGGCCCGCCTGCACCTGGCAATGCCGTCT
>ENA-OQCN01001409-OQCN01001409.1-human-gut-metagenome-genome-assembly--contig:-NODE-1409-length-11999-cov-1.625674_pt1 | contig 11999 bp, 13 predicted proteins | sample MGYA00242497_ERZ504576 | MGnify/ENA primary metagenome ERZ504576 (study PRJEB26092, sample SAMD00036296) | human gut metagenome | host: Homo sapiens | study: EMG produced TPA metagenomics assembly of...
GAGGATCGCCCCGTCATGGGCAAGCGCGCCAACGAGATGCGTCAGCTGATCGAGGGCATGCTCGACGAGCGCACCACCGAGATGAAGGCCGCCGCCTCAAGCGCGCACTCGAGCACGATGCCGTCGACATCACGCTGCCGGGCATCCGTCCGCAGATCGGTCACCAGCACCTGATCAAGCAGATTATCGAGGAGGCCGAGGACATCTTCTGCGGTATTGGCTATACCGTCGAGTCCGGTCCCATGGTCGACACCTCCTACTACAACTTCACCGCGCTCAACGCCCCCATGGATCACCCGAGCCGCTCGGCCCGCGATACCTTCTACGTGGTCGACAACAACCCCGGCAGCGTCGCGCACCCCGAGGCTCACGCCCACGGCGAGTCCGACGTGCTGCTGCGCACCCAGACCTCGGGCGTGCAGATCCACACCATGGAGTCGCAAAAGCCGCCCATCTACATGATCTGCCCGGGCACCGTCTACCGTCCCGACACGGCCGATGCCTGCCACCTGCCGCAGTTCAACCAGATCGAGGGCCTGGTCGTCGACGAGGGCATCACCTTTGGCGACCTGAAGGGCACGCTCGACTACTTTGTTAAGTGCATGTTTGGCGAGGATCGCAAGACGCGTTACCGCCCGCACTTCTTCCCCTTCACCGAGCCCAGCTGCGAGGTGGACGTGAGCTGCCACGTGTGCGGCGGCAAGGGCTGCAACTTCTGCAAGCACAGCGGCTGGATCGAGATCCTGGGCTGCGGTATGGTCGACCCCAACGTCCTGATCAACTGTGGCATCGATCCCGAGAAGTACACCGGCTTCGCCTTTGGTATTGGCGCCGAGCGCGTCGCGGCCCTGCGCTACGACCTGCCGGACCTCAGAACGCTCATGACGGGCGATATGCGCTTCCTGAACCAATTTTAAGTTGACCTGTCCCGGCGGCTTCCCGAGCCACCGCACCTTGCCTTTCAATCGTCGGTTGCGTACCTAAGTACGCGGCCCTCCTCTTTCAAGGCAATCTGCGGCACCTCGGAAACCCGTCTCCGTAGCTGGAGTTTTCCGACTGTTTATTGCAGGCGTTACAGATGAAAGGAGACCAGTTAGATGCGCGTTTCTTACGACTGGCTCAAGACCATGATCGATATTCCGGAGGATCCCAAGACCCTTTCGGACGAATATATCCGTACCGGCACCGAGGTCGAGGCGATCGATACCGTGGGCGAGTCCTTCGACCACGTGGTGACCGCCCAGGTGCTCACCAAGACCCCTCACCCCGATAGCGACCACATGTATGTGTGCTCGGTCGACGTGGGTGACAAGAACCTCGACGCCGACGGCAACCCCGCTCCGCTGCAGATCGTCTGCGGCGCGCAGAACTTCGAGGCCGGCGACCACATCGTCACGGCCATGATCGGCGCAGTTCTGCCCGGCGACGTCAAGATCAAGAAGAGCAAGCTTCGCGGTGTCGTGTCCATGGGCATGAACTGCTCCGCGCGCGAGCTCGGCCTGGGCGGCGATCACTCCGGCATTATGATCCTGCCCGAGGATACGCCCTGCGGCATGCCGTTTGCCGAGTATGTGGGTTCGAGCGACACCGTGCTCGACTGCGAGATCACGCCCAACCGCCCCGACTGCCTGTCCATGATCGGCATGGCCCGCGAGACCGGCGCCATTTTCGATCGCGATTTCCACGTTGAGCTGCCCGCCATCAAGCGGAGACCGGCCGCGCGACTGACGACGAGCTTTCGGTCGAGATTGCCGACGAGGGCCTGTGCGACCGCTATGTCGCCCGCATCGTGCGCAACGTGAAGGTCGGCCCGTCGCCCGACTGGATGGTCAAGCGCCTTAACGCCCTGGGCGTGCGCCCGCACAACAACATCGTCGACATCACCAACTATGTGATGATGCTCACCGGTCAGCCGCTGCACGCCTTTGACCTGGACACCTTTGCCGAGCGCGATGCACCGTCGCGTGGTGGTTCGCGCCGCCCAGCAGGATGAGAAGTTCACGACGCTCGACGGCGAGGAGCGCGTGCTCGACGCCGGCATGGGCCTTATCACCGACGGCGAGCGCCCCGTGGCGCTGGCCGGCGTTATGGGCGGCATGGATTCCGAGATCGAGGACGACACTGTCGACGTGATGGTCGAGAGCGCCTGCTTCAACGCCGGTCGCACCTCGCACACCAGCCGCGATCTGTCGCTGATCTCCGACGCCTCCATTCGCTTTGAGCGCCAGGTCGATGAGACCGGCTGCGTGGATGTCGCCAACGTTACCTGCGCGCTCATCGAACAGATCGCCGGCGGCGAGGTCGCTCCCGGCTATGTCGATGTTTTCCCCGCGCCCAAGACCATCGACAGCATCAAACTGCGCCTGGCCCGCGTGCATGCTATCTGCGGTGCCGATATCGAGCCCGACTTTATCGAGCGCTCGCTCACCCGCCTGGGCTGCACCGTCGAGCGCGACGGCGAGGACTTTATGGTCACCCCGCCGAGCTTCCGTCCCGATCTGCCGCGCGAGATTGACCTGATCGAGGAGGTTCTGCGCCTATGGGGCATGGGCCGTGTGACGGCGACCATCCCGGCTGCCAAGAACCACATTGGCGGCCTGACCCGCGAGCAGAAGCTCACCCGCAAGGTCGGCGAGATCCTGCGCGCCTGCGGCCTCAACGAGACTACGACCTTTGGCTTTGCCGCCCCGGGCGACTTGGAGAAGATCGGTATGTCTACCGAGGCCGCGGTTGCCCGTGGTGCTCATGAACCGTTGGTAGCCGAGCAGACCGAGATGCGCCGCTCGCTGTTGCCGGGCCTGCTGCAGTCCGTTGCCTATAACGAGGCCCACGGCACGGCCAACGTGCACCTGTACGAGGTCGCAGCCTGTTCCACGGTCGCGAGAACGCCAGCCTGCCCAAGGAGACCAAGTCCGTGGCGGGTGTGCTCTCGGGCCAGTGGAGCGAGCAGTCCTGGAACATGAAGTACCGCAAGCTGCGCTTCTTCTTTGGCAAGGGCATTGTCGAGGAGCTGCTCGCCCAGCTGCGCATCGAGAAGGTTCGCTTCCGTCCCGTCGAGGGCGAGGGCCATGCCTTCTTGCAGCCGGGTCGTGCCGCCGAGGTTCTGTCCGGCGGAACCGTGCTGGGCTGGGTCGGCGAGATCCACCCCGAGGCGCGCGAGGCCTGCGGCATCGACGAGGTCGTCGTTGCCTTTGAGCTCGATCTGGACAAGCTCATCAAGCGCCCGCAACCAGGAGAACTACCGCGAGTTCTCGCAGTACCCGGCCGTTGAGCACGACCTTGCTATCGTGGTCGATAACTCCGTGACCTGCGAGGATCTTGAGCGCCGTATTACCAGCGCCGGCGGCAAGCTGCTCGAGGGCGTGCGCCTGTTCGATGTCTACCGCGATCCGGTCCGTATCGACAAGGGCAAGAAGTCCATGGCCTTTGCGCTCACGTATCGCTCCGACGACCACACGCTTACCAGCGAAGAGGTCGAGAAGGCGCACCAGAAGATCGTCACCAAGGTGTGCAAGGGCGTAAACGGCGAAGTCCGCTCGTAATCTTTGCTGTTCGGAACCCGCCCCCTGCGGGGTTTCACGGCAACGTTCTCGCCGCTTCGCGGCTGCGGGATGTTGCCTTAGAAAACCCTCTCGGGGGCGGTTCCTGCGTTAACCTTGTTGCGAGCGGACTGCACTTTCTTCCGGGTGACCGGAAAGTTGGGAGTGCATGGGCCCTTTATTGGGCGGTGCGTGGACCTGGGTTAATAACGTACGTATTGCAAGGGCGTGCTGCGTTGTGGGCGGTGCGCCTTTTTGTTAGTATGCAGAGTCGGTGTTACGGATTGTTGGAAACGTAACACACAACGTTCTGATTGAGAGGACTCATGCATATTCCCGATAATTATCTGTCCCCGCAGACCGATGCCGTTATGGCGGTGGCGATGGTGCCGTATGGGTTCACTGCATCAAAAGGTGCGCGCCACGCTCGATCGCGAGCATATGGCGTTCCTGGGCATCTGCGCCGCATTCTCCTTCTTGCTCATGATGTTCAACGTGCCGCTGCCCGGCGGTACACTGGCCATGCCGTTGGCGGCGCGCTCATCGCACTGCTGCTGGGTCCCGAGGCCGCTGCCATCGCGGTCTCGGTCGCACTGGCGCTGCAGGCACTGCTGTTTGGTGACGGCGGCGTTCTGTCCTTTGGCGCCAACTGCTTTAACATGGCCTTTGTGCTGCCGTTTACCGCTGCTATCGTGTTCCGTGCGCTCAACGGCCGTCTGCACGACAAGAGCTGGGGCACCTCGGTTTCTGCCATCGTGAGCGGTTGGGTCGGCCTGTGTCTGGCGGCCCTGTGCGCGGCGGTCGAGTTCGGTATTCAGCCGATGCTCTTCACCAACGCTTCGGACGCCCGCTGTGCTGCCCCTTCCGCTGTCCGTGGCTATTCCTGCCATGTTGGTCCCGCATATGCTGTTGCCGGTGTGGTCGAGGGCGTGGCGACGGCCGCGATCTACGGCTTTATCAAGAAGACGGCGCCGGGCATTATCGTCGGCCCCGAGGCCGCCGAAGGCCAGCTTGCCGCCGATGGTACCGCCAAGAAGACTTCCCTGATCCCCACGCTCATTCTGGTCGCCGTGCTTGTCGTGGCTACGCCGCTCGGCTTGCTTGCCACCGGTGACGCCTGGGGTGAGTGGGACGCCGAGGGCGCCGCGACCGCCGTTCAGGAGGCTGGTGACGACAGTCTGCAGCTTCGGTCGGTCTCGATACCCCGACCTTTGCCGATGCCCTGCCCACGGGCGATTACCTGCAGGCCTATTCCGAGGAGCAGGGCCTTGGCTTTGCCGGCCAGGCCGCGATGTATATTCTTTCGGGCGTGATTGGCGTGGCGGTGCTCACTATCGCATTCCGCCTGGTCTCGCTGACGGTCAAGGAAAGCGGTGCTCATGGCAATAGCGAGCTGCCTAGCTGGCTTGCGGCGAGGAGCGATATGAGCCCGTGGGGGCTCGGCATCGTGTGATGCAAAAGAATGTCCTGCACCTGGCGAGCTGCTTGAACGGGTTCGCTGGGTGGAGGCGCGCACGAGGGCGGGTCGATGGTCGACCGCGCCCTTTCTTCCGTTTCGGCCCCGGTGCGCTGGTGGGGATGTTCCTCTGCGTTCTGTGCGTGTGCCTGACGCAGAGCCCGCTGTACCTCATGTTGATGGCGGCTGTCGCGCTGGTGCTCGTTGCCGTGCGCCCCCGTACGCGGGCTGCGGGCAACCCTTTTGTGCCGGCGCTTGGCGCTGCGGGGCTCGCGGTGGTTCTGGCACTGCCTGCCCTGCTGCTGGGCGCGTCTGCCACGGGTGCCATGCTCAAGATCGCGCTCAAGACGTTTATTAATGTGTCGCTGGTACTGGGTGTTTCGTGGACGCTTACCTGGAGCCGCATGTCGCGGCGCTCAAAATGCTGCACCTGCCCGACGAAGTTATCTTTACGTTTGATATGGCGCTCAAGCATATCGAGGTGCTGGGACGCACGGCGCACGATCTGTGCGAATCGGTCATGCTGCGCAGCGTCGGTTCCGCACCTGCGGGTTTTTCGCGTACCGACTCGCTGGCGGGTATCATGGGCATGACGTTTATCAAGGCGATGGAATGCAGCCGCGCGATGGACGAGGCTATGCTTTGCCGCGGCTTTGCCGGTGCGTATCCGGCGCCTGCACGGATCGGCTTTGGCTGGCGCGATGTCGTTTACGCGGCCGTTGTGGTTCTGCTCGCCGTGTTGTGCGCGGTGTTGTAACGCGGGCGGTCGAACCGTCGATGTGAATAGGGAAGGGCGACGTTTTGGCAAACGATACAAATGGCGCGATGGGCGCGAGCGGTGTTGCTAGCGCCGAGGCCACGCCGCTCATCGAGTTTCACGACGTAGTGTTCTCCTATGCGGGGCATACGGTTGTCGATGGCGTGTCGCTGCAGGTCGATCGTGGCGAACTCGTTGCCCTGCTCGGTCCCAACGGCTGCGGTAAGACCACGATCATGCGGCTCATCAATGGCCTTGAGCTCGCGGATGCCGGCATGTATCTGTTTGATGGACGCGTGGTTGACGCAGCGTATCTAAAGGATTCTGAAACTGCTCAGCGCTTCCACCAGCGCGTAGGTTTTGTGTTTCAAAATGCCGATGCTCAGCTGTTCTGTGCCACGGTGGGCGAGGAAGTCGCTTTTGGCCCGGCTCAAATGGGGCTGCCGGCAGACGAGCTCGAGCGCCGCGTGCGCGATGCCATGGGGCTGTTCCAGGTTGCTGACCTGGTCGACGCCTCGCCCTATCAGCTTTCGGGCGGGCAAAAGAAGCGCGTTGCGCTGGCTGCGGTGGTGTCGATGAACCCGGATATCTTGGTCCTCGACGAGCCTACCAACGGACTTGACGAGGACTCGTGCGACATCGTGGTCAACTTTTTGCTGGCCTATGTTGCTGCCGGTAAGACGGTCTTGATGAGCACACATCACCAGGATCGGTGCGACGCTGGGTGCCCGTGCAATCTATATCGATCGATATCACCATGTGGTCGAGGCGCCTTCGCCGTCGTATGGAACCGAAAGCGGTGCTACGGACTAGCTGCTGCGTAGAGCGTGCGTAGCCGTCCGCGCGGCTTTGCGTGATGGTATAGTTATCCAGGTTTTTATGGGGGTGGCTATGCCAAGTTGGAACATTCATATCGCTCAAACGGAGCGCTTGCTGGCGCGTGCTGGCGTGCTTGCCGATAGCGTTCGTGACCGCAATGCCTTCTTGTTTGGCTGCGTGGTTCCGGACATTTTTGTGGGCTATATGGTTCCCGGTATCGCTGATCCCATTCCGTATCGCATTACGCACTTTGCAAAGCCCGAGCCTATCCCTAAGCCGCGCGAGCACGAGTTCTGGGATACCTATGTGGCGCCGCTGCTTAAAGGCGCACCCGCGGGCGAACCCGCCGAGGCTACCTCGATTGTCGAGGAGCGCGAGCGACTGAATCGCGTGCACTATCCCCAGCGCTACAGGGATGCTGAGCCGGTTGTCGGTCCCGGCACTCGTGAGTTCTCGCTTGCGTCCGAGGACGTGGCGCAGTCGTTGCTCGATTTGACACTGGGTGTCTGGTCGCATCTGGTGGCCGATACCGTATGGAATACGCGTGTGAATCAGTACCTGGAGGCGCACGGTGGCAAGCCGTGCGAGGAATTCCGCATTAAAAAGCAAGGCGACTTTGACTGGTTTGGCAAGACGCTCGGCATTGTTTCGATTCCGCGCGCGACCGATCGCCTGTATACTGCGGCGACGCGTTTTGGTCAGTATCCCATCCATAAGGAGTATGTGCTCAAGACCATCGGCGTTATGCACGAGATCGTGCGCGAAAACCCCGGTGAGCCCGATCATCCGCCATACCGTCTGCTGACCGAGGAGTTCTTCGATGCAACGTTTACCGAGGTCATCGAGCTGACCGAGGCGGGCTTTGCGGCTCGCGTTGCCGCTTCTGACGTTTCCACAGTCCCTCTGATCACTAGCTGCTAGCCGACGACTTGACGGTGAACAGTTCATCAATTGACCAACAGTTCCCGTCGCAGGGCATCTTCGGTGGTGCGTTTCTGATCGGTCTTTGGGATGTAGGGGAGCCCTGCCTTTTTATGGATGAGTTCGGCGATGTTGTTAAAGCTCTTCGTGTCTTTGATTTGCTCATAGGTTATCTGGATAACGTCATAGCCCATGCTTGTGAGGGCGGTGGTGCGCTCGGCATCGGAGAGACTTGCGGCTTCGCATCGTGGGCGGAGCGGCCTTGGCATTCCAAGATGACGCCCATGCTGTCGTTGTTGCTCTCGATGAGGATATCGGCGTAGCAGCAGGTTTTGTCATACAGTGAGCGCGCGGCGTCGCTGAGTGGGATGCGCACGTTGTTTGCGATGTTGATGCCCATGCCGCCCTCGTTGCGGGGGAGCGAGACAAGCATAGAGCCTGTACTTCGAAGGGCGAGGCGGTCTGCCCCGTCATGTGCTCGGCCGCCCAGCGCAGTTGTTTAACGCCGCGCAGGCCTGCAGCCTGCTTGGCGAACGCGGCGATATCCGCCGCGCTGAGGAGCGGCGGGCGCTTCCACAAATTGGTGTCATTGCCCTTGGTGTCGACAACACGCTCCCAGCAGCAGTTGGGTGGAATGAGCTTAAGCGAAATTGCTTCATCAAGTTGTTGTTGCGTTCGCTCGCAGGGCTTAAACACTGCAAAGGAGCCGCACATCTCGTAGCAAGCCATGAGTAACTGGCTGCGTGAGACCTGCGTGGCAAGGCTGAGCAGCGTGAACTCCGGTGAAGTGACATCAAACCCATGCTCAGTCTGCCTAAACGACCCAGGAGGCGGCTCTTGGGTCAGGAGGTGCGATTTAAACAGGCTTCGCGACCCGGATTGTGCCCGAGTGAATACAAGCCTGTGAAGCGGTGTGTGAAGCAGGTCTTTTACAACTGCATGACTTCCGAGGCCGCAACATCTGCGATCCATATTGCCAAGGCTAATGGCGGGGTAAAGCCTAATACCTGCGGCGGGATACGGTGATAGTAAAAAGCGGATTGACCGCATAGCGTCAGGTCCATGATATCCTCCTGGTCGAAATGTGCTTTTGGACCGTGCGATGCCAGCGTCAATCCGGAAGTATGCGGCAAAATCTGAATCCTATGAGCAGACCTGGCTTTTAAGGCCAGTTTATCAGGCATTTTGTTGCGAAAAAACAGGGCGTGCTCGGGGGTCTCAGAATTTGCCGCATACTTCCGAAAACCAGGTCGATCTGGCTCCTGCTAAAACGATTTAGCAGCGTCGGGTAAGGTGTGGTTTCGCCATCGGGCGAACATTTCCGCAGCAAGAAAGTTCATTTTTAGGGCTTGGAGGGGCGATTTGGACTCATTTGGTAAAGAAATGAGTGCGTGTCATGCTGTGCAGTGGGCACTGGCACAGAAAAAGGGCCCGGAAGGCGAAGCCTTCCGGGCCCTTTGCAATGCAGTGTGCTTGCAAGTGTGATTTAGCGCACCTGAGCGACGTAAGCGACGTTGGTCGAGGAGACCTTGTCCTCGAGCTGGACGCTCATGCGGGGATCGCCGGCGGTGGCGACGGTCAAATCGCCGGCCTCGACGTAGCCGAGCTCCTTAGCGGTCTCGATCGCCTTGACGATCGTGCCGTTGACGGTGCCCTGGGTAATCTCGGCCTGATGCGGGATAACGCCCCAGTACATGATCATCTGCTGGACGGCCCACTCGTGGCGGGAGAACGCGCAGATCGGCATGTTGGGACGGAAGTGCGAGATCAGGCGAGCGGTACGACCGGTGGTCGTCGGCACGGTGATGCACTTGGCGCCAACGGTGGTAGCCATGTTCACAGCGGACATACCCACAACGTTGTTGACGACGCGGGTGCCGTGAGCATCGGCCGGAACCTCGAGCGGAGCGTGGGCCGGGAGGTACTTCTCGGTCTCGAGAGCAATGCTGGCCTGCATCTTAACGGCCTCGACCGGGTACTTACCGGCAGCGGACTCGCCAGAGAGCATAACGGCGTCGGTGCCGTCGTAGATGGCGTTAGCAACGTCGGCAACCTCGGCGCGCGTCGGGCGCGGGTTCTGCTGCATGGAGTCGAGCATCTGCGTAGCAGTGATGACGGGCTTGTAGGCCGCGTTGCACTTGGCGATGATCTCCTTCTGGATGTGGGGAACGAGCTCGGGCTTGATCTCGATGCCCAGGTCGCCACGGGCGACCATGATGCCGTCGGAAGCCTCGAGGATCTCGTCGAAGTTCTCGACGCCCAGGGCGCACTCGATCTTCGGGAAGATCGTCACGTGCTCGCCGCCGTTCTCGCGGCAAAGCTTGCGGATGCCACGGACGGACTCGCCGTCACGGATGAAGGAAGCGGCGATGTAGTCGATGTTCTCGGTCAGGCCAAAGAGGATGTCCTGACGATCGCGCTCGGTGATGGCGGGCAGCGAGATGTTGACGTTGGGCATGTTGACGCCCTTGCGCTCGCCAATCAGGCCGTCGTTCTTAACGACGCAGGTCATGTCCTGGCCGCTGACGGACTCGACCTCGAGGGCAACCAGGCCGTCATCGATCAGGATAAGGGAGCCCTTCTCGACCTCGGAGGGCAGAGCCAGGTAGTCGAGGGAGATGTGCTCAGCGGTGCCGTGGAAATCCTCGGACGTGGGCTGAGCGGTGACGACAATCTTGTCGCCGGTCTTGACGGCAACCTTCTTGCCGTCGACCAGAAGGCCGGTGCGGACCTCGGGGCCCTTGGTGTCGAGCAGGATGCCGACGGGCAGACCGAGCTCCTTGGAAATACGACGGACGCGCTCGATGCGACCGTGGTGCTCGTCGTAGGATCCGTGCGAGAAGTTAAAACGGGCGACGTTCATGCCCGCCTTGATCATCTCGCGGATGGTCTCGTCGCTATCGCAGGCGGGACCCATGGTGCATACAATCTTAGTGCGCTTGTACATTCAGACCTCCATCTGACATCGTCTTGCGCTGATAGATAAACCATAAGAAATAAAACCGAGATGATTATAACGAAATGCCGACCGAATACCCCAAAAATCGACCGTATGCCGAAATGGAAGTTCATTTTTTGCGGGAAAAACGGTATATGAAAAATCTTTATCAACCACTCCAACCGCTGCTATCTGGGAGATATGTCAGTTTGGCGATGTGCCGAAGAAAAAACGTTTTACCAATGTTGAGCATCACACGGTCTGCACCGTTGCGTGCGGACCATATTTCCAAACCGATTGTTTTGGCTAGACGCGTCGCTTTGGGGTACCATAGCTCCACTATCAACTGCCGCTCAGCACGGCAGCCTTGATGAGCCCTTGCCCTTCTCCTGGGAATTATGATCGGGCATCAATCTGCTGAGTGGCCCGAATCCCAGGAGGGGACTCTATATGCAAAAGGAATACCTGTCCGCCGCGGCGGAGGTGCTCAGCGACCAAGGTGTCGATGAGAACCTCGGCCTGAGCAACGACGAGGCGTCTTCGCGCCTCGCCAAGACAGGCCCTAACAAGCTCGAGGAAGCCGAGAAGACGCCGCTGTGGAAGCGTTTCTTTGAGCAGATGGCCGACCCCATGGTCATCATGCTGATCGTTGCCGCCGTCATCAGTGCGCTCACGGGCATGGTCAAGGGCGAGCCCGACTTTGCCGATGTTGCCATCATCATGTTCGTCGTTATCGTCAACTCGGTGTTGGGCGTGGTCCAGGAAGCCAAGAGCGAGGAGGCCCTCGAGGCCCTGCAGGAGATGAGCGCGGCGCAGTCCAAGGTGCTGCGTGACGGCAAGCTCGTGCACCTGCCGAGCGCCGAGCTCGTGCCCGGCGACGTGATCATGCTCGAGGCGGGCGACTCCGTCCCGGCCGACTGCCGCGTGCTCGAGAGCGCCACGATGAAGATCGAAGAGGCCGCGCTCACCGGCGAGTCCGTGCCCGTAGAGAAGCACGCCAACGTGATCGAGCTCGCTGCGGGCACCGATGACGTGCCGCTCGGCGACCGTAAGAACATGTGCTATATGGGCTCCACCGTCGTGTACGGCCGTGGTCGCGCCGTCGTGGTCGGCACCGGCATGAACACCGAGATGGGCAAGATCGCCGGCGCCTGGCCGAGGCCAAGGAAGAGCTCACGCCGCTGCAGGTGAAGCTCGCCGAGCTCAGCCGCATCCTCACCATCATGGTGATCGTCATCTGCGTCGTGATCTTTGGCGTTGACATCCTCCGCCACGGCGTGGGCAACGTCCTTACCGATCCGACTGCCCTGCTCGACACCTTTATGGTTGCCGTCTCGCTCGCCGTCGCCGCCATCCCCGAGGGCCTGGTTGCCGTCGTGACCATCGTCCTTTCGCTTGGCGTGACCAAGATGGCCAAGCGCCAGGCGATTATCCGCAAGCTCTCTGCCGTCGAGACCCTTGGCTGCACACAGACCATCTGCTCCGACAAGACCGGTACCCTTACCCAGAACAAGATGACCGTCGTCAAGCACGAGCTCGCTGCGCCCAAGGAGAAGTTCCTGGCCGGCA
>ENA-OQCN01001410-OQCN01001410.1-human-gut-metagenome-genome-assembly--contig:-NODE-1410-length-11996-cov-3.021990_pt1 | contig 11996 bp, 10 predicted proteins | sample MGYA00242497_ERZ504576 | MGnify/ENA primary metagenome ERZ504576 (study PRJEB26092, sample SAMD00036296) | human gut metagenome | host: Homo sapiens | study: EMG produced TPA metagenomics assembly of...
GGCATCTCACATTGATATTGCACCAACAATTATGGATTATTTTGAACTGCCAGTTCCAAAAACAATGGAAGGAAAGAGTATGCTGGCACAGATTTATGATCCAAGTCTTAAGATAAATGATGCGGTATTTACAGAGTTTACAAGATATGAAGTGGATCATGATGGTTTTGGCGGTCTGCAGATGATGCGTGCAATCACCACAAAACGCTACAAGTTAGTTATTCATTTGCTTGATACAGATGAGTTTTATGATCTTGAAACAGATCCATATGAGGTAGAAAATAGAATCAACGATGAAGCATATGAAGCTGTCCGTAACGAGCTGCATGATAAGCTTCTGGCACATATGATGATACAAGAGATCTGTACCGCGGCTATCAGTGGAAAATGAGACCATGGAGAAAAAATGTCACACCAGATTGGAATAATGGTGGCTATACAAGACAGAGAGAAAACGAAGAATATGAGCCAAGACAGCTTGACTATGACACTGGACTTCCTATGGAAAAAGCAGTGAGAAATAAACTTCTGTATTAAAATATGAAATGGGCGCTGCGCATATTGGACGCAGCGCCTTTTTAATTGTTTTTATTTTTCAGTGGAAAATGACGCATCTAGTTGTGCTAAAAATTCCTGCGGAATTTGTGGACACAGTGGAAATACTTCTTCATTTGCTAAATAATCTGCTATAGTGCAAAGAAGCAGTGCACTGCGGCGAAGTGACCAGGCAGAGATTAGATCAATAGTGTCATATTCTGTATGCATGCCGTATCCATCACGGTTTAAAGTCATAGAAGGAATTCGTTTCCATGCAAATGTGTTAGAATCACTGCTCCAGACAGATGATCTTGTCGTCATTCCAATACCGCATTTTTCAGCGAGAGCTTCAAACTGGCGGCAGATTGAAGAATCGCCCGTAACACCTATTACAGTGCCGCCAAGTGATTGTCCGGCAAGGTCAATATTTATGTTAAAGAGGTGATGTGACAATTCAGACTCATGTGCCTTAACATAGGCGCGGCTTCCTAAAAGACCTTTTCTTCTGCACCGAAAAATACAAAATCAATAGTGCGGCGTGGCTTATGTTCACAAAAATATAAAAACAGCTCCATAACAATTGCACAGCCTGCCATGTTATCGTAGGCGCCAGGTCCTTGTGGAACAGAGTCATAATGAGCAGTCACAGTTAAAATATCATCGCTTTTATCGCTTCCTTCAATGCGAGCACAAATATTTTGTGATGTTTTTTCAACAAGTGTCTGCTCACAGATCATGCGCACGCGCAAAGCACCCTTTTCAACAATCTCTGCTGCGTCCACAAAATGAATGCAAGTGCCAGGAATTTCAGCCAGCGTTTTAGATTGACCAAGATTTTTAGCCGCAGGCAGTCTTTTCTTTCCAGTGTCAATTGGAGTACCAGAGAAAGATACAAAGCCAAGCGCACCAGCCTTTACAAGTTTTTCAAGCATTGTACAGCTCATATAGTTATTCACCATAACAATCTTTCCATTTGCCTGCTTCATATTAATATCATCAGCATTTTCCAGATAAACAAAATCAGCTTCAAGTCCATTTTCATCTGTATTGGCACAAAAACCAAAAGTGCAAGCCTCATATACCTTATGGTAAGGTGCTGTCACCTCAAAGAAAGAGCGCTTAATCTGCGGTGCAAAAAAAGAAAACTCCTCCGTGCGAATCTGTGCATCGTGTTTTTCTTTTTTAATTCCTGTAAAATCGTTTCAGCAGCTCTTTGCTCACCACACGTACCAGCTTCACGCACATAATTGAATTTAGAGACAAAGTCATACTGACGTTCTCCACTAATAAACGTATTCATCATATCTTTTTATTCCTTTCCTTTTTATAAAGGCATCATAGAATATATCAATATCTTTGTCAAGCAGTTGAAGAGGCTGCAGTTCACGGATAAGCCAATATTTACAGTAAAGCCCGAAGGTGAATGGCTTTTGTAACATAGTCCAGTGAATTGTAACAGGGCTATGCTGCAAGTATAAGAAAAAACAAAACTAGAGTTGTTTTGTCGAAGCATTGTGTGGTAGAATAAAAGCACAAAATTCAGATTTAGCAACCTGAAAATACAAGATGTGAAAGGATTAAAAAAATGAAGTGGCAAAGAGTTAAATACCAGCCGAACACACCACTTGGTGCAAACGGCCAGAAGTTAACAGCAAGCAAGGCACATACTGAGCTTTCCAAGCAGGCAGCAAAGGAAGGTATGGTATTATTAAAAAATGAGAACAGTCTTCTTCCATTTGAGAAGGGCACAAGACTTGGCCGTATTTGGAAAGGCAAGTGCAGATTATGTAAAGGGCGGCGGCGGAAGCGGCGATGTTACCGTTTCATATACGGTAAGTCTTGATGCAGGTTTAAAGGCACTTAGCGATTATGTAAGTGTATATGAGGGCTTATCGTCATTTTATAATAAGAACGTGCGTGACCAGTATGAAAGAGGCGTGGCTCCGGGCATGACTGTTGAGCCAGAAGTTCCGGCTGAGCTTTTAAAGAAGGCAAGAGCTTATACTGATACAGCACTTATTACGATTTGCCGTTTCTCAGGCGAGGGATGGGATAGAACAAGCAGCTATGATAATAGCATCGAGTCAGGTGAACCTATGTGGAAGGAGTCTCAGAAGGTATTTGAACGAGGAGATTTCTATCTGTCTGATGCAGAACAGCGCATGGTAGAGACAGTAAAGGCTGCATTCCCGAAGGTTGTTGTTGTATTAAATGTAGGCGGCGTTGTAGATTCCATGTGGTTTGCAGAGGATCCTAAGATTCAGTCTGTTTTAATGGCATGGCAGGGCGGTATCGAAGGCGGTGCAGCAGCTGCTGAACTTCTTTGCGGTATTGGAAGTCCGTCTGGAAAATTAGCGGATACTTTTGCGAAGACGCTTGAGGATTATCCATCATCCTATAACTTCCATGAGTCACAGGATTACGTAGATTATACAGATGATATTTATGTAGGATATCGTTATTTCGAGACTATTCCAGGCGCAGACAAAAAGGTTGTGTATCCATTTGGATATGGACTTTCCTATACGACATTCAAGTGGGAGCTTGAGCGCGTAGACGAGGCAGAGGATGGCACAATTACAGTTCGCGCAGAGGTAACAAATACTGGAAATCATGAAGGAAAAGAAGTACTTCAGCTTTACGGCAGTGCACCAGCAGGAGTCATTGATAAACCGGCAAAGATTTTGCTTGCATATGCAAAGACAAAGCTGCTGCAGCCTGGAGAAAATCAGCTTGTAACCTTAGTTGGAAATGTAAATGATCTGGCTTCATATGATGATCTTGGCGTTCTGCATAAATCTGCATATGTGATGGAGCAGGGTGAATATCATTTTTATCTTGGAAATTCTGTCAGAAATACAGAGGAGCTTGGATTTATCCATACAGAAGAGTCTACAAGAGTGGCAGAGCAGCTGACAGAGTGCCTGGCACCGACATCACTTCCAAAGCGTATGCGCGCAGATGGAAGCTTTGAAGAACTTCCTGTAAGACCGGCATACGATCCAGACAGCGAAGGACTTCTTACAAAGAAGGAAAAGGCAGCAATCGATGGTGTTGCACCAGATGTACGTTTTTCAAAGGGCGAGCGTCTTTGGAACAATAACGAGCGCCGTATGCAGTTTGAGCAAGTTGCAGAAGGCAGCGTAACGCTTGATGAATTTGTGGCACAGTTAAGCAACGAGGAGTTAGCTCATCTTTTAGGAGGTCAGCCAAATACAGGTGTTGCAAATACCTTTGGCTTTGGTAATCTGCCAGAGTGTGGTATTCCAAACTTTATGACAGCTGATGGACCGGCAGGACTTCGTATTCAGCCAGAATGCGGTGTTTGTACAACTGCATGGCCATGTGCAACACTTCTTGCATGCACCTGGGAGCCAGAGATTGTTTATGCAGTAGGTGAGGCTGGCGCAAAGGAGGTAAGAGAAAATAATATTGCAGTATGGCTGACACCGGCAATCAATATTCATCGTACTCCGATGTGCGGAAGAAACTTTGAGTATTACTCAGAGGATCCGTATCTTGTTGCAAAGCAGGCAGGCGCAATGGTGCGCGGTATCCAGTCTCAGCACATTGCTGCAACAGTAAAGCATTTTGCACTGAATAATAAGGAGACAAATAGAAAAGATTCCAACTCCAGAGTATCAGAGCGTGCAGCAAGACAGATTTATTTAAAGACCTTTGAGCGTATTGTAAAGGAAGCAAAGCCGTGGTGCATCATGTCTTCCTATAACATTGTAAATGATTATAGAGCTTCCGAAAATCATGATCTGTTAGAGAAGCTTCTGCGCGATGAGTGGGGATTTGAAGGTGTTGTAATGACAGACTGGTGGACATTTGGCGAGCACTGCAAGGAAGTAAATGCCGGAAATGATGTTAAGATGGCAGCTGGAAATCCTGACAACTTGCTGAAAGCACTTGAAAAAGGTCTGTTAAAGAGAGAGACTATGGAGTGCAGCGTAAAGAGACTTCTTGGAGTTCTCTTAAAGATTGATTAAACATGTAAATTTGAGGATGTCTGTGTAATCAGGCATCCTCATTCTGAGAAAAAAGATACAGGGAAGGACTATTTTTATGAAGACAACGATGTGGAACGCAGATTTAGAAAATGGAATGTATAAAAATCCAATACTATATGCAGATTATTCAGATCCTGATGCCTGCCGTGTGGGCGAGGATTACTTTATGATCGCATCAAGCTTTTGCAATGCACCAGGTTTGCCAGTGCTTCACTCAAAGGATTTGGTAAATTGGAAGGTAGTTAATTATATTCTTCCAAAGGTGCCAGAAGAACGCTATGATAAGCCAGTGCATGGATGTGGTGTATGGGCACCGGCAATCCGTTATCATGACGGAACATTTTTTGCTTGCTTTCCAATGCCAGACGAAGGTATTTACATGAGTACGACAAAGGATCCGTTTGGAACATGGTCAGAGCCAGTCAATATTCGTCCGGGTGCAGGTTGGATTGATCCGTGTCCATTTTGGGATGAAGATGGCAGAGCATATCTTGTGCAGGTGTTGCAAAGAGCCGCATCGGATATAAGAGTGTGCTTCATATGATTGAAATGCAGCCAGATGGAATGGGTCTGATAGGAGAAGCAAAAGTTGTCTTTGATGGAAATTTAAATGAGCAGGAAACAATTGAGGGACCAAAGCTGTATAAGAGAAATGGATGGTACTACATCTTTGCGCCAGCAGGCGGTGTAAAAACAGGATGGCAGACTGTGCTTCGCTCAAGAAATATTTTTGGACCTTATGAGTATCGTGTTGTTATGCGTCAGGGTGATAGTCCGGTAAACGGTCCTCACCAGGGTGCATGGGTAGATACCGTGACAGGCGAAGACTGGTTTTTACATTTTCAGGATGTGTATGCAGCCGGAAGAATTATTCATTTGCAGCCGATGAGCTGGAAAGAGGACTGGCCGATTATTGGTATCGCAAAGGACGGAAATGATTATGGAGAGCCAGTGCTTACTTACCGTAAGCCAAATGTCGGTGAGGCTGCGAAAGAGGCTGTAATCTGTGAGCCAGATGCTTCAGATGATTTTGCCAAAAAGACACTTGGTCTTCAGTGGCAGTGGAATGCAAATCCCAAAGAAGATTGGTATAATATTACATCAGATGGTCTTTGCCTGAATGCGGTTAAGCAAGAGGAAAAAATCAAACATGGTGATTATCCAAATCTTCTTCTTCAAAAGTGGCCTGCACCAGAATTTATCTGTGACACAACGCTTTCCCTTGCAGGATTAAAAGCAAACGAAGAGGCTGGTGTGATTTCTATGGGTGTAGAATATGCGCTTCTTTCATTTGAAAGAAATGAGGAAGGTGTGGTTGAAGCTTCATTTATCAATGGAAAGCAAAAATATGGAAAGATTCTTGTGGAGAGTACCGAGGAGACAAGTACACAGCTTGGAACACTAGTGTTTGCAGATGACAGTGAAACTGTAACAGTCCGCATGAGTGTACACCGTGTTGGAACGCAGGATTTAAGCGAGAAGGAAAAGAATTTCCCACTTGAAGAGGTCGTTTTTGAGTACAGCACAAACGGCACAGATTACAAGAAGGCCGGAAGCTATATGGCAGCTGCTGGACGCTGGGTTGGTGTAAAGAGTGGTGTTTATTGTGCAGCCAATCATAATGAGAAGGCTGGAAGCTGTCTTGTAAAAAAGACAGTTTATAAAAATGTTACTGTTCATGGATAAGCCAACATTGCGGCAAAGCCCGAAGGTGAATGGATTTCACGAGACGGACACTTGAAGCAGGTCTTTCAAAGTAATGTATAATAAAAAAGAACATAAAAGGAGCCTGCTGAGTTTGGTCCGTCGACGAAACCATTGCACCGAAGGGCTTTCGTAGCATGACGCATGAACAGTAACATAAAAATCTGTAAAGCCAAGATTAAAAAGACACAAGGAGATTTTCAATGACAAGAACATACAAAAATCCCGTACAGCGCGGCTTTTTTCCAGATCCATCAGTTGTCCGCGTGGGCGATGATTATTACATGGTCAATTCAACCTTTCAGTACTTTCCGGCAATTGCAATAAGCCACTCAAAGGATATGGTGCACTGGGAGTTAATTGGACATGCCATTACAGATCCTGATGAATTAGATTTAAGTGATATACGTGATTCACATGGAATTTGGGCGCCTGATATTTCCTACAGCAATGGCCGCTTTATCATAATGGCAACTCTTCGTTTAAATGCAGATGGAAAGCGTGATAATAATGTTATGCGCCGTCAGGTAGTTGTCTCATCAGACAGGCCAGAAGGTCCTTACAGCAAGCCATCATGGCTGGAGGTAGACAGCATTGATCCGTCTCATTTTGTAGATGACGATGGAAAGCACTATATGGTTATCAGTCCTGGAATAAATCTTGTCCCAATCTCTGATGACTGTACGCGAGTGACAGGCGATTTAATTCCTGTCTGGCCTGGAACTGGTGAGCGCTGCCCAGAAGGACCTCATATCTTGCGCCACGGTGATTATTATTATGCAATTCTTGCAGAGGGCGGAACTGGATATGGTCATGGCATAAATGTGGGACGCTCAAAAAATTTATTTGGCCCGTATGAAGCATCGCCATATAATCCTTTAATGAGACAGCTTGATCCAAACGCACCTATTCAGAGAACAGGTCATGGAAAGCTAATCGAGGATGCAAATGGAGACTGGTGGGTTTACTATTTGATGGGACGACCAAACCGCGGCATCGAAGTCGCAAATGGCAAAGCACCAAAGCCGGGAGAGATACGAGTGCCGGGCGCTTATACGACAGTGGCAGAGAGACAGGTCTTGATCCAGTAAGATGGTTAGACGATGGCTGGTTTGTTATTAATGAGGGCAAAGGTCCAAGCAATGAGCATACTGCGCCAGATCTGCCAGAGGTAGTTTATCCAAAGTGGCAAAGAGATGACTTTGACAGCGACACATTAGATGTTCACTGGCAGTTCGTTAGAAGACCTGCACCGGGAAATTATTCACTGACGGAACGCCCAGGTCATATGCGAATCTGGACTTTGGATGGTCAGCTCTTTGAGATTCGCGCAAAAAATACGCTGCTTCGAAGAGAGGAAGAGCTATCATACACTGCAGTCACAAAGCTTTCATTTGATCCGACAAGAGATGGTGAACAGGCCGGACTTACATGTTATTATAGTACAGCGACATATGCACGCTTCTCACTTTGCTTTGAAGGCGAAAGAAAATTGCAGCTTGTAATAAACAGAAACCACGGCGAAGAGCTGATTGCAGAGGTAAATCAGGTAAAAGATGGACCGATTTGGCTAAAAGTAGAGGTAGATCGTCTGACAAGACGCTTTTTATACAGCTACGACGGAGAAGATTGGAGCGAGGCAGGTGTATTAAATGATTGCATTTACCTGTGCGATGAGGGTGTGCCAGACGATCCAAAGCGCCACACCGGAACACTAGTCGGCATCTACGCCAACAACGGTGGCTGCGGAAGCCGCATTCCGGCAGATTTTGACTTCTTTGAATTTCAGGGAAGAGACGTAAATATATAGAAGAAAGAGTAGTAATTTATGGAAAACCGTGATCTGAAAATGGCAGAAAAAATTGCCGCATGCGTAGCAGATAAGGGAGGACGAACATTTCTTGTCGGCGGCTACGTGCGTGATCTTTTAATGGGAAAGCATAGTAAGGATATTGATATTGAAATCCATGGTGTACAGCCAAAAGAGCTAGAGAATATTCTTGATGCGCTTGGCTCTAGAACTGAGATGGGTGCAAGCTTTGGCGTGTATGGTCTTAGAGGATACGATATCGACATTGCCATCCGCGTCAGGAGGAGGCGACAGGACGAGGACATAAAGATTTTAAAATATATGTAGATCCATTTCTTGGAACATATAAAGCCGCAATGCGCCGCGATTTTACAATCAATGCCATGATGCAGGACGTGCTGACTGGAGAAATCATTGATCACTTCGGCGGTCAGGAGGATCTAAAAAAGGAGTGCTTCGTCATGTAAACCCTCATACATTTGCAGAAGATCCGCTTCGTGTGCTTAGAGCTGCGCAGTTTGCCGCACGCTTTTCATTTTCTATTGCGCCAGAGACAATTGAATTATCTCAAACAATGGATTTGACAACATTAGCACATGAGCGTGTGATGAGTGAGCTTGAAAAAGCTTTATTAAAAGCTGCGCATCCATCCATTTTCTTTGAACAGATGCACAAAATGAATCAGCTTGACGACTGGTTTTTACATTTAACACAGCTTATTGGAGTAAAGCAGCCTAAAAAGTATCACCCTGAGGGAGATGTGTGGAATCACACTATGCAGGTACTTGACAGTGCAGCCTTACTTCGAAGCAAGGCAGAAAATCCTCTTGGATTTATGCTGACAGCAGTAGTACATGATTTTGGAAAAATTATATCAACAACAGAAGAGAATGGAGAAGTTCATTCTTATGATCATGCAAAAAAGGGCGATCCTCTTGTAAAAGAATTTTTAGAGCGCATTACAAATGAGACAAAGCTGATCCGTTATGTGAGAAATCTTGCATCACTTCATATGAGACCTTACGAGCTTGCCAGAGAGCAAGCCGGGAAAAAGGCAACAAATCAGATGTTTGACAGTGCAACAGTGCCATCTGATCTGATTCTTTTTTCAACGGCCGATCAGATGGGAAAGGGAAAAGGGCAAGTTATTCCAGAATATGAAGACTTTTTAAAGGAGCGTCTTGACTGGTATCAGTACACGATGGCGCAGCCATGCGTGATGGGAGCTGATTTAATTAAGGCTGGATTAAAGCCGGGACCAAAATTTAGTGAAATTCTTGCATACTCACATGATCTTCATCTTTCAAACGTGCCAAAAGAGGAAGCGTTAGCCCAAACGCTTGCATTTGCGCAAAGACTTGCATAAGTGTTAAAAATGACATAATAACTTGTACAATATGCACAAAAATATAAAGGACATTGTACTGCAAAAAGACAGAAAATAAGAAGAAACTTTACATTCTTACAGAAGTCAGATATACTAACGATAGTGTAAGTTTTATAGCGCGGAAAGGAGGCGTTTGTACTAAAGCTGTCCATTGAGCTAATGTTATTTTTTGAAATCTTAAATCTATATGGCTCATGGGCAAGAGAGCGCCACATTTAGAGACGTGAGTTTGCTTACAGAAAGCAGCTTATGTACTATTTAAAGGGCTTAGAGCCTTTCGCAGCAAACTGCTGCACTTTACAAAGATTCAACAAACGTAAAACAGAAACTAAAAATATTGCGAATGCGTACTATGATACAAAAAGTATCAAGTGGTAAATGTGACACTTGTCTTTTTATTACTGGTGTAGTAAATTCTAGGTGTGAAATTCCTATTGGAGGAGACAGGTATCTGGTACGCGTAGAAAGGTGTGTCAGAATATGGAGAAAGAACCATTAAGTGCTTGTGAAGCTATGATTATGAAAGTAATCTGGGATCAAAAAGGAGATATTTCAGTTCCGGAGCTGATTGATTTGATCCAGGAGCGTTACAAGAGAGATTACAAGAGAACAACAGTAGTAACCTTCCTTACCCGCTTAAACGGAAAGGGTTTCATTAGCTCTCGCCGTGCAGGCAGAATTTCTTATATTCACGCAGAAAAGAGCGAGGAAGAATACAAGGCAAAGCTCTCAGCGCGCGAGGTTAATTTCTGGTTCGACGGCAAGCCGGCCGAGTTCATCGCAGCACTTTCAAACAACCAGTCTCTTTCTAAAGAAGATATCAAACAGATAAGAGGCTTGTTGGATGAAATGGATCAATGATGTAGTATTTGCAATTTTGGCAGCACATGTCTGGGGCAGCCTGATGCTATTTTGTTTGGCTGCGGGCAGTAAAAAAGCTTAGTAAAAGAGGATATTCGCGAGCACTTTTTTGGTTATTACGATGTGTTGTAGTCGCGTATCTTTTACCATTTGGATTTTGTTTGCTTATAGCAGTTGATGGCTATTTTAGAGGTTGGGATGGACGCTTATTTGAGTGGACGCCGATTATTACAGTGGTCAATCATGCACTTTTTATTGCATGGCTGATAGGTCTTTTCTTTAACTTTGGAAAGATCTGGAAAGAATGGCGTGTAACAAGAGCGTATTTAAGAGATGCATTTCCAGCGGATCTAAAAAGTCGGGCGCGTTTTCGAGAGGTTTGTAAGGAAATCAAAAAACGTCCAGGTCGAGTAAAACTGTATCAGAAGTTTGGACTTAGGTGTGGTATTGCCACAGGAATACTGAGGCCAAGAATTGTGTTGCCAGATGACAAATTGAATCCGATTGTGGAGAAAGTAACTATGATCCACGAGCTGATTCACTACAAACGCCGAGATCTTTGGTTTTTATATGCATCAAAAATCATTGAGACAATTCACTGGTTTAATCCGTTGTCACGTTCACTTTCTGAGTACATGAATCAATGGAATGAATATGCATGCGATTACGAATCATGCATCGCGCTTGGCAATTCCAAGATGTATGCAATTGTTTTGTGTAATGTCGCAGAGCAGAATCAGCAAGGCCTGTTTTCTTCAATAGGAACTGAACCTATGACATTAAGCAGGAGGATTGAGATGATGGTAAATATGCAGAAGGCAAGAAAGAAATCAAAGTTTTTGGGCACGATCGCAGCAATCGCAGTTTCGTTTGCTTCCGTAACTTCAACATTTGCAGCAACAGGTGTAATGGCAGAAGGATATAAAAGATTATATGATCTTACAATGGTCGAAGATGTTGAAAAAGGAGTCTCAGCTGTTGTAGGAGATACTGATCTGGTCAATGAGAGCACAGATACACCAGAATACCCTGACAACAGTAATATTAATCCTGCTGATTATGTCAATACAGGCATTGTATTTAACGATGTTCTTCCGATTGATGGATATACAGTAGTAGAAGGCGAAGTGGATAATTTAGCAAGGGGAACAGGTGCTAATTTCAATTGGACACTTACATATGATTATCTGCAGACAAGTGGATATTTTAGAGTAAGTAAAGGTCAGACAATTGCAATTAGTGGTAAAATTACTCCTGTTGGAAAAATTATCCGTGTTGGTATTATTGAGCCAAATGGAGCAAGAAGATGCGTCTATGCAACTGGAAGCTTTGCACAGAATTTTGAGGTTAAACATACTGGAGACCATAAGGTCTATGCTATTAGTGACAACAGCGAAGTAGTAAACCTGACAGGCGCATATGTTACATATTAACTTAACCTTCGCAGAGTCAAAAGAGCATACAAGCAGGGGGAGCGCAGCAAAGACGGTGAAGTTTAGACAGAAGGCAACGTGACAGCATAAAAGCTGCGGGATGAAATATAATGATGTTGGGGTCAAAAAGTATTTTGACCCCTTTGATACCAGATTGCTACGTGCTTTGCACTCTCGCAATCTTCAAAAACATTCGTAATCCGCTCATTTTTCTTTGAAAAATGGCTACTTACTCATATTTTTGGCGG
>ENA-OQCN01001413-OQCN01001413.1-human-gut-metagenome-genome-assembly--contig:-NODE-1413-length-11978-cov-2.815290_pt1 | contig 11978 bp, 16 predicted proteins | sample MGYA00242497_ERZ504576 | MGnify/ENA primary metagenome ERZ504576 (study PRJEB26092, sample SAMD00036296) | human gut metagenome | host: Homo sapiens | study: EMG produced TPA metagenomics assembly of...
GCAATCTCTGCATAGCGGTCATCATGGTCGCGTGGTAGGCCTGCCACAGCATCCCCGCCCAAAAGCCGTTTGTCCACCAGCAGATGCCGTCGCGTCATCGCGGTTCCCCTCAAATATTTTGTTGTTGTGTACACCGTCCACCGCGCGGTTGGGGATTTTCTCGGCGCTGCGCTCGCGCACGGCGCGCAGCTTGTGCTCAAAGCGTGCCGCCGTGGTGCTGGCCCAGTTCTTTTCGGATGTGTTCAGATTCAGCATGGTGATTCTCCTTCTATAATCAGTAATGCGTCCCGATAACAGGGAGCCTGTTCCAAATGTAAGACCCCTGACTTGTACAGGCAGTGCGCCGGCAGTGTTTTTCGGGTTTCCAAATCTATAAAGTATATTTTTTGCACAGAAAGGGTATCTGCCAGTGGTAGCGGTGCCGCTGTGGGCAGATACAGCACGGTGCGCACACCGCTGCGGGCGGCGGGAATCTCCTCTCGGTAGGCAAGCAGCACCTCCGGGCAGGGGGTAAAATCCCATCTGCCCCAATCCTCACATAGTCGTCGGGCAAATGCGAAATCCTCTGCGCCGGGCAGCCCCAAAGCGTCCGTGCAAAGGGGCGCTTGCAAAAATCCCTCGCCGCTGACGGGATTCTCCGGCATATCGGCTTATACCAGTTCCAGACGCCGTGGGCGCCGTAGGTGATGCCCGCACAAGCACCCGAAAGCAGACTTGTCCAAAGGATACGGCGGCAGTCCTCCCGCCGATGGCGTCCGTAGGCCAGACGGCTGTAGCCCATCTGCTCATAGCACGGCTCGCTGTTCAGTACCGGTTTTTGCGGGATTCGGGCACGGAAGCTTTCCGCCAAAGTCCGCGCTGTGTACTGATAGGCCGGGTTGTGACCGGACTGGTACAGATAGAGTGCTGCATATTCAGCCAGTTCCTGCGGCAGGGCATCGCTCCAGCCCTTGAGGTGGAAAGCCAACGGCGCATCCGGTGCAAATTTGTGAACCAGCCGTGTAACCCACAGATATCGCTGCAGCGTCTGCTCGGTTTCAAAATCTGCATCCCCGCTGATCAAAAACACCGGGTCATAGGCAGAAAAGGTCTCGCAGATCTTTTTTACGACCGGTTCAACCATGGCTGCGGGCAGTATATTCTCCGGGTGCTGCGGCAGCCTGTACCGGGAACATAAATTGCACCCACTGCACCCGCGACTGCCAGGGTGATGCCGTAGTGCGCGGCAAGGGCTGCCATACGCCCGGCACGGACATAATAGGCTTTGTTCAAGGTGCCGTCATAGGTAAAATGCAAGCCGTCCTGTGTGGGAAACGGATACAGTCCCAGTGTGCTGCCGCAGCGGTCCCACTGGGGTAGTGCGTTGACCTGCACAACATTGAAGCCCTGTGCCGCACGCTTTATAATATAATCCTGCCATTCGGCGTCGGTCATATTGGTAAAGGCACTCCAGCAGGTGTCCCCCAGCCAGAAGAAGGGAAGGCTGCCCCGTTTCAGTACGCGGTCATCCGGTGTGATTTTTGCCATACATTGTTTTCCCTCCTTTTCTGATTCTATCTTACAGGTTTACACCTCTATAAATAAGGCGGAAATTTAAGCGGAATGTGGGCAATTTAAAGGTCGTTCGGCTTTGTGGTACACAAAAAGCCCTGCAGATGACAATGTGCTGCAAACTGGCCTTGCGCGATTGTGCAAAATGCACTATACTGGCTTTTGGCGTGTGGGAAATTTAGCAGAACAAGTTAAAAACACCCACTTTGCTCTAAAAAAACCGCCTGTTTTTACCGCTTGCCATCCTGTACAATATAGACAACGAAAGGGGCAACGCCCCCGATGAAAAAGACCAAAAGACGAAAAGGAGAAAACACCATGAAAAAAGCATTGTCTGCTGCTATGGCCGCCGGTATGACCGCCGTTATGCTGGCCGGCTGCGGTTCCTCCGCATCCTCTGCCGCGGAGAGCACCGCCCCTGCCGAGAGCACCTCTGCCGCCGCCTCCACCGAGGCTGCCGCGGAAAGCGTTGTCTCCGCCCCCACTGCGCTGAGCTTTGTCTTTGCCGACGGCGATGATACCTTTAAGACCCAGATGAACAAGATCGTGGATGATTTCAACGCCGCGAACCCCGACATCACCATCACGATTGAGCCGGGCGACGGCGGCTCCTACAGCGAGTTCCTGAAAACGAAGGACAGCGTCGGTGAGTTCCCTGATATGATGGAGATGCGCGACACCGCCATGTACGTCCGCGCCGGCAAGGTTGCCCCGCTGAGCGATGATGTCAAGGCGCTGTTCACCTCCACCGTTGATTTTGACGGTGTGACCTACACCGCTCCCTTCTCCGGTGCCAACACCATGGGCATCATGTACAACAAGAAGTACTTTGCTGACAATGGGCTGGAAATTCCCAAGACGTGGGATGAGTTCATCACCCTTTGCCAGACCATCAAGGACAAGGGCGATATGTCCCCGCTGGTTGTCGGCGGCAGCGATGTCTGGCACATCGGCTTCCTGTATGACCTGTGCTACGCCAACGATGTGCTGGAGAGCGACCCCGACTTTATCGAGGAGTGCTACAAGGGCGAGAAGGATTTCTCTGACGCCAACTACCAGAAGGCCGTCACCGATCTGGCGAGGTGCTGAACTTCGCACAGGACGGCTGGGCCTCCACCCCCGACCGCACAGATTACCACCTTCTTCGTCAACGATATGTCTGCCATGATGTTCTCTGGCACGCATATGTTCAGCCAGATCAACGATGCTGCCCCCGACTTTGAGTACGGCTGGTTTGCCGTGCCCGATCGTGACGGTAAGGTCAACCTGCTGGGCGGCGCACTGCCGGCGGCTGGGCCCTGAGCGCTGAGGCTGCAAGGACCCTGACAAGCAGGCCGCGTTCGATGCCTTCTGCAAGTATTTCTTCAGCAGCGATGTCTACGGTGAGTACTGCGAGGCTATGGCAGCCATCCCCACCACCGTGGAGACCCCGAAGATGAACAGCAGCGAGCAGTTCCAGGCTGTTCTGGATGCCCTGTCCGCCGCTGATTACACCCACCTGATGTGGAACCAGGAAGTCGGCAACCGTGAGCTGCCCCCGGACTTCCGTAACTTCACCTTCAAGACCTGCATTGAAGTCGCTCAGGGCTCCCGCGATGTTGCTTCTGCCTCCGCCGAGCTGCAGAAGACCTGGAATGTCGCGCTCCAGAGCTTTAACCCCACCACCGGTCTCGGTGTAGAATAAGGGGCAACAGGCGCAATGATACCGGGGCGCACTTGCCGATGGGCGGTGCGCTCTTTCTGCGCCCAAAATCCGCAACCACCCTTTGAAACGGAGGGACAGCGCCATGCTGCAGAAGAAAAGAAAGTTTGATACAACGGCGTTTTTGTTCATTGCGCCTGCGTTCATCCTGTTTACGGTATTTTTGATCGTGCCTACGGTATCCAGCTTTTATTACAGCTTTACCTCGTGGGACGGCATCAACCCCAACATCAAATTCATCGGCTTTGACAACTACAAAGAGATTTTTACCAGCGCCCGCTTCGGCAATGCGCTGAAAAACACCGCCCTGCTCACCGTTGTGATCTCGATCTGTGAAAATGCACTGGCTCTCGGTCTGGCGCTGCTGGTCGATAATGTCATCAAGGGCAAAAATCTGTTCCGTGCCATCTTTTACCTGCCGGTCATTCTTTCGGGCATCGTTTCCGGCTTTATCTGGAAGATCATGTACAGCTACAACTTCGGCCCCGTCAACAAGGTGCTGGATATGATCGGCCTCGGCGCACTCAAGCAGGACTGGCTCGGCAACGCCGATATTGCCATCTGGGCGGTGGCCGTGGTTATGATCTGGAAGGGCGCCGGCTACTACATGATCATCTATCTGGCAGCCCTGCAGGGCGTGCCGCAGGATGTGCAGGAGGCCGCCACCATCGACGGTGCCAGCGCTTTGCAGCGGTTCCGCTTCATCACGCTGCCGCTGATCTCCGGCTCCTTCACCATCTGCTTTACGTTGTCGCTGATCAATGGTCTGAAGGTCTTTGACCAGATCGCCGTTATGACGGACGGCGGCCCCGGCTTTGCGACAGAGACCATCGTCTACCTGCTGTATAAGTCCGGCTTTGGCGAGGGCCGTCAGGGCTACGGCACGGCGGTCGGCGTGGTGCTGCTGTTCATCATTCTGATCCTGAACAACATCCAGTCCGCAATTCTTCGCAAACGGGAGGTGCAGCTGTAATGGCAACGCAAACTGTACAGGCAACAAACACCGCGCCTAAGAAAAAAATCAAAATTGCCCCCATCGTCTGCTTTATCGTCACGGTCCTTCTGGCTGTCCTGTTCGTCTACCCGGTCTATTTCGCCGTCATCTCCGCCTTTAAGAGCAACGGTGAGATCCTGAAAGCGCCCCTCGCCTTCCCCACCGAGATGTACCTGCAGAACTTCAAGGACCTGTTTGCCAAGACCGACTTCTTCACCGCCATCTGGCACACGGTATTTTTGACCGTTGTCAGTGAAGTGCTGATCATTTTGGTCGTGCCGCTGTCTGCCTACGCCATTGAGCGCCACAACAGCAAGGCCACCAAGTTTGTCTATGCCTACTTTACCGCCGGTATGATGATCCCCTTCCACCTGTATATGTTCCCGCTGTTCAAGGAGATGAAGGTCTTTCATATCTACGGCACGCTGTGGGCCCCGTCATCTGCTACATTGCCGGCTCTGTCGCCTTCGGCACGCTGCTGTACACCAGCTTTTTGAAGGGCGTTCCCATCGACATTGAGGAGGCCGCCAAGATCGACGGCTGCACCGAGTTCAAGGCTTTCTGGCGCGTGGTGTTCCCCCTGCTGGGACCCTGCACCGCCTCGCTGGTCGTGCTGAACGGTCTGGGCATCTGGAACGACTTCCTGATGCCGTATCTGGCACTGCCCTCCAACCAGGCCAAGACCATTACGGTTGCCGTTTACTCCTTTGTCGGTCAGTATACCGCCCGCTGGGATATTGTTTTTGCCGGTACGCTGATCTCCCTTGTGCCTGCGCTGATCATCTATGTCAGCCTGCAGAAATATTTTGTCAAGGGCATTATGTCCGGCGCCGCGAAGGGCTAAAAGCAAAAAAGCCTTCCCCCACGGGGGGAAGGTGCCCGAGCTCCGCCCGAGGGCAGATGAGGCTAAGCCTGCCGGTACAGCCTGTGAACGGGATGGCTTGGCAAGGCCGCCCCTCATCAGTCGCTTCGCGGACAGCTTCAGTCTCCGTGCCAAGTGCCGCCTACGGCGGTTGCACTCCGACATGCGCCTGCGGGCGCAGTCCCGCGGGGGGGGGAAGCCTTTAAAATAGTCCCGTAATATGCTAAAATTGGGTGAGGGCACTGCGCCCGCACCCAATTTTGCTGCATCGTGAGGTTTTGTTATGGATACGCCGCGCCGTCCGCACCGCGTCAGTTTGTTTGCCAAGTTCACAGCCGTTATCCTGCTGCTGGGCATTGTGCCCATCGTGCTGCTGGTCACCGTGCTGCAAAGCCGTATGCTGACCGAGTACCGCGCCAGTCTGGAGGACGCCTATCAGGATGCAATCGCCTACTCGGCCTATTCTATCCGCGTCCGGTTGGATACCTATACAGACCTGTCGAAATTCTGCTATTACTACAACTATTCCTCTCAGGGGGATTTTTCTTACGACTACGACAATTACGACAACCTGCGCAAAATCCTGTCCGGCGAGGTTTTTGCCGATGCGGACAATGCCGCTGACAGCATCCGTCACGAAATGGGGCTGTTTTTGCACTATATGAATATGACGGACGCCGATATTGAGGCCTCCCACTTTGTCTATGCCCCGGCGGGCGCGTCCGGGGCGGTCAGCTACCAGCTGGGGAACTACAACAACTCCCTGTTTGACAGTGAGGCGTATCTGCAGGCGGTGGATTTTGCGCATTGGGACACCGAAAGCCGCAATATGGGGCTTGTGCCCACCCACGCGCTGGATTACATCGGCTTTCGCGGCTCGCGCACGCCGTATGTCTTTACCGTGGGGCGCAACTATTACGACATTACCGGCGCAGTCGGACATGAAAAATACTTGGGTACGCTCTTTCTGGACCTGCGCACCGATGTGTTTGACAGGCTGTTTGCCACGCTGAACCTGACCGACGGCGGCACCGTCTATGTCACGGACGAGGCAGGGCACTGCTATTTTTCCTCCGACACGGCGCTTGTGGGGGAAACGCTGGACGTCACGGCGGAGGCACCGGACGGCACGATGCTTTTGTCCGAGCCGATCCCCGAATACGGGCTGACCGTTTGGTGCAGCCAGAGCCGCACCCCCATCGAAACGCAGATCCGCGCCATGCAGCGGGCTGTGTGGCTGGTGGTCGCGCTGGCCGTGGCCGCACTTGTCATCGGCTCGATGTTCTTCTCCCGCAAGCTGACCCAGCCCATCCGCACCATTATGCAGCACATGGGCGAGGTCGAGTCCGGTGATTTTACCGGGCGCATCCCTGTGACCGGCAACGATGAGCTGAGCGATCTGACCGAGCGCTTCAACCAGATGAGCGCCGAGCTGGACACCTATACCAAACAAGTGTATCTGTCCAAAATCAAGCAGACCGAGGCGGAGCTGAACGCGCTGAAAAGCCAGATCTACCCCCACTTTTTGTACAACACGCTGGAGGTCATCCGCATGACCGCTGTCGGGCGCAACGATCCGATGGTGGCCGATATGATCGAGGCACTGAGCGACCAGATACGCTATGTCATCGGCACGGTCAACGACCTTGTGCCGCTGGGGCGTGAGGTGGATATTTTGACAAAATACATCTATCTGCTCAACTGCCGGTTCAGCAACAAGGTCACCTTCTCCTACGATTGCGCGCATCTGGAAAATATCCTGATTCCCAAGCTGATTCTGCAGCCCATCGTAGAAAATTCCTTTATCCACGGCATTAAGCGATGGACGGCCCGGGGCATATCCAGCTTATGGCCGAGCGGCTTGACAACACCGTCACCCTGACGGTCATGGATAACGGCGTCGGCATGGACGAGGATGCACTGAATAAGCTGTACACCCTGCTGGACAGTGACCAGCCCGGCCATAAAGAAAATTATGAGTGGGCGAGCATCGGGCTGAAAAATGTCCATGACCGGCTGCGCTACCTTTACGGCAGTGACTACGGTATTACGCTGTACAGCACACCCGGCGTGGGAACGGTTGTCAAGGTCACCATCCCCGCAGACCTGCAAAACCTTGCACAGGAGGAACCCCTATGCTGAAAATGCTCATTGCGGACGATGAGCCGGTCATCATCCGCGGCTTACAGATGCTGATCGACTGGGCGCAGCTGGGCATTGAGATCTGCGCAACCTGCGAAAACGGCGCCGATGCCCTGCGGGAGATTTTTGCGCAAGGCCCGGATCTGGCCCTGCTGGACATCTCGATGCCCGGCAAGACCGGCATTGAAATTTTAAAGGCGCTGCACACCGCCCAAAGCCGCACCAAGGTCATCTTCATCAGCGGATTTCAGGATTTTTCCTACGCGCACGATGCCCTCAGCTACGGTGCGGTGGACTATCTGTTAAAGCCTGTCAAAAAAGATGACCTGCTGCGTGCTGTGGAAAAATGCCTGCCGGTGCAGCCGGAGCACAGCGCCCCGGCCTCGGCCTCCGACACGGGCAGCTACTCCGATGCGTTTGGCCGGGTGGCCGAGATGGAGCCGACCAGCTATATTTTGACGGCTGTTCAGCCGCTGGGGCTGAACGCCAAAAACACCATGGAACGCCAGCTGATCGAGTTTTCGATCTTCGGCCAGCTGGACACCCTCTGCCGCCAGACCGGGCAGGGGACAGCCTTCCAGAAAAAAGGGCAGTGCTATCTGCTGCTGGTCAACATGACGCAGGCGCAGGCAACTGGCTGGCTGCACGAGGCGCAGGCCCTGCTGGAGCAGCGCACCAGATGCAGGGTCGGCTTTGTGTGCAGCCCCGCCACCGCAGAGATGAGCGCCGTGCCAACCTTTACCGCCCCCTGCCGCGATGCCTGCCGCTGGTTCTATTTTGCCGACCACTTACCGGATACCGTGCTTGCGATGGATGCACCGCCGTTTGGCGAGGCCCCTGCCGACACCGCCGCCCTGCATCCGCTGCAGGAGGCCGTGGCTGCCGGCTTTGTCGAGACAGACCGGGAAATTTTCAACCGCGCGGTGGAAAACCTGCTGGCCGCGGTTCCGCCCATCACCGATGGCCGCGCCGATGCGGCTGTCTACACCTGCTTGTCTGCCGGCGCATGGTGCAGGCGCGGCTGGAACGCTCCGGCGTGCAGGTGCGCGGGCGGCAGCAGCGACCTGCTGGATGCCGCGCGCGAGACCGCCGATTACCCCGGCGCTGGAAGCGCTGTTCAAAGAATCGCTGGAGGAGCTGTACGGCCAGATGGCCGGGCAGGTCAAGAAAAATGAACATAAGGACATTCAAAAGGTGACCGACTATATTGCCGCGCACTACCGCGAGAACCTGACGCTGGAGGTGCTGGCAAAGCATATCCACATGAATCCGTTCTATTTCAGCAGCTATTTTAAAAAGCAGCTGGGGCAGAATTTCAAGGATTACCTAAACCGCGTGCGGATGGAACACGCGCTGGAGCTGTTGCTGAACAGCGATAAGCGCAGCTACGAGATTGCCGAGGAGGTCGGCTTCAAGGACTACCGCTATTTTAACGAGGTGTTCAGCCGCTACTACGGCAAGACCCCCGCCGCCTACCGCAAGAGCATTAAGGAGCAAAATAATGGATAACGAGCGCACACAGTGGGCCGCCCGGATGCTGGCCCTGCGGGTAAACGGCATGGCGGTGCTGTACCCGGCGGCGCTGCGGATGAAACACCCGTTCCCCCAGATGGAGGAAAAGTACGCAAAGCTTGCCTACTGCTCACGCTATGCGTTCAGTGCTGCGCGCAGTCAGCGCACGCCGGAGGAGGCCGCGCCGGATTCGGTGCTGAGCTTCCGGTACCTCGGGCATATCTTCGTCAAGCTGCGCCGGAGTCGTGGGAAATGACGGAGAACGGGACCCGCGCCGTCTGGTCGCCGCTGCCCGGCGTGCAGGTTGTGACGGAGATTGCTTTGTGTGATGGCGGGCATCTCCGCCGCCATACGGTTACGAGCGAAATCACCTGCGAGGCGTTCGATGCCGGGTTTGCCGTCCCCGATGACTGCCCCGGTGCAGCACACAGCTGCACCGCCACCGCCGCCCGCGCGGAACACCCCGGCGGCTTCTGTGCGGCAGAGGACCTGACCGGCCGCGGCACGCCGCTGGTTTTGGACCCTGTGCCTAACACGAGCCTGCAGTACCCCCGCACGGTCATCCCGATGGTACAGTATGCGATCCATCCCGGCACAACGGTGCTGGAAACAGAAGTAACATTGCCTGAGGAAAGCAAGATGAAGGATATTTTCGATCCCCGCAGCTACGGGGCTATGGCTGACGGCCACAGCAAAGACACGGCTGCCGTGCAGGCGGCGATAGATGCTGCCGCTGCGCAGGGCGGCACGGTGCGGCTGGCAGGCGGTACATTTGTCTGCGGTACGCTGTACCTGAAAAGCAATGTGGCGCTGGAAATCACCAACAGCACGACCCTGCTGGCCAGCCCTGATATTGCCGACTATGGCACCGATACCCACCACAACCGCTACCGCAACGAGCCGGAGCTGGACCGCTGCTTTCTGTTTGCCCAAGATGCCGAAAATGTCACAATTTGCGGCAGCGGCGTCATTGACGGCAATGCCGCGGCGTTCCCCAACGCGGGCAGCATCTACCGCTCCATGCTGCTGCGGGTGCTGCGCTGCCGCAATGTCCGCGTACAGAACCTGCGGCTGCTGAATGCTGCCGCGTGCAACGGCGTTTCTGGACAGCGATTTCATTTGGGCAACCGACCTGCACATTGAAAACCACCGGAACTACAACGGTGACGGTCTGGATTTTGACGGCTGCCGCCATGTCTGGGTGCGCGGCTGCTATATTGACGGCACCGACGATAACCTCTGCCTGCAATCCAGCGGTCTGCCCGTGCAGGATGTGCATATTTCCGACTGCGCATTTACCTCGGTCTGCGCGGGCATCCGCATCGGGTTAAAGTCCATCGGCGAGATTTCCGGCGTGGTTATCTCCAACTGCACGATGCGCAATATCTGGCGCGAGGGCATCAAGCTGGAATGCACCGAGGGCGGGAGCATTACAGATATTCTGGTGGAGAATGTCACAATGCACAATGTCCGCCGCCCGATTTTTGCAATTTTGAACAACCGCTACCGCCCGGACGATTTGGGCAGCAGTGTAGAGTTAGACCACATACCGCCCATCGGCACGATGGCCAGGCTGCGGCTTGTCGGCATCACAGCTGTAGATGACGAGGGAATGGCCCACGCCCAGCGCCGCTTTGACAACGACATCATGGGAGAGCCGAGGTTCGGCGGCTGCCGCTTGATGCCAACGCCGCTCACCCGATAGAGGATGTGACGATCCGGGACTTCTGGTATACAGCCATCGGCGGCGTGCGCCTTGCCGACCTGCCCGCCGCGCCCTACCCGGAGGTCCCCGACCGCCTGCAAGCTCCCACCGCCCCCGGCAGCGAGAACTATTATCCAAATTGGAGCCGCACCACCCATTTAGATGCCCACTATGTGCGGGGGCTTACGCTGGAAAATCTGCACTTCATCACTTTGCACTCTGACGAGAGACCTAAGATGCTGACAGAGGGTCCTACGGTTATGTTATAATTATACAGCTTCAGCAGTAGATGGTACAATTGTAAGTTGTACTCTCCGGTGTTAAGTTGTACGCATCACGGCAAGATTCCAGTGGAAAAATCCGTTTTTTGTAGTTTTAAGGATAGGATACGATAGTATCTTAGTATTTTATTTATTTAGTTATTTATTTGTGCGGGATTTACCTGTACAGGGAAATCCAGTTTAGGTAAATGAATAGGTTCCCACTTTTGAACCCGGTAACTCCGGTTTGAAGGTGGGAACTTTTCTTTTTATAAGCAGCCAGAATAGAACGCCGATTCATATTGGTTCGGCGTTTTCATGTTTTAGTTTTCTATGCGGGCGTTGGCTGTTGTAGAAATTGATATATTCGTCCAGAACGGCTTGCAGTTCCTGCGGTGTGCCATACAGGTGGTGATAAAGCGCCTCCTTTTTCAGCGTGTGGAAAAACGACTCGCAGACGGAATTGTCGTAAGGTGTGCCGGGTGTGGAAAAGGATTGCTTTATATGAAGCTCTTTTAAATGTGCGCGGAAAATGTAGGATGTATACTGTGCGCCTTGGTCACTGTGGAACATCAGATCTTGCGGGGGATCCCGAGACTGGAAAGCGTCATCAAATGTTAAAATCTCCGTTCGATAGGAATACTGCGATTGGACAAGTAGAGAAAAATTGCATGAGCTATCCCGAACTGGCATTAGGAGTGACTGTGCCGATTGCGATAAGGGGACGTTCATTAGAACAAATGTCGAATGACAATATACTAAAAATACTGCGATTGCAGTTTGGAATCCTGATGGCAGAAGAAGGGATAGGTAATTGTAGGGATTAGAAATAGATGGTATAATGAAATACTGAGAAGTGAGTGGTATTGACAAAAAATATTGAATTGCGCATGATTTAATGGCAATAAAAACAAGCGGATTTTTATCCGATTGAATGTTCTGACATCCTAAAAGGGGTAAAAAGAAACGCCCGAACGGTTTTGACTTTCAACTGTTCGGGCGCTGTTTGCAGATAAATCTAGCAGGTTTTTAAGCTGGGGGTTCGTTCACCTCGTTCGATAGCAACAACATAGCGTTCGCTTTTTCGTATGCGCTCTGCAAGGTCCTCTCTTGTAAGACCTTTATCATTGTGAGCGTGTTCAATAGCCATAAATCAAAAATACGGCATTACCCCTTGCCCCCGCGCAGCGCCTCAAGGTCGCTGAGGGTGTCGATGTCCCGCAGCTCGGCGGCGGGGGGTGGGGCAGCAG